>Ga0302324_100023824_pt1 | contig 11823 bp, 9 predicted proteins | sample Palsa_T0_1_FD_201949 | JGI IMG/M metagenome (GOLD analysis project Ga0302324, IMG submission 201949) | Peat permafrost microbial communities from Stordalen Mire near Abisko, Sweden - Palsa_T0_1 | ecosystem: Environmental > Terrestrial > Soil > Palsa > Peat permafrost | place: Sweden: Abisko... | reverse complement strand
GTCGGCTCCTTCCTCCGAGCCTTGGTATCGCACAACCCAAGTCTACTCGCGCCGCAGGAGCCGGCGTTGTTATGACATCAAGCCCATACGCGCAAAGCGCGGACGGGTGAGGGACCTGCTTCTTCTTTTCTCTCCACTCTTACCCGCGCCGCAGCCAAAACACTCTCCGTATTTCGACCTGTAGGTCGTGGCCTTCAGCCGCGACGCAACCCGGCGCGCAGCGCCTCCCGCCTCTTCGAACTGACTGACAACGCGACTTATCCTGATACACATAATCCCTGCACAATAGTGTATGATTTTTCCATGGGACGAACGAATATTGAAATCAACGAAGCGTTAATCCGGAAGGCGCGAAAGCTCACGCGCCTTAAAACGAAGCGGGAAATCGTCGAGAAAGCGCTGGAACTGCTCGTGCGCTCAGAAACACGAAAGGGCATCCTCCGTTACTACGGGAGCGGCATTTGGAAGGGTGACTTGAAGGCTTCGCGGAGAAATCGAGTTTGATTTTGGTGGACAGTTCAGTCTGGATCGATTTCCTGGCGGCCGCTCCGGGCCAGGGTGGCGGCGAACTCCAGCGCATGATCGCCGAGCAAGAATCAATTGCCCTGACTGGCGTGGTGATCTCCGAAGTCCTCCAGGGCCTCACGCGCGATATCGAGCGAATCGAACGCTATCTATTGATGTGGGAAATGCTCGAACCAGCCGGATTCTCAACTTACCGCGAGGCAGCTTCGATCTTCCGGCTGGCTCGCGCCAAGGGTGTTAGTTTAGGAACGATTGATACCCTGATTGCCGCGATTGCTTTGGAAAACCACGCGACCCTGTTTACGCTCGACAAAGACTTTTCCCGTATCGCCCGGATCGCAGGCTTGGGCCTTCACCGTCCGCCACTTCCTTCCTAAAGACACCCTCGACCTCAACAGAGCCTGCAAACTGTCCGATCTCTACGGATTTGCCCAAATCATGGGCATCGCCGCCCTGCGGAAAACCACCCCGGTGGTGGCTTAATTCTTTCAATCCTCCAACGATTCGGATAGGGGTGCGCGCCGGGATCTCTCCCGGTTTCTAGGGGGTCGGAGTTTCAACTCTGACATCACACCCAGGCGCAGCGCCTACCTCTCGCGGCGCCTTTGCCGCGAGCCTTCGCCCCTCGTCGTTTCCCGTGCCTTTGCCGCATGCCCACTTTTTGCGGATGGCGTTGCAAACCCGGCTGCCGATGATAAAACAGGTGAGTAATTTGAGGCAGGTTCAATGAGCGGCGCGTCCGGCCACCCCAAAAACCACGAAGGGCGAATCGTCCGCGATAAAGGAATCTGCGGCGGAGAACCTGTCTTTGAAGGCACGCGCGTCACCCTGCGCACCGTACTCGCCAGCCTCGCCGCCGGAGATTCCCCGACGAAATTCTTGCCGATTTCCCAAGCCTGAAAGCCGAGGACGTTCAAGCCGCCATCGCGTTTGCCCTGTAGGTCGTGGCTTCGGTCACGACACAAACCCAGGCGCGCAGCGCCTACCTCTCGCGGTGCCTTTCCCGCGAGCCTCGACTTTTCGCTTCCGAGGCCTTCTACATGTAGAACCGAAAGCTCGGCTGTATGTCTCCTCCCTCAGGAACACACTTGAGAATATCTCCTACTCGACGGGCCGCCCGGACGGTGATTGGTTCTCCGCCATCGAACTGCGTGTTGTTCCAGTTGAGCTTGGAAAGAGACAGCATTTCCTGCGAAAGCTGCTCCAGGGTGCTTTCGGCTCGCGAAATGGAAACTTCCGGAGGACGTGGAACATACATCCCGGGATACGTTCGAAAAAACGGGACGCTTCCACGTAGGTACAGGATGCCTGTGGCTTCTTGAAGCTTAAGAAAGCTTCCTCGTAGTGGAGGATACACCCCCACACGGAATAGCCGCGTAAAAGAGCGTCGCAGGCTTATCAGTTCCGTGGCGTCAATTTTGTGGTCGTCCGACGCGGCTCGAAACCCGCGAACCTCTCCATCACTCAATTTGGACGTCTTATGCACAACCAGTCTGGCTGGACTGGTCCTATGTTCCCTTCTGTAGACAGTGATCGCATTTGTAAGCAGAATCTGCGCATCTGCTTCAGTCAGATGCGGCTGCCGATCATCTTTGCTCAGCTGAGCCGGAGCGCCCTTGACAATTACCCCCTCGCCCCGCTCGTTGAAGACTTGCGCCACGCTTGTTAGTAGGCGGTCACCTTCGATGGATCTGTAAAAGCTGATCCCTACAAAGCAAGTAGCCAGGTCCGCCGGGTCCCTAAGTAACCTCCAAGGAACGCCTCCAGCCTTGTAATAGAGAGCAGTATGTATATTCCAAGCCCGCGTGGCCTCATCTTGGAGTGGCGCGGACGAGGCTCGCTTTCGGTCGCCCCTTCCCACCCTTCTCTCACCCGTGTAAGTAGATGGCCGCACCATCTGGATTGGGACCCTGAGACGGAGTCCCTCCGCCTTGAGAATGTCGTGGAATGCGATCCTCGAATGCCCCTCGTCCCCCGATTCGGATCCTTCATCGAGCTCCTGATCGGAGAAATCGGTTTGTCCGCGGAGTGGTCTATCTACCGCGGCCAAGAGCTCCTTCGGAGGCGCACAAACCAGCACCATCGGACCGCTGTGATCAATCAACGACTCAGCATGCTCGACGAATAACGCTGCCGCCTCACGAACGATTTGATTTCCATGAGCGTGAGCCAAAACTCTCTCAAATTCTCGTTGTCGGATCGGGGCGCACCAGCGATCATGAAAAACGAGCGACGAATGAAACGGCGAAGTCTCAGAAAATCCAGGAAACCGAGGGAATAGGTTCGAGAGTTTACTTTCTTTGGCCTCAATACCGTTGCGACAACGATCGAACCACTGGCGCATCGCGAATATTGTCTCGTCCGTGCCAACAAGGCCGACCCTAAGCTGGCTTGGCGCAGTTGAATCACCCAAGTCGAGAGGCCCATGTCGCATCATTCCGTAGCGGATATCGACATGAGTACCGCCGTTGCCAAACTCAAGCTCCGGTTCTTTAAAAAACTTGAATTTCACAGAGCGGCCCCATCGGTCACGTCAGTAAGCAAAAATTGTTTCGCAAACCGATCTGCATCTTCGGTGAGTTCTGTGTCCTGAGACTGCCACGCTTGGTCTACGATCCCGACATCACAGGGGAAGGACAGAAGCTCACCAAACTGGAGCGGAGGTGGAACGCCGCGGAACAATCCCGCTCTGGGACGCAAATAGTCAGCCCAAAACAGAATTGAACTGAGCACAGCTCGGTTCCCTTCTATCCGCTTGATACCCTTCAGACGATCCTCATGAAATCGATCGAGGGTGAACCCGTCACTAGTGAAGCGATATGTTGGTGTAATTTCTAGGTACCATCTCCCGGAAAATAGCCGAAACTGGCCCCGGAACGCCAAGTGTCGTAACCACTCGAACTTCCGACCGTCAGTGTTTGGTGAAGAAAACTTCGAGACAACGGTGATCTTGCTCCTTCGTCGCGCCGATTCGTAGGATAGCGCGCGCGGTGGTCCAGCCATTGCATAGCATTCCTCCTGGGGCCAAAAGCGGATTCCCGGGTAGAGCTGGGACTTCAGCGTTTGATTTAAGAGCTGGACGAAGGTGCGCTGCCATTGCGGATCATCTGATTCGGACAAATCGGTCGTGGAGAACTCCTCCAGTGTTCCAAGATCGCAAATCGACGACCACGGCATTTTGCTCAGATCATGAAAACTGAAAATCTTCTTCTCCCACAATATCCAACCTGCATCGACTTCGCCCCCGATACTTCGAAGGGAAGTCCACACTTCACGCGGGTGTCGGCAATCAGTCCCCGCGACATGGACACTGGGCGGACAGGACTCCAGCTGAAGCAAATTGGTGTGCAGAATCTCGTCACGCCGCAGTGGCGCCAGATAGAGTCCTGACCTCGGCGCTGCGATCGCCACAAGGTGATCAAAACTGTCACGGTTGAATTGATGCTTCGACTTGTCGAACCTAATGTGTGCCGGGCTTGGTCGCTGCCAATCCTTGAAGTGCTGTTTTACGGAAATCCAGTAGGCGGTGTCCGAACTCCCCGCAGATACGACCAGAATGATTGGCATATTTCCGCCGAGCCAATATTCGATGTCGTTTGTGTCACACCAGTAGTCAAAGGTGGTTTTGGAATCGTCAGCGATATCGCTGATGACCTTACTCTGAACGGCAAGCGTCAGTCCGAGCGGCTCATGAGAACTCGGATCAAACAGCTCAATGTAGCCATCGATGCCTACCTCATTTGGCCCACTTGGCGTCCATCGAGATCCCATTTGGAGCACGACACCCTCGATAACGTTGACACCCCGCTGGCCGGTTATTCCCTGCGTGGAAATGGTTTTGGGCCGAGCCTTCTTGCGGCCGTGACGAGGAGTCATCGCGCAGTTACCTCATGGACGGTCGGAACCGTCGGAGCGATATTGATCTTTTGTCGAATTCCCGCCATCGCTTGCACTATCTTACCCTCGAACCGCCCTGGGTTGACCAAATGGGCATCGCTGCCTTGCGGGGGGACCACCCGGGTGGTAGCTTAATTCTTCCAATCCTCCAAGGATTCGGATAGGGGCGCGCACCGGGAATCGAGCTGTTTCCCAGGCCTGTTCAGGAGTTCCGTTGGCACCGTGGAGCGTTAACGACCAGAAAATCCCGCAAGGGAGGCTGGCGCTTTTTTCCTATGTTTCGGTAGTGTTCATCGTCCTGCTGCTGGTGGGATTCTGGAAGCTGCAGGTCATTCAGTCCGGCCATTTTTCCGATCTCGCCGAACGCAATCAAATCCGCTACATTCCGATCATCGCCCCGCGCGGCGCTCTGCTCGACCGCGAAGGCCGCGTGCTGGTCGATAGCTATCCTTCCTTCAGCATCCTTCTTCTCCGCGACGATCCCAAAGCCCTGCAAAAAAGCCTCGCCGCCATCGAAGACGGCCTGGGAATCGCCAAGGAAGATCTGACGCAGCAGCTTGAAAACGCCCGCTTCGAGCCGAAATTCGAGCCCATCGTCATCAAGCCCGCCGCGAGCCAGGCGGACATCGCTTTCGTGGAATCGCACCGCGCCGATCTTCCCGTGCTCGAGCTGATGATGGTCCAGCGCCGCCGCTACCAGCACGGCCAGATGCTCGCCAACACCATCGGCTACGTCGGCGAAGTGTCGTCGCAGCAGCTCGAACAGAGCGACGGCCACTACCGCCCCGGAGACATCGTCGGCAAAGCCGGCCTGGAGCGCGAATACAACGACCAGCTCGAAGGCACCGACGGCATGCGCCGCGTCGTCGTCAACAGCGTCGGCAAAGCCATGCGGACGCTCGACAACGTCGAAGCCATCCCCGGCAAGCCCATTCAGCTGACCATCGATTACGACCTGCAGGCCATCGCCGAAGCCGACATGGCCGACAAGGCCGGCGCGGTGGTCGCGCTCGACGGGCGCACCGGCGAAGTGCTGGTGATGATCAGCCGCCCCACCTTCGATCCCAACGATTTCGCGGTGCGCATTCCCGCCTCGGAATGGGCCAAGCTCAACACCGATCCTGAAACCCCGCTGCTGAACCGCGCGATCCAGGCGCAGCTCGCTCCCGGTTCCGTTTTCAAAATTGTGATGGCCACGGCGATGCTCGATTCCAAGGCCATCCCCGCGGATTTCCACGCTTTTTGCCCCGGCCACGCGGAATTCTACGGACGCGTGTTTCACTGCTGGCGCCCGGCCGGGCACGGCTCGGTGGATGTCCACCGCGCCATCGTCGCCTCCTGCGACGTGTTTTTCTACACCATCGGCAAGATGCTCGGAATTGACCGCATTCACGATTACGCCGTGGGGCTGGGGCTGGGACGGCCGACCGGCGTCGACCTGCCGAGCGAGCAGCCGGGGCTGATTCCCTCCGAAGAGTGGGTGCAGCGCGTCTACCACCACAAGTGGTATGCCGGCGAGACCATCTCCGTTTCGATCGGGCAAGGCTCGGTGACGGTGACGCCCATCCAGCTCGCTCGCATGATCGCGACGGTCGCGAGCGGCGGCACTCTCGTCCAGCCGCATCTGCTGAAGAATCTCGTCACCACGAAAGTGGGCCATTTCCCCCTCTCCGACGACGCCGTGGAGACAGTCACGCAGGGAATGTACGGAGTGATCAACGAAGGCGGCGGCACGGGATACTCCCTGCGCCTTCAGAACGTCGATTTCTCCGGCAAGTCCGGGACGGCGCAGTTGATGAGCTACGAAGCCGGCGCGAAGATGGGCAAAAAAGGAAAGAACACCAACGGCTGGTTTGTGGGCTATGCCCCGCGGCGCAACCCGGAAATCGTGGTCGCCGCCGTGGTGCAGGATACCGATCTGCACGGCGGCTCGACCGCCGGCCCGGTAGTGCGAGACATCGTGAAAGCTTTTTACGACAAGAAAAACGCCCATTTGCAGCAGCAGGCGGCGACGGCCCCGCCAACGCCCACCAGCCCGGCCGAACACGTGGAAGCAGCTGCCGCCACGCCGCCTCTGGCCGGCACCGAGGAAACACCGCACCCATGAAGGATCGTCCGAGTACACAGGATTGGGACTGGCCGCTGTTCGGCATCATCTGCGCCATCAGCACGCTCGGCGTGCTCGAGGTGTATTCGTCCACGCACGCCAGCGCCATGGCCGGCATGCAGTGGAAGCAGCTGATGTGGATCGGCATCGGCCTGGTCGGCATGTTCCTGATCTCCCGCATCGATTACCACACCCTGATGGACCAGGCCCCCGCCCTCTACCTCTTCGGCCTAGCCACGTTGTTGGTAGTCCTAGTAATCGGCCACTCCCGCTTCGGCGCGAAGAGGTGGGTGGCGCTTGGTGGGGGCGTGAATTTGCAAGTATCGGAGTTGATGAAGTTGATTATAATTGTGGTGTTGGCGCGGTTCTTTACCGACGTGCGGACGGACCGGCTGACGCTGCAGGATATCTTCAAGGTTGGAATCGTCACCGGGATACCTGTACTATTGATTCTGATCCAGCCCGATTTGGGAACGGCGATGGTGCTGGTGCCGGTAGCGGTTGTCGGGGCCTTTCTGGCTGGGATCGAATGGAAGCACCAGGCAGTGGCTTTGGTGCTGATCGCGCTTCTGCTGCCCGTTGGGTGGCACATGCGGACACACCTGAAGCCATACCAGCAGCAGCGGATAACAACGTTCCTGCACCCGGAAGAAAACCCGCGAGGGGCCGGGTACCAGATTCTGCAGTCGGAAATTGCGGTCGGCTCAGGCGGTTTCTGGGGCAAAGGGTTTGGCAAGGGCAGTCAGAACCAGCTGGGGTTCGTACCAGTACGGTATTCGGACTTCATCCTGGCGGCACTGGCAGAAGAACAAGGATTTATTGGTGTATGCGTGGTCCTGTTGTTGTATCTTGGGTTAATCCTGCGGCTGGTGGATAACGCGCAGAAGGCAAAAGACCGTGCAGGGATGTACGTGGTGATGGGAGTTACCGCGATTCTGGGATTTCACGTCCTGGTGAACGCCTCGATGGTGATCGGATATATGCCGGTCACCGGCATTCCCCTGCCGCTGATGAGCTACGGAGGGTCGGCAACAGCATTTGTTTACATGGCTTTGGGCTTGGTGATGAACGTCCGCATGCGGCGATTCGTGAACTGAGCCAGTGCAAGCAGCAGAGATTTAAGAGCAAGGAACGAGAGTCAGTAAAAAAGATCAGCAGTACTCCCGCCACGGGACATCCGGGCCGGGATTTAAGTTCAGAATGAGGGACGCATCGGTTTGAGCAGCGCAAATCAGCTACGCGACACCTTTTTCGTGGATGGCCGTTCGTGGCAGACGCAAGGCAACCTCTTACGCCACGCCGGCCCCCGTGCGCGCGCGCGTGTGTACCGCCGCCGCCCGATGCGCCGTGAGGAGCTTCACACAAATGTCGAAGGAAATGGTGATATCGGCGAACCCCCACGAAACACGGGTCGCCATTATGGAAGAAGGACAGCTTTGTGAGTATTACGTCGAGCGTCAAAAAGAATTCGCTTTAGTCGGAAGCATTTACAAGGGCCGTGTGACCCGCGTGCTGCCAGGCATGCAGTCGGCCTTCGTGGAAATCGGCCTCGATAGCGACGCCTTCCTGTACGTCACGGACTTCCTGGAAGAAACCGAGGAACTCGACCACATCGTCACCACGGTGGTGGATAAGGTCGAGAAGATGGAAGCGCAGGGCGGGAACGTGTTCGCGGCGGAGAATCCTTCCGCGCCCGCGATGGAACCTGCCGACGTCGAGAAGACGCCGTCCGCTTTCGGCTCGGAACCAAGCCACGAAATAGCTGCGGGTGAAGGCGAGCACGGCGGCGAACCGCAAGCCTTTGCACCGCCAGTGGCGCGACCGATTGCGCCGCCCGTTCACAACGCTCCGCCGCAGGATCGCCCGCGCTACGAAGGGCGGAACCGGGGCAACCGCGATTTTGGACGCCGCGGACCCGGCGGGCCCGGCGGGGGCGGTGGCGGGCGTGGCGGACGATTTAACCGGCGAGGGGGCCGCGGTGGCGGAGGCGGGGGTAACCGCTTCGGTCATGGCCGCGATCTGCCATCCTCCAAGTATGCTTCGCCGCAGGGTCCCGAAGAAACGCCCGTAGAGGGAGCGCCGGCCGAGGGGCATGTCTCCATCATTTTGCCGGGAGAATCTCTCGCGAAGTATCGCGAGAAGCCTCCCGTGTCTACGCCTGCGGATTTTTCTGCATCGGCCGCGCCGAGCGTGGAAGAAACGAATTCCTCCTTCGCGCCAGCCGCCGCGCCTGAGTTTGTTCCCGAGCCGGAGCCCGTTCGGGAGTATGTGGCACCGCCGCCCGCGCCCCCTGTGTTCCGCCAGCGTGAGGAGCACCGCCCGTCGTCTGCGTCATCATCGATGCCAGCCTACGGGAGCGGGCTCGAACCGTTGCCCGGGGAGTCGCTGTCGAAATGGAAGCGGCAGGAAACTGTTGCTGAAAAGGCACCGGAAAACTTCTCGCCCACCTTCCCGGCCCCGGTCGCGGCCCCTGAAGTTCATGCGCATGAGGAGCCTGTCGAGAAGACGCTCCACCTGTATGAGAACACGGTGAGGGAGCACGTTGCCCATGCACCGCCCGCGGAGCAGGCGAAAATCGATGAAGAGGACGAGCGGGCCAAGTTTATCCACGAGGCCGAAGCATCTGACGAAGCGCATGCCGGCGCTGAGCTAAGCGAAGACGAAGCAGCGACACTGGCCGAACACGTGGCCGACGCACAGATCGAGGAAGAGGCGCGGGAGGCTCAACGGCGGGACTTTGCGGTTTCCGACGCGGCCCTCGAATCGACAAGCGTTCCTGGTGAACACGCCTCAGATGAAGCACTGGATGAAGGGGTGGAAGAAGCGGTCGCGGGCGCTCTGGATGAGACCGAAGAAGAGGCCGAAGCTGAGGAACTTGCCGCGCAGGCGGCGGAGTCTCTTGCGGCGGGCGAGGAGCATCCGGAATTACTGATGGAGGGGGAACATCTCGCGGCGGAGGGCGCCATGCCTGCTGCCGGTGAACCCGGATCCGGTGCCCCGCCACAACAGCCATTCAACGCGCGCGTTCGCAACGATTTCCGGGCGCGCATGCAGCATCCCCGCCGGGGCGGGCGCGATCGGGGCCGTCGCGACGATCGCGGGCGGCGTCCGCAGCAGGGCGGAAGCCACGGACACAGTCACGGGCACTCGCAAGGGGGACATCGCCCACAGCAGGCGCGGCGTCCGCAGCTGATCGCGGACATGCTGAAACAGGGCCAGGAAATCATTGTCCAGATCGCGAAGGAACCGCTCGGCAAGAAGGGCGCGCGCATCACGAGCCACGTCGCGCTGCCGGGACGCTTCCTCGTGTACATGCCAACGCTCGACCACACCGGGGTTTCGCGGAAGATCGCTTCGGCGGAAGACCGCGCGCGATTGCGGCATCTGGTGAACGACGCCAAGGGCAGCGCGGGCGGCGGATTTATCGTCCGCACGGCGGCGGCGAGCGCGGCGCCGGAAGAGGTTCGCACGGACGTGGAGTTCCTCACGCGCACGTGGGGAGAGATCAAGGCGCGTTCGGAGCAGCGCAAGGCTCCGTCGATTCTTCACCGCGATCTGAACCTGGTGGAACGCATCCTTCGGGATTACCTGAGCAACGAGTACACGGCTGTCTGGGTGGACTCCGAAGAGGAGTACACCAAGGTGGTCGACTTCATGAGCCGGTTCCAGCCGGAGCTCGTGAACCGCGTGAAGCTCTACACCAAGGAAACGCCGGTCTTCGAGGAATTCGGCATCCAGCAGGAAATCGACAAGGGGCTGCGGCCGAAGGTGTGGCTGAAGTCGGGCGGATACATCGTCATCAACCATACCGAAGCGCTGGTGGCGATCGACGTGAACACCGGCAAGTTCGTAGGCAAGGGCTCGAACCGCCTGGAAGACACGATCGTGCGCACGAACCTGGAGGCCGTGAAGGAAATCGTGCGGCAGATGCGGTTGCGCGACCTGGGCGGAATCATCATCATCGACTTCATCGACATGGAGGAGCGGCGCAACCGCGAGAAGGTGATGGCGGCGCTCGAAGACGCTTTGCGGGCGGACCGCGCGCCTTCGAAGATGCTGCGCTTCAACGAGTTCGGGCTGATCGCGATTACGCGCAAGCGCACCAAACAGGCGCTCGAACGCACGCTGTGCCAGCCGTGCCCGTATTGCACGGGGTCGGGCATGGTGAAGTCGATTCCCACGCTGTGCTACGAAATTCAGACGGAGGCGCGGAAGATGGCCCCGCAGATATCGAGCGGCAGCCTGACCTTGCGCGTGCATCCGGAAATTTCCAAGGCGCTCAAGACGCGGGAGGCTTCGCTGATGGAAGAGCTCGAGCACTGGACGAAGAAGAGCATCATCATCCAAGCGGATCCTACGCTGCACTGGGAGCAGTATGATATTTACTAGATCTAGGCATGGTAGAATCCCGCGCAAATGGATATCGACGACCTCGGGGATTGGCTCATCATCCTTTTTTACTTTGTCTTCTACGCGGGCTGTGCCTTAATTTTTGTCGCCCTTATTGTGTGGGCCTGCCACTACCTATTTGGTGGTGCTTAGGCCGGTAAGATGCTAGGTTGAAGGGGAAACGGGCCGGGGCCGAAAGGTTTCCGGCCCAAAGTGTTTTTTGGGCTACTCTAAGCACGCTTAGGAAGGGAGAACATAAGATGGCACGTTTCAACTGTTCAAAATGTGGCGCACGGGCTACGTACATGACGCGGTTGACGGGAACGAACGAAACTCCCCCTGACGAATACCGCTGTGCGAAACACAGCGGGTCAGGATTTTCCCCGATACCCGGCGTAAGAAAACGGTTTCGGAGTCGCGGACGCGATTCCACGCGGCATTAGCGCCCGGCTTTGCAATAATTTTGCAATAAAAAATTAAGTTTCATTCTGTTTGTCCGTTTTACCATGTGACTTTTCTGCAAGTTGCGCGCGGTCAATGTGGCCCTTTGTAAGATACTAGATCTAGAGGCTAGAAGCTGGAGGCTCGAGGCTGGAAATTCGAAGCGCCGCGGGATTTGTTCCGCGGCGCTTTTTGTTTTGGGGTGAACAGTTCCGCTTGCACGAAGAGCGAGGAAGAAGAGAGGGTCCTTCGTCGCTGCGCTCCTCAGGATGACGGCTAGAGGCGTAAGACGAACGACGACTACGAAACGCTACGTCAAAAGACCGACCCTTACACTTCGAAGGGTCGGGCACCCGGAAAAGCGAAATAAGAAGCAGGTCCCTCACCCATCCGCGCTTTGCGCGTATGGGCTTGATGTCATAACAACGCCGGCTCCTGCGGCGCGAGTAGACTTGGGTTGTGCG
>Ga0302324_100023822_pt1 | contig 11825 bp, 11 predicted proteins | sample Palsa_T0_1_FD_201949 | JGI IMG/M metagenome (GOLD analysis project Ga0302324, IMG submission 201949) | Peat permafrost microbial communities from Stordalen Mire near Abisko, Sweden - Palsa_T0_1 | ecosystem: Environmental > Terrestrial > Soil > Palsa > Peat permafrost | place: Sweden: Abisko... | reverse complement strand
AGCCAACCCACCAGAATCGCCAGCAGAAATCCCGCCACCCCCATCTGCAGCCACCCCGGCCGCGCGCGCGGAGCGCTGGCATCGATCAGTGCCGGCGCATTAAGAAATCCATCATCAGGCGCGGATTGGGTCATTCATCTGATTTTAGGCGAAGAGATCAGGAATGGAAGGTGCGAACCGTTCCACAAACCGCCCCCACCGGGCTGGTTCACTTTAGTGACCAGCCATACCAAGCTGGCCACTGAACAGCCCATCGCGGTTAGAATACAGCTGTGCCCGGTGAATTTGAATTAATCGAGTGGTTCCGCAGCCAACAAACACCATCGCCTCTTGTCCAACTCGGCAGCGGCGACGATCTCGCCATCCTGCAATGGCCCAAGGACGATTTGCTTCTGGTCGGCGTAGATCAAGTCATCGACGGCGTCCATTTCGATTCCACAATTCACTCCCCCACAAGAATCGGCCGAAAGGTCATGAATCGCAATCTCTCCGATTGCGCCGCCATGGGCTGCCTCCCCGCCGCCGCCGTGGCCACCGTCGCGCTGCCGAGAAACATTTCGACGCAAGCAGTACAAGAGTTATATCTCGGCATGAAAACCGCCGCCGATGTGTGGGACTGCCCCATCGTCGGCGGCGACACCGCAAGTTGGGACGGCAAACTCATCGCCACCGTCACCATCCTCGCCCGCTCCGCCGGCATCACGCCCGTCCGCCGCACCGGCGCCAAACCCCGCGACGGCATCTACGTCACCGGCCCATTGGGCGGCAGCATCCTCGGCCGACATCTCGATTTCATCCCCCGCATCGATCTCGGCCGAAAACTCGCTCCGGTCGCCACGGCCATGATCGACATCAGCGACGGCCTCTCACGCGACCTGCGGCATATCTGTAACGGCGCTGTCCTCGAAGCCGCCGCCATTCCGATTCACCCCGATGCAATCGAACTCTCGCACCGCGACAGCATTTCACCGCTGGAGCACGCACTAAATGATGGCGAAGATTACGAATTGCTCTTCACGAGTTCCCAAACCCCGCCCGTGGGTATTCGCATCGGAACAATTCAACAGGAACCGGGAATCTGGCTGCACACCCCCGACAACAAAAGCATCCCCCTGCAATCGCGCGGCTGGGAGCATCGCGTCCACGGATAACTCTGGCTACGCTGAAGAAAAATCAATTTCCACCACGGAGACACGGAGGCCACTGAGAGATGCAAAATCAAATACATTTTTAACCACGGATAAGAAAAGGATTGACACGGATGAAATCAAATTCCCCAGCATTTATCCGTGCCCATCTGCTTCTTATCCGTGGTTAAATTGAATTGAATTTCTCCGTGCTCTCCGTGCCTCCGTGGTGGAAATTCTTTTTCCCCGAACGGAATCAATCAATCGCCTGCAGTCGACCATCGAGGAACGCCTGCAAAATCAAACTGGCCGCCAGCGCGTCGAGTTGGGATTTCTTTCCTTTTCGAGTGATTTTTTCCCCGCCGCGTTTGCGGTCGACCAGCAATTGTTCGGCCTCGAACGTCGAGAGCCGCTCGTCAACGAAAATCACCGGCTTGCCCGTTTTTTCGCCGAGCGCCTGTCCGAATTCCTTCGCGGATTTCGATCCGGCCGAGGCCGAGCCATCCATATTCAGCGGCAAGCCAACCACCAACCGCTCGACATCTTCACGCTGCACAATTTTCAAAATGGGATCGATCGCCTGCTCGAGATCTCGAACGCTCAAAACTTCCAGCGGATTTGCAAATTTTCCTGACGAATCTGAAATGGCCAATCCCACTCGGCGAGTGCCAGGATCGACGGCGAGGGTTCGCATGTCTATTGAAATTTATCCCCGTACTTCTCTTTCACTTTTCCAACCAATTCCTTCACCCGCTGGGCCTGATCCTTCGGACATATCAGGGTGGCGTCCCGGGCATGGACGATGATCATGTCGCTGACGCCGATGGTGGAGATCAGATGTTCCGGGTCCTGATTCACCACGACGTTGTCATCCGAATCGAGAAACACCACGCACTTGGCGCTGACGGCATTGTTATGCTCATCCACCGGCAATGTCTCCGCCAACGCCGGCCAGGAGCCGATGTCCAGCCAGTTCACCGGCATCTCGACGACGACCACTTCCGCATTCCCCTGCTGCCGGCTGACCGGTTCCATGATGGCGTAGTCGATGCTGATCTTGGGCAGCCGCGGATACACATCCTTGAGCACAGCTTCCTGACGGGGGGTGCCCCAGGCCTCGGCGATCTGCGTCAGCCCGCGGTGCGATCCCGGCAGATGCGTGGCGATTTCCTTCAGCACCGTGTCGCAACGCCAGACGAACATGCCGCTGTTCCAGTAGTACCGGCCGGATTCAACATATCGGTCCGCCATCGCCTTGTCCGGTTTTTCGAAGAATCCCAGGACTCGATAAGCGCCATCGAGACCCAGCGATTCGCCGCGATGGATGTATCCCAATCCCGTGTGGCCGTGCGTGGGGATGATGCCGAATGTGACCAATGCGTTGGGCCGCTTGGCGCAGACATCAAACGCGGTCTCCAGACTCTGCTGAAATCGCGCCACAGGCTCGATGACATGATCGGCCGTGGTGACGGCGACGACCGCTTCGGGATCGCGCTTCTGCAAGATCGCCGCGGAGAATCCAATGGCATTGGCCGTGTCCCGCCCCATGGGCTCGCCCAGCAAATTCTCGCGCGGAAGTTCCGGCAATGCCTTCATCACACCCTCGGCATGCGCCATCGCCGTGCAGACAAAAATCCGATCCACCGGCAACGGACCGCGCAGTCGTTCATAGCTGAGTTGCAACAAACTTTTTCCGTTGATGACCGGGAGGAGTTGCTTGGGCAGGTTGCCGCGCGACAGCGGCCAGAGCCGCGTTCCTGATCCCCCTGCCATGATCACTGCATAACGCATGAGTTTTAATTACCAGCCATTGCACACATCGGCAACGTGGCCGGTCGGGTCCAGCAAGCAATTATAGCCGCCCAATCGCCGTCCGATAAGTCCTGATACAATCTCCGCAATGGCGTTCACCTGCAATATCGACCGCAGAGGCAGGCAAATTCGCATGATCAACGGCATCGTCACCGTCATTTTGGGCATTATCGCCCTCTTTGTCCTGGCGATTCCCCGCGGCGGCGTTCTCCTCTGGAGTATCACGATCATTCTGCTCTTCGCCGGCGCATTCATGATCTTCGAAGGCGCCATCGGTTGGTGCGCCCTGCGGGCCATGGGCGTGAAGACGAAAATTTAATCACTGGCCAGTTCACTGTGCCTTGGTAAACGTCATATTCATTCCCTGAATCGTGCCATCCGACATCAAAGTGAAATCTATATCGCCGGTTCTGTCGTGGATGGTAATCGTGTTTCCGACCATGACGTAATGATCCGGCACCATCGCCCCGGTCGGATCCGTGACATTCACCAGTTGATCACTGACAAACTCCAGCGATGCCCCGCCCGGGGCATTATATTTGCCGCTGACGGTCTTATCCCCGCATCCCAATCCGGTAGCGCTCAGCCAAACCAGCAGACAAGCAATCAACGATCTTGCGGCAAATTTGCGAATCATCGTTTCTCTCCAGTGAATCGGTCCAACCCCGAAATCCGATAGCCGTATGCTACCTCTGATCCCGCCGATGGCAAAGATCGATCCCCCAAACAAAACGCGGCAATAAAAAATTCCGAAATTTACCTTGCAAACCGACCTATGTTCGTATAATGTTTGGATTGTCAAATGAGTCGCTCCGAGTGTGCAATGTTACGGAATGTTACACAATGTTACGATTACCCCCCCCACCCCCTGATGCATTGGCATTGCGCGACGACGTCAGAGAGGCAGGTGTCGACTAATGCGCCGTGACAAACTCAATCTTCCCGATCCGCGGCACCAGCCCCGCATCCGCCCCGCGATTGAGCAATGTCGTAATCGCCTCGCGCCCGCGCGGGCCGTAATCGAGTGTCCAATGATTCACGTACATTCCCACAAATTCATCCGCCAGTTTGCGGTTCAGATCGCGGCCGAATTGCAGGGAATACTCCACCGCTTCGGGGCGATGATCCAAACTAAACTGAATCGAGCGTTTCAAAATATCCGTCACTTCCTGACAAACTTTCGGCCCCAAATCCTTGCGAATGCAGTTGCCCCCCAGCGGCAATGGCAATCCGGTCTGTTCGTGCCACCACTTTCCCAAATCGACGATCAAACTGAGCCCCAGCGTGCGAAACGTGAGCTGGCCCTCATGGATAATCAGCCCCGCATCCGCTTTACCATCGCTGACGAATTTGGGAATCTGATCGAACGGCACGGTGATCGCGCGGAACGCCTCGCCTGCTTTCCCGATACAAAGTTGCAATGCGAGAAAAGCCGTCGTCAATTCGCCGGGAATGGCAACCGTCTTCCCCAGCAAATCCGCCAGACTCATCGGCGAGTTGGCGACCACCATTGGCCCATATTTATCCCCCATGCTGCTCCCGCAACTCGTCAGGGCATATTTATCAGCCACATACGGATACGCATGGATGGATATGGCAGTGATCTCCAATTCCCCGTTGCGCGCCCGCTGGTTCAGGGTTTGGATATCCTGCAAAACATGCTCAAAGCGATAAGGCCCGGTATCCAGAAGATTTCTGGCCAGCCCGTAAAACATAAACGCATCGTCGGGGTCTGGCGAATGCCCCAATCGCAGCAGTATTTCTTGCATAACTCCGGCGAGTATAGGTCCGTTTCGGCAACGGCACCATCATTCTGGGGTATGAATGGGAATAAGCCGATGCTGAATTCGTTGTACAATGGATAACAGCCTTTTGGATCAACCATGGCAGGGATTCATCCACTTTTAGCGCCTTATCAACCTTCGGATTCCGATCCGTTTGATCGGATGAAGGCCGCGCATTTGCTGAACCGCGCCGGCTTTGGGGGAACGCCGCAGGAGGTGGACCGGGTCCTGAGCCTCGGCCCCGAGCGCTCGGTGGATTGGCTGATGGATTTCCCCGATGCCCCAGCCGAGGAACAATCCCAGAGCGATGCCCCCGATCTCTCCGGCATCCAGGGTGTGCCCACCAGCTTCCGCGAAATCCAGATGCAACTCGCCGGCAAGACCCCGGACGAACGCAAAGCGCTCCAGCAACAGATCATGGCCGCCAACCGCGACACCACCAACGCCACCATCCAGTGGTGGTTGAACCGCATGGCCGCCGGCGCCTATCCGCTTCAGGAAATACTCACATTCTTCTGGCACGGTCATTTCACCACCAGCGCCAATGACGAGCGCCAGGCGATGCTGATGTGGCGGCAGAACGAACTGCAGCGCCGATACGCCGCGGGAAATTTCGAGCCCTTCGTCCGCGCCATCTCGCGCGACCCGGCCATGCTCGATTACCTCAACAACAACCAGAACCGCAAGGAACACCCCAACGAAAATTATGCCCGCGAGCTGATGGAACTTTTCACCCTCGGCATCGGCAACTACACCGAGGACGACATCAAGCAGGCCGCCCGCGCGTTCACCGGTTGGGGACATGATGGCGAGGATTTTGTCTTCCGGCGGGGAGATCACGACTACGGCGAAAAAACTTTCTTCGGCCGAACCGGCAACTTCGACGGCGACGACATCATCACGCTCATCCTGCGGAACCCGGCCTGTCCGAAATTCATCGCCGGCGAACTTTACAAATGGTTTGCCACCGACGACATCGAACCGGCCCTCGCCCAATCGCTCGGCGATGTGCTGTACGACAATCAATACGAAATGCGTCCGCTGATCCGCACGATCCTCACCAGCCAGGGATTTTACAGTCCACAAGTCATCGGCTCGCAGATCAAATGCCCGGTGCAACTGGTGGTGGGAACCGTGCGCTTGCTGAACGTGCAAATGCCGCCGTTGCAGCAGACGCGCGGATATCTCACGCAGATGGGCCAGATGCCATTCTCCCCGCCGAATGTGCGCGGCTGGCCGGGCGGACATATGTGGATCAACACCAACACGCTCTTTGTTCGCTACAACACGGGCCTGGCATTGGCCGGCGGACCGCTGCCCGTGCTCGATCGCATCACGCCAAAAGGTCAGGACAGCGGCAGGCCGCTCGCCGCCAGGGATCTCCGGCCCTCGAATTTCGATCCGGGATCAATCGACATCGCTGACGCCACGCCGGAGGAGATCGCCCAGGCCTGGGTGGATCGCTTGATTCAGCGGCCGATTGACAAAGACAAAATGGACGTCCTGATCGACGCCGCCGGCCATGGTCCGCTCGGCAATCCGCCGGCCCGGCGCGTCGTGCAATTGATTGTTTCCATGCCCGAGTATCAACTTTGCTGATTCGGAGTTTCCTATGTTCGACAATGTCACCACTCGCCGTATTTTCCTGCAAAAGGGTCTGACTCTTCTGGCGGTCGCGCCCACGATTCCGACCTTTCTCGATCAGACGGTGCTCGCTCTGACAGATCCGTCCGACACCAAGCGCACCCAACAGGATTCCGGCACCGATGGGAAAATCCTCGTCGTCGTCCAACTCTCCGGCGGCAATGACGGACTGAGCACCGTCGTCCCCTACGGCGACGATGTCTATTACCGCGCGCGCACCGCCATCGCCCAGCCGGCCGACAAAGTGTTGCGCCTCAACGACTACATCGCCCTGCATCCGAATCTGGGGCCGATGAAAGAGTTGTATGACGCCGGCGATCTGGCGATCGTGCAGGGCGTTGGATATCCGAACCCCAACCGCTCGCACTTCCGCGCCATGGACATCTGGCAGAGCGCCCAGCCCGAGCGCGATGTGGCCGACACCGGCTGGCTCGGCCGATATTTCGACAACACCTGCCCTGGCTGCGACCCGCACGTCGGCGTCTCGATTGGCGAAACGCTCCCGCTGGCAATGCAGGGCGAAAAAGTGATGCCGCTCAGCATGGAAAACCCGCGCGCCTACCGCTACAACGGCCGCGATCAGTCGCATTATCTCAAGCTCAATCAGTTGGATCAGCCGACAACGTTGCCGGATGTGGAGACGGTGGATATCCCGCAAATCGCCGGCGCGCATCCGATCACCACGCCCGCATCGCAACTGGATTTCCTCCACCGCACCGCGATGGATGCACAACTCAGCAGCGAGGAAATCATCCGGATCACCACGAACCACAATTCGCCCAAGGCCTATCCGGCCGGCGAATTCGGCGCGGGATTGAAGACGATCGCTGCCATGATCGCCGGTGGATTGCCGACGCGCGTCTATTACGTCGCCCTCAGCGGATTCGACACGCATGCTCAGCAATTGCAGCGGCACGACACGCTGATGACCCAACTGGCCGCCGGGCTTTCCGCATTCTGGTCGGATTTACAGGCACAAAAGAACGACGATCGGGTGATGCTGATGACCTTCAGTGAATTCGGCCGCCGCGTCGTGCAAAACGCCAGCAACGGTACCGACCATGGCGCTGCCGCCCCCATGTTCGTCCTCGGCGGACAAATCCAGCAAGGCATCATCGGCAATCATCCGAGCATGACCGATCTGGATCAGGGCGACCTGAAATATCTCGTCGACTTCCGCTCGGTGTATGCGAGTGTCTTACAAAAATGGCTGGACACCCCGAGCAAACCGATTCTCGGCGATCAGTTCCCGATTTTGCCGCTGGTCAGGGCTTAAGGATTAAAGAATAAGATGGAACCACGGATTACACGGATGAGCACGGATAAAACCCAAAGAGAATCAAATTCTTATCCGTGTTCATCCGTGTAATCCGTGGTAAAAATGAATTTTGAATTTCTCGGCGTCTGCCTCGGCGCTCTCTGCGCCTCGGCGGTTGCATTGATTTGGATTTGGAAAGTATGCCAGAAAAGCAAGGATGCTTACTTCTGTCGGAAGACGATTCTTCCGCGTGTCGTGTCGTAGGGCGAGATTTCCACTTTTACCTTGTCGCCCGGCAGGATGCGGATGAAATGTTTTCGCATTTTCCCCGACACATGACCAAGAATTTCGTGCGTGACACCGCCCTGCTCGACACGCAGTTTGAATTGCGCGTTGGGCAATGCCTGGGTCACAATCGCCTCCACCTCGATCGGCTCGCTTTTCGCCACAGCCACATCCTAGCGGCCCGCGCGCAAGGCGGCAACAGAGAACAAAATGCGGGTTGAACCGCCAAGACGCCAAGAACGCCAAGGTAGGAAAATACGCTGAGAAGAAAATTCGAAATTAAAAATTTGAAAAACTCATTAATCCCATCCTCAAAACCGAATTTAATTCCTTGGCGTATTTTCCTACCTTGGCGCCTTGGCGTCTTGGCGGTCAATCCTCTTCGTATTTCCCTCTCGATATGCACAATGACGCCTCCAGAACATGAACCTCTTCGACACCATCGCGGTGCTGCTTGGGCTGGCGGCACTGTGCAGTTACCTCAACCACCGCATTCTTCGCCTGCATGGCGGAGCAGGCGTGATGATCGTCTCGCTGGCGCTTTCGCTGGGACTGCTAGTCCTGCAGGCCGCCGGCGTGGAAATCCATCAGCGAATTTTCGAATTTCTCAGCGGAATTCAGTTCGGCCCGGCGCTCTTGAACTGGATGCTGGGATTCCTGCTTTTCGCCGGGGCACTCACGCTCGATCTCGAAGAACTCAACCGCCAGCGCGGCATCATCGCGGCTTTGTCCGTGATCGGCACGATCATCTCGATGTTCACCGTGGCCGTCGTGATCTGGGCGGCCCTGCATGCTCTTGGCACCACGATGGACTGGATGTATTGCCTGCTCCTGGGCGCGCTGATTTCTCCGACCGATCCCATCGCCGTCCTGCAACTCATCAAACGCATGGGCGGACTGCGGCGAATGCAAACCATCATCGGCGGCGAATCGCTCTTCAACGACGGCGTCGGCGTTGTGCTGTTTCTCACACTGCTCGATGTCGTTCGCATCGGCCACCCCGTTTCGACGCCGACGATTGTGCTTTTATTCCTCAGGGAATGCGGCGGCGGAATTATCCTCGGCCTCGTCGGTGGAATCATCGTTTACTGGATCATGAAGCGCGTTCACGATTTCGGATTGGAAGTGCTGCTGACATTGAGCCTGGTCATGGGAATTTTTTCCATCGCGCAGCGGTTGGGTGTGTCCGGCCCCATCGCCGAGGTGGCCGCTGGATTGCTCGTCGGCAATCGCGGCGGCGTCCTGAAAATGCCGGCCGACGTGGTCCAGAATCTCGATCAGTTCTGGGCCATGGTGGACGAAATCCTCAACACCGTGCTGTTCATGCTCATGGGTCTGGAAGTGCTGGTAACGCCGATGTCGGTCAAGCACCTCATGGCCGCGGCGATTGGAATTCCCGCGGTGCTCTATGCCCGCTGGATCAGTGTCAGTTTGATCATGATGCCATTGCAACCGCGCGGCCCTGCGCGCTCGGTGATGGTGAGGATTCTCACATGGGGCGGATTGCGCGGCGGATTGGCGATTGCCATGGCGCTCTCCATTCCCGACGATCCCCACCACAACCGCGAACGAATCGTCGCAATCACCTACGGCGTGGTGGCCTTCTCAATTCTAGTGCAGTCCACAACGATGCAGCGCGTGCTGGCGCGCAATTCGGCCTATTTGTGAATTATGGAAAGGCGAATTCCTCGCGGCCCGATCCTAATTTTGTCGCGTTCTTGATTGTCAGAATCTTAGGCGATGGCGTCTTCTTATGCGAAAGCGTCGAACGCCGAGCCTGTGGAAATCGCGGGAGAGGTGGTGGGGTTCGATCCACCGCTCATGACGTCCCGCATGGCGTTGAGAAAATCCTGGTTGTACTGCTGGGGATCGATGCCGTCGGCTTTGAGTGTCTGATAAAAAGTGGCTTGCGCCGGTGTGCCGTTGGCATCGGGCATTCCGGCGCCGGCGGTGGGATTTCCCGCCAAAGGATTTCCCGATTGCGAGGTGGAATTGGTGGAAGAAAAATCGGTCCCGTTTTTGGCGCTGGCCAGAACTCCCTCGATCGCCTGCTCGACGACCTCATTGGGGTCCTCGGCAGTACCGGAGGCCTTGGCGGATTGCAGCGCGCCGGTGACGGCCGACTGAACGGCGGAGAAAAATCCGGAGGCGTCCTTGTCGCCGTGCTTTTTAGAACCGTTCTTGGTCGTGTTGCCGGAAAAGAGCTTCTTTTCCAGCGACATAATGTCTTGCGACCCCGCCAGGCTGCTGATAAGCGACATACCGATTCCTTTCGAAAACTCCAATTTCCGATTTTCCTAGTTATCGGTCATCGGCAATTTTTGCTTGAATGTATTCAACGAGGAGATCAACCATGCGACGACATCCAAACAAACGCACGCCAATTCTGATCCTTCTTTGCCTCTTTCTTGTTGGCGGATGGGCGACGAATCTGGCGATCGCTCAGGACCAACCCACTCCGGCACCGTCGCGCTGGCCGATGCAGGTGACCACCTCCGACGGCGAGCAGGTCGTCATCTTCCAGCCGCAAATCGACACCTTTCAGACCAATCAGTTGACCAGCCATGCGGCCGTGTCGGTGACGATGCCCGGCTCGACGACGCCGATCTTCGGCGCCATCTGGCTTGCCGCGCGAGTGGATGTCGATCGGGTGAATCGCACGGTGCAGATTCTCGACGTGCAGGTGACGAACACGAAATTCCCCGACGCCACGCCGGTCGCAGCCCCATCCTTGGACGCGGCGGTTCGACAGGTGCTGCTCGCTAATCGAATCTCACTCTCGCTGGATCATCTGCTCACAAGCCTGGAAGTGATCCAGCAGCAGCAGTCCGCCTCCGCGCAAATCCAATCTGTTCCTCCGGCGATCATCTTCCTGCAACATCCGGCCATGCTCGTGCTATACGACGGCACACCGCAACTCATGCAGGTGGTGAATTCCGATCTGATGACGGTCGTCAACACGCCGTTCTTCGTCGCGCTCGATCCCGGCAGCAAAGCATATTTTCTCAAAGGCGGCGGAAGATGGTTCAGCGCCCCCGATCCAATGGGCCCGTTCGCGGCAACATCGCAAACGCCTCCGGCAATCTCCACGCTGGCCGATGAGATGGGATACAAGGACCCCCAGACGCCAATCACCGATGCGCAATATGCCGGCATGCAGATCGTCACCGCAACCATGCCGACCGAGTTGATCTGGTCCGACGGCCCGCAGCAAATGGCGACGATTCCCGGCACGGGATTGTTGTATGTCACCAACACGACCTCCGATGTTTTCATCGACATCGCTTCACAGCAGATGTATGTGCTACTCTCGGGGCGCTGGTTTGTCGGACCGAATGTGAACGGACCCTGGACCTTCGTCCCACCCGACAAACTCCCGCCTGATTTTGCGAAAATCCCCCCCGACAGTCCCAAGGGCGATGTGTTGGCGTTCGTAGCCGGAACCCCGCAGGCGCAGGATGCCGTCGCCAACACCGCCATCCCACAAACGGCGGCGATCGATCGAAATAATTTCCAGCAGCCCGATGTGGAATATGACGGCGATCCGCAATTCGAGCAGATTCCCGGATCGGCGCTCAGCTACGCCGTGAACACGCCCAACTGCGTGCTGCTGCTCAATGGCGAATATTATTGCTGCGACAACGCGGTCTGGTATCAGTCCAATTCTCCGCTGGGTCCGTGGCAACTTTGTTTGCAGGTTCCCTCCGACATTTACACGATTCCACCATCTTGTCCGGATTATCCGTGCACCTATGTCTACGACTACGGCTACACCCCCGATGAGTTGTATTGCGGCTATCTGCCCGGATACACCGGATGCTATCCCTACGACGGCTGCGTGGTTTACGGAACGGGATATTACTATCACCCGTGGCTGGGCCATCATTTTTACGAGCGGCCGCGGACGTTCGGTTT
>Ga0302324_100023820_pt1 | contig 11825 bp, 10 predicted proteins | sample Palsa_T0_1_FD_201949 | JGI IMG/M metagenome (GOLD analysis project Ga0302324, IMG submission 201949) | Peat permafrost microbial communities from Stordalen Mire near Abisko, Sweden - Palsa_T0_1 | ecosystem: Environmental > Terrestrial > Soil > Palsa > Peat permafrost | place: Sweden: Abisko... | reverse complement strand
TGCACTACGACTTAGGCTTCTTCGATCACGAATCCGGACGCGTCGAATGCGCACCAAATCCCTTCAGTGCTAAAGTGTCAACTATGTCTCCGGTATAAAACGTCAGCGATGTACCCGGAATAGACCTGAGTAAGTTGGCGCGCCCGGAGAGATTCGAACTCCCGACCTTCTGGTTCGTAGCCAGACGCTCTATCCAACTGAGCTACGGGCGCGCTGATGGGGCTTACAAGACTGGACTCAAATTCCGGCAGTACAAATTCAGCTACTGCCACACCGGGCTTTAGTCAGGCGCCGGACACTTCCAATTTATTACCTATATAAATCAATACGTTGGGCCAGCTTCATCGCCAACTCAACGTGCCGCCCGAGTTTCCCGCGCGACACCGAATCAAACAGGCAACTTCGGGAGCTACTGCGGCCAAGGCCTGCTGCCTTTGCTGCGGCGGCGGATTGTACCTGCAAGTGCCCGGGGCGTCATCCCGCGGTGACTTAAGCCGGCTGGGCGGGTGAGGTCCATGTAAGCTTCCGGTGTTTTTTGATGGAGGCTCGCAATTCGCATGGTTGATTCCCGGAACAGCTCCCAGATCGCGGTCGCCATTCCCTGTCACAACGAAGAGGCCACCGTCGCCCGCGTTATCCACGACTTTCGGGCTGCGTGTCCTGAGGCCGCGATCCATGTATTTGATAATGCCAGCACCGACAAGACAGCTGCACTGGCGCGAGAGGCTGGAGCAATCGTGCATTTCGTTCCGTTCCGGGGCAAAGGACACGTGGTGCGCGCGATCTTCCGGCAGCTCGACGCCGAAGTTGTCGTAATCGTAGATGGCGATGACACTTACCCCGCCGCCTGCGTTCGTGAGCTTATTGAACCGGTGCTGGCCGGTCGCGCAGACATGGTGGTCGGAACACGGCTTGAGACGCATACCTCCGATAGTTTTCGTCCATTTCACCTTCTGGGCAATCGGGTCATAGCGGCCACGATTGGCGGTCTGTTTCGAACCAACCTGCGCGATATCCTCTCAGGGTATCGCGCATTTAGCCGCCGGCTGCTGCGTACCAGCCCAATCTTAAGCAACGGATTCGAGGTCGAGACCGAATTGACGGTGCAGGCGATCGAGAGAAACCTGGTTGTGCATGAAGTGCCAATTACCTACCGCGAGCGACCGCCGAACAGTGTGTCGAAGCTCAATACCATCAGTGATGGCATTCGGATTTTGCTCACGATCCTGCGTATCTATCGAGACTTTCGGCCGCTGGTGCTATTCGGCACCATGGGATTAATCGCGATCGGTCTGGGTCTCATCATCGGCGTTTCAGTGCTGCACGAATTCGAGCTGAATCACCGCGTCGTGGGTGCTGCGCGCGCACTGCTGGCCGTCGGCCTGGGTCTCGGCGGTGGTATCAGCGTAACCGCGGGCGTCATCCTCGATTCGATGAACCGCCGGGTTCGCGAGCTCTATACGCTGATGGCCGACCAGATCCTGCTGCGCCTGTAGTGCGCAAGGCACCGCGCGACTCACGGAGCGCGCCTCGGCCCGGCTCAGGGCTGCGAATCTGGGGGTGGCTTGATCTCGAAGTGCAGCGGCCCACTACCACCGCTCGGTGCGCGGCGTTGCTCCTGAGGCCCGAGATACCAATGCTCGACACCGTCGCCTGCCTTCTCCTTTACAGCTTCGGGCCAGTTCGCCCGTACCAGCGCCTCATTCGCATCCGCGCCATGGCTGAGTAGCAGCAGATCCGGATCGCGCAGCCCAGGGTCGATCTGGATCAGATCGCTCAAGTAGAAGCCTCGCATCGGATTGAGGAAATAGACATTGTTGCCGGGTCTCAGGGCAGCACCGAGCTGTGATTGCTGGGCGGCGATGACTGCATGGATCTGGAACATCTGCACCGGGACGATGAGCAGCAGGCTCAGTACTGCCGCAGCGCCGGCGAAGCACACGAGGCGGTCCTGCTCCCGGCCAAGCCGCGTCATCGCGCAGCCGGCAAGCACCGGCAGCACGCCCCAGGCCGAATGGAAGTAGCGATAGCCCCAGCCGTGGCCCTGATCTAGCTTGACGAACAGGTAGCCGCAGAAAGTCATGACAGCCGAAAGTGCCAGCAGACGCACTCGGCGATCATCCCAGCTGCGCCAGGCACCCAGGATAACGAATAGCAACAGTCCCGGGACTGCCCAGACCAGCAGCTTGACCGTGGAGGCCACCCGCATGTTGAACAACACCTGATCCGGCCACTGGAATACTGCGGCCACTAGCGATGCCAGCGTTGCAGCCTGCGACGGCGCCGCGGCGATGTGGAAGCGCAACAGCAGCCACCCCACAGCCACTGCCAGCAGCGGCAGGTAGCCGAGAACCAGTGGCAATAACAGGCGGCGCTGCTTGCCATCGAGCGCGAGCGCTACGATCCAGGGCAGCGCGAAGAGCGCGTGCGGGAATGGATTGTGCAGGATCAAAGCAACGGACCCGACGAATCCGGCCGCAAGCGCGCGATAGCCGGTCGGCCTGAACAGTAGCCATGCGTACAGCAGGTTCAGCGTCAGGTGAGCCTGCATTGAATAGTAGGAGATCGCATTGGCGAGGAATACGCCGGAGCCGGCGGCAAACAGCACCGCCCAGCCCGCCGCGCCGCGCTCACCGGTGATCTCAAGCGTCAGGCGGTGAATCAGCCACAGGCCCAGACCCGCGAGCAGCGCATTGCACAACCATGGAGCGCCGAGCAGCACAAAGGGCGTCAACAGCAGCGCAAAACCGGGCCAATAACCCTCGATAACGTGGCCACTGGCGTGCGAAGCGATCAGGAACATGCCATTGAATCCCGGCACGATCAGCCAGTCAAGTAACGGTGCCGGCAGATGAGCACTGGTTTGGCCGAGCGCGAATACCCGGGCCTGAAACAGCGCAGCGTACTCATCCATGCTGAAGGGATGGTTCTCGTAGACGATGAGCGTCCCCAGGCACACCAGCAGCACGCAGAGCCCGGCCGCAAGCCGTGGGTACGCACCGATACGCTCGACAAGCCTGAGGATCGGCGCCGGCCGCTTCCACAGCACCGCGATCAGGCACACCAGCAGGCCAAGCTTTGCGGCATCAGCATCGAATCTTCGGATCAGGAACACAAATATGTAGGTCATGCCGGCACTGGAGAACCAGACGTAATTGAGCATGTAGAAGTAGCCCAGGCACGCGCAGGAGAGCGCCAAGCCAATCTGCGCGATGCGAATCCCGGGCAGACCCTGCTGAGGTGACTTAGGCATATGAGATTAGCGGCCGTCCCTGACAGTAAATACCGAGGTATGCTCCGGAACGCGAGCGATCGATGCTCGATCGCCGTGCGGGCCGGGTTCGGCAACACCATAATAGAGCGCGCGGTTAAGCGAGGTTATCTAAGACTGTGCTTAGTGTGAAGATTCTCACGAAACTGGTGCGCGTGCTGGCGACACCTACCTACCGGGCGGCTTTTCTGCGCACCGGTGTCGCCGCATCGACCGAGCACGATCACATCCTCGAGGGACTTGGGCTGGACACGGTCGTTGACATCGGTGCCAATCGCGGCCAGTTTGCGCTGTGCGCGCGCCGTCTGTTCCCCAAAGCGACTATCTATTCGTTCGAACCGCTGCAGCGGCCAGCGGCAGTCTACCGCCGCGTGTTCAAACACGACCCGGCCGCAAAGTTGTTTCCGGTAGCGATCGCCGCCGAGGCCGGCAGCGCCGCCATGCATGTTTTGCGCTGGGACGTGTCCTCGTCACTGCTGCCAGTAGCCCAAGCACAGCACGACAACTTCCCGCTCACCACTGAGGCGCGGCAGGAGACCGTGACCAAGGCGCGACTGTCCGAGTGCCTCGATGGCAATCTGATCGGCGGTACTGCTCTGCTTAAACTCGACGTCCAGGGCTACGAACTCGCGGCACTGCAGGGCTGCGAAGACCTGCTGGCCCGTTTCCGCTACGTGTACGTTGAGGCCTCCTTCGTGGAACTCTACGTCGGACAGGCGCTGGCCAATGAAATCCTGGCCTACCTGCTGCACTTGGGTTACAGGTTGCTGTGCGTTGCCAATCTTTCAAACGGCCGCGCAGGTCGCCCGATTCAGGCCGACTTCCTGTTCGTGCGCGCTTAAGGCCGTCAGCGGTCGGTCCGGCGCTGCGCCCTCCGGCGCGCTAGTTATCGTCACCACCGGGTGACCCTCGGCGGTTTGCTTACCTAGGTAGTCTGCGAGTCATTGCGTGATGTCATGCGGAAAGATGGGAATGTGCAGCTACGCGTTTATGCCATCGTCGAGAGACATGACTGTCTTCGGTCCTAATCCGTCTGTAGTATGCTAAATAGCGAGCAATCCATGCCCCTGCCTGCGGAATTGAATGTCGCTGTGGTAGGCGACAAGAGCGCGGCATCTGTCACGCGTTCGTTCACCTGGTAAGAAGAATGCTAGTAAAGCTCCTCCTGGTTCTCGTATCGATCAACACAATTGCAAGCCAGCTCCTTCTAAAAAAGGGTGTTACGCAGCTCGGCGGAATCAGGACGCTGGGTGATCTGCCGAAGTTCATGCTTCCGGCGATGACATCGCCATGGATCATTCTTTCGGTTTGCCTGCAAATCGTCGGCTATCTGATGTGGTTTCTGGTTGTGACCCGGGAAAAATTAGGTATAGCCGTCGCATTTTCCGGCGCCAGTTTCTACATTTTGATGGCATTCTCGGCTTGGTATTTTTTCGATGAGACTCTTACGATCTTGCAGTGCGTGGGCTTAGGTTTGATTATTCTGGGCGTAGTTTGTGTGACGTTTCCTACGACTTGAAGGCGTGCCACCGGCAATCCAGGTGAATGATTTGTTGAGTGGTACGGCATGTGGCAGCGAGAACAAATTTAAGGCGGATGACGCATGCAATCGGCCAGAGTGAAATCGTACTTGATCATGGCAATGGCGCTTGCCCAGCGATTGCTCAAGCCCTTTCGATTGCGGCCGTCAAGAATTATCTTGGGCCACAAATTCTTCATCGATCCAGCGACGGATATTGGCCTGGAGCTGTTGCTCACAGGTCGCTTCGAACGTGATGCAATCGCGCGGTGCGCGAATTTTATTCGCCCTGATGGAATCGTTGTCGATGTGGGAGCCAACATCGGTGTTCACACGGTCCATTTTGCCAGCTTCGCCAGGCTCGGCAGGGTCATTTGCTTTGAGCCTGCCAGATCGACGTTCATGTATCTCTTGCGGAATGTAGAGCACTTGGCCAACGTCATTCCGCTGAACTTTGCGCTGTCCGACACAACCGGGGTGCAGACGTTCTTCGTTGCAGCCGACAACGCCTATTCTGGGCTGAAAGATACTGGACGCGAGCCCATATTGCGTCAGGAATCGGTTGCCTGTTTTAGGGGTGACGAGATTCTGTTATCGCTCATCCAAAATCAGCGGGTTGATCTGGTCAAAATCGATGTTGAGGGACTCGAGATGCAAGTACTAAACGGAATGAAAGAGTTTATTGTCAGGCACAGACCAGTAATTTTCTGCGAGATTTTTGGCGGCCAACAATCAAATGCCGACCCGCAATCAACAGTACAATTTTGCATATCTCTTGGATACGACGCCCTGGTCCTGAACGGCGCGGAATTAATACCAGCCGGCGCGCACGATGACCGGCTCTACAACTATTTTTTTATACCTCGGAATGCGCCCTGACCTAATCGATGCAGTTCGCACCCCTCAGATCGCAGGCGTTCCGCAATCGAGCTGGTCCCGACTGACGCGCGTCGCGCGCTGGTTCAGGCATTGAGGGCAGTGGAATCAGCCGGTGCTGCGAACCAGCGCCCGTGAGGGCATCGGCCATAGCGAATCTCGCTTAGGGACTGGCAGGTCTTTACCATGACCATGACAGCGGCCCGCAAACCGCCGTAGTGCGCCGAAAGGTGATGAAAGCATTCCAGTGAGCCGATACGGATTGCGCGCATGCCAGCGTTCGCCGCACCGCCGGCATGCATGAAGGCCACGTCTCTGCGCAGCAGGCGGGTCGTCGGATGCAGCACGCGCTCCAGATCGTAATATTGGGTGAGATCTGCCGCCAATCTCAGACGCGCGTCGAACCCGCCGATCTCCTGCAGCAACTTGCGCTTCGTAAACTGGCCCTGATGCACGGGATAGAGTCCAAATCCGCGTAGCCGCCCGAGCAGCCGCGGAACCCGGCGGTGCCGCCACAATCCGACTGTGCCCAGTCGTCCCATAACCGCATCACCCACTATAAGCGCGGGACTGTGCTCGGCAACCGGGCCGATGCCGGCCATCGCCGCCGCCAGGGTATCGGCGGACACCAGAAAATCATCCGCATTCAGGAACAGCACGTATTCGCCCCGGGCTGCCCGCAGGCCCTTATTCATCGCATCGTAAATGCCAGAGTCCGGCTCGAAGATGCGCTGCATCGACTGCGAGTCGGCGGCACATCGATCAATGAGCGCGCGCGTGCCGTCGGCGGAGCCGCCGTCAACCAGAACATGCTCGATTGCAAAGCTCGCCTGCTGCTGGGCCACCGACGCGAGGGTGTCGGAAATTGTCTTAGCAGCGTTCAGCGCAACAGTAATTACCGAGATCAGCGGCTGCATCGGCCTAATGTCCCACCGTGAAGCTTCAGCCGGTCGGCAAAACTGGCGGAGAGAGAGGGATTCGAACCCTCGAAGGGCTTTTGACCCTTACACCCTTAGCAGGGGTGCGCCTTCGACCACTCGGCCATCTCTCCGTTTTCACTAAAATAATCAGCGAAGTCAGGCACTTAAGGCGGATCGCCCTTGCCGGACATGCGGCGGGCGCCATCTTAGCGAGGGGGTTAACCGACGTAAAGGGCGATCACAGGGGCCGCCGCGTCACACCGTGCAGCAGTTGCTGTCCCAGAGGCCAGTGGAAATGTGGGTGCTCGGAAAGCTCCCGAGAGCGAGCTCACTCGCCGTGCGGGTCACCTGGCTCTTCGTCCGAATTAAAGTTTGAATCATTTTCGACGCCACCCTCGCGCTGGATCCGGTGAAAGATCTCCTCGCGCTGCACCGAGACACTCTTGGGCGCGTCCACTCCGAGTCTGACCTGATTGCCCTTGACGCGCAGTACGGTGACTGTGACCTCAGTGCCGATCACAACAGACTCACCCACACGACGGGTCAGTATCAACATGTCAGATCCTCCGCGAGTAGTGCCTCCCTGGCCCGAATGATTGGTTGCCGATGACACGGCGAATGAACCGCCGGCTCACCATTCCTTCGACCGGCCAAGTAATACTGCCAGATTGTAGTCGACATTGCCTCAGGAACCCCTCACGCGCGACTGCACCCAAGGCACAACGCTCGCCAACGCGCCAGCGAGTGCTTCCGGGTCGTTACCGCCGGCCTGCGCAAAATCCGCGCGACCGCCGCCCTTGCCGCCGACCTGCGCCGCTACCGCCGCAATTAACTCGCCGGCTTTGAGGCGCTGTACCTGATCGGCCGTGACTCCGGCCACAAGAATGAGTTTTGTTGCTGACTCGACCGAAGCCAACACAATCACTGCACTGCCGAGGCGGCTCTTGAGCTGGTCGACGGCGGCGCGCAGGGCGCCGGCGTCTGCGCCGTCGACGCGCGCGGCGAGCACCTTGACGCCCTGGATATCTACAGCGCCTGCACCAAGATCACTGCCCTGGCCGGAGGCGAGCTTATCCTTGAGCGCACGGAGTTCCTTTTCTAGCTGACGCGTGCGCTCCAGGGATTCACGCACTTTGTCGAGCACATCCTCGCGCGAGCCGCGCACCAGCTGTGCGACCTCGCGCAGCGCCGCATCGGTGCGCATGACGTAATCGAGCGCCGCTTGGCCGGTGACCGCCTCTATACGGCGCACGCCCGCTGCCACGCCCGACTCGCTGGTGATGCGAAACAGGCCGATGTCGCCGGCTCGGCTGACGTGCGTTCCGCCACACAGCTCGGCGGAAAAGTCACCGATCCGCAGCACACGCACCTGGCGATCGTACTTTTCGCCAAACAGCGCCATCGCACCGGAGGCGACCGCCTCATCAAAATCCATCAGGCGCGTCTCGGCGGCCGCATTGGCACGGATCTCAGCGTTGACCAGCTGCTCGATCGTCGCGAGTTCCTTGGCTGTAACGGGCTGAAAGTGGCTGAAGTCAAAGCGCAGCCGATCGGGCGCCACCAGTGAGCCCTTCTGCGTGACATGGGCGCCCAGCACCTGGCGCAGCGCGGCGTGCAGCAGGTGCGTGGCCGAGTGGTTGAGACGCACCGCGGCGCGGCGCTCGGCGTCCACGTGCGCCTGCAGCTGATCGCCGATGCGCAGCGTGCCACTGACCAGGCGGCCGATATGACTGTAGGCGTGGCCGCGCTTCTGGGTATCGCTGACCATGAAGCGCTTGCCGGCGGCCACCAGCTCGCCCTGGTCGCCCACCTGGCCGCCCGATTCAGCGTAGAAGGGCGTGCGCTCGAGCACGACTTCGCCCTCCTCGCCTTCGTTGAGCAGGTTAACTGGCGCACCCTCACGCAACAGCACGGCAACAGCGCTTGTGCCCTCGAGCTGCTCGTAGCCCAGGAACTGCGTGTGCTCCTCGATCTGCGGGCCGCCACGCAAGTCGACGCCGAAGCGGCTGGCCGCGCGGGCGCGCTCGCGCTGCGTGTCCATTTCGCGCTCGTAGCCCCGCAGGTCCACCTCGAGGCCACGCTCGCGCGCGATGTCGGCGGTCAGATCAGGTGGAAACCCGTAGGTATCGTGCAGCAGGAACAGGAGCGATCCCGGAACGATCGTGCCGCCCGCTTGGCCCATGCGCTGCTCAAACTGCAGCATGCCTGCAGCCAGCGTCTCGGCGAAACGCTCCTCCTCAGCCTTGAGCACCCGTGCGACCTGATCGGACTTGGCCAGCAGCTCAGGGTAGGCCTCGCCCATGACTGCCACGACCACCGGCACAAGCTTGTAGAAGAACAGCCCGGACTGACCGAGCTTGTAGCCGTGGCGTACGGCGCGTCGCACGATACGGCGCAGCACATAACCCCGGCCCTCATTCGAAGGCACAATCCCATCGGCCACCAGAAACGTGCAGGCGCGAATGTGATCAGCAATGACACGCAATGAGGGCGATCCCATCTCGCGCGTGCCGGTCACTTCGGCTGCGGCGGCGATCAGACTCTTGAACAGATCAATGTCGTAGTTTGAGTGGACGCCCTGCATCACGGCCGCGAGGCGCTCAAGTCCGGCTCCGGTGTCGACCGAGGGCTTGGGCAGCGGCACCATCGCACCGTCACCCGAGCGCTCATATTGCATGAACACCAGATTCCAGATCTCGACGTAGCGATCGCCATCTTCATCGGGCGATCCTGGCGGACCTCCGGCAATGCCGGGGCCATGATCGTAGAAAATCTCTGAGCACGGGCCGCACGGGCCGGTATCGCCCATTGCCCAGAAGTTGGAGCCCTCGCCGAGCCGGCCGATGCGCTCGGGTCGGATGCGGATCTCCTCAGCCCAGATCCGCGCCGCTTCCTCATCGTCCTTGTAGACCGTCACCCAGAGCCGCTCGGGATCGAGCCCGAGGCGCTCGGTCACGAATTCCCAGGCAAAGCGGATCGCCTCGCTCTTGAAGTAATCCCCAAACGAGAAGTTGCCCAGCATCTCGAAGAATGTATGGTGCCGGGCGGTATAGCCGACGTTCTCCAGGTCATTGTGTTTACCGCCCGCACGCACGCAGCGCTGGCTCGTGGTCGCACGCCGATAGTCGCGCTGCTCCTTGCCGAGGAACACGTCCTTGAACTGCACCATGCCGGCATTGGTGAACAGCAGGGTCGGATCATTGCCCGGCACCAGCGAGGAGGACGGCACAATCGTGTGCCCACGTTCGCGGAAATATTCGAGGAAGGCGCGACGCACTTGCGCCGCACTCATGTAAGGCGGTTGGTTCGAAGTCATGAATCTGGATCGAAATCGGGCCCGAGGGCAGAACGGATATGATCGGTGGAAAAGCCCCGGGAATGCAAAAAACGGCTCTGCTGGGCCTTCTCGCGCCAGGCGATGGGGGGATCGGCGCCAAAACGGCTGGCACGCACCTTGCGGGCGAGCGCTACCCAATCAGGACCCGCGGCCAGAGTGGCGCTGATCAGTTCCGGCGCTACACCGGCAGCCTCCAGATCACGCCGGATCCGTGCCGGCCCCTGGCCGCGCGCCGCGCGGTAGCTGAGGAAATTGCCGGCGTAGCGCTGATCATCGAGGAGGCGACGATCGCGCAGATCCACGACGGCTTCGGAGATTTCCTCGGCGGGAAAGCCGCGCTCGCGCAGCTTGTCCGTCAGTTCACCGCTGGCGTAGTCCCGACGCGCAAGCAGCGAGACGGCGGCCGCGTAGGCCGATGCGCTCCCGCCTTGGCCCCCGGCTGCCTCAGGCGCTCTTTTCCTGCTCAACACGTTTGACAGGCAGCAGCTTGGCGCGAATCTGCGCCTCGATGTCGTTGGCAATTTCGGGATGGGCCTGCAGGAACAGACGCGTGTTGTCCTTGCCCTGGCCAATGCGCTCGCCCTTGTAGCTGTACCAGGCGCCGGATTTCTCAACGATGCCGTTGTTCGAGCCGATCTCGATCAACTCACCCTCGTGAGAGATGCCCTGGCCATACATGATTTCAAATTCCGCCTCGCGGAATGGCGGCGCGACCTTGTTCTTGACGACTTTGACGCGGGTCTGGTTGCCCACCACTTCTTCGCCGTTTTTCAGCGCACCGATGCGGCGGATATCCAGGCGCACCGAGGCGTAGAACTTGAGCGCATTACCGCCGGTGGTCGTCTCCGGGTTACCGAACATCACCCCGATCTTCATGCGGATCTGGTTGATGAAGATCACGATCGTGTTGGAGCGCTTGATATTGCCAGCGAGCTTGCGCATTGCCTGGCTCATCAGGCGGGCATGCAAGCCCACCTGCAACTCGCCCATTTCGCCTTCGATCTCAGCGCGCGGCGTCAGCGCCGCAACCGAGTCGATGACCACGAGGTCGATGGCACTGGAGCGCACCAGCATGTCGGTGATCTCAAGGGCCTGTTCACCGGTATCGGGCTGCGATACCAGCAGATCCTTGATGTTCACGCCGAGTTTCTCAGCGTAGGCAGGATCCAGAGCGTGCTCGGCATCGACGAATGCAGCCGTGCCGCCGCGCTTTTGCACTTCGGCGACTACTTGCAGTGTCAGTGTGGTTTTGCCCGAGGATTCAGGTCCAAAGATCTCTACGACGCGGCCGCGTGGCAAGCCACCAATGCCGAGTGCGATATCGAGACCGAGTGAACCGGTAGGTACGGCCTCTACATCCCAGATCGCAGGAGCATCGCCCAGTCGCATGACCGAGCCCTTGCCGAACTGCTTCTCAATCTGGCCCAGTGCTGCAGCGAGCGCCTTGTTGCGATTGTCGTCCATACCGGTAAAACCTCCGTAGTGGGTATATATACAGTATGCCACAATGTCTCTTCGTTGCGGACGGAATAATGAGTCTGAACGAACACAAATGACACCTAAAAAGGGCTCGTCGACACGAGCCGCTACTAGCTAACTCAAGGGCCAGCTTGCCAGTGCCTCGTAGCGCCGACCATCCCTGCGCGGCACTGACTCGGCGAGCGTGAAGCGCCGGGCGACCAGCAGCACTGGCGCCACCGGGGGCGGAACGAAGCCTGCGTCCGGAGTGAACCCGCGGCCGAGCGTTACGTGGGCCCGAAACTCCAGCCGCTCCCGCGGCCGATCGAGCCCGGCCGCCTCGGCAGCCCGCTCGAGCGCATGTCGCAACCGTTCGAGGGGATCTACCGGGTCTCCGACAAGACACAACACGCCGGACTGTGGCCACACTTCGAGCCTTACCAG
>Ga0302324_100023819_pt1 | contig 11826 bp, 10 predicted proteins | sample Palsa_T0_1_FD_201949 | JGI IMG/M metagenome (GOLD analysis project Ga0302324, IMG submission 201949) | Peat permafrost microbial communities from Stordalen Mire near Abisko, Sweden - Palsa_T0_1 | ecosystem: Environmental > Terrestrial > Soil > Palsa > Peat permafrost | place: Sweden: Abisko... | reverse complement strand
GTGGTGCGCATCTGGCGCGCCTTCGGTCTGCAGCCGCACCGGGCTGAGACTTTCAAGCTCTCCACCGATCCGCTGTTCATTGAGAAGGTGCGTGATATCGTGGGGTTGTATTTGAACCCGCCGGAGCGAGCATTGGTGCTGTGCGTGGACGAGAAGAGTCAGATCCAAGCCCTCGATCGCACGCAGCCGATTTTGCCGATGATGCCCGGCGTGCCCGAACGGCGCACGCATGACTACGCTCGCCACGGGACCACGACGCTCTTTGCAGCCCTCAACATCGCCACCGGCAAAGTCATTGGTGAGCTGCATCGGCGCCATCGCTCGCAGGAGTTTTTGCAGTTCCTGCGCACGATTGATGAGGCTGTGCCGAAGCCACTGGATGTGCACTTGGTGATGGACAACTACGGTACTCACAAGACTCCTACCGTTAAACGCTGGCTGGCTCGCAATCCTCGCTTCCATGTGCACTTCACACCCACTTCGGCCTCCTGGCTCAATCAGGTCGAACGCTGGTTCGCTACGCTCACCGAGCGCCAGATCCGCCGCGGCACTCACCGCAGCACCGTTGAACTGGAGAGGGCCATTCGCGATTACCTCGCTAGCAGTAATCGCGATCCAAAACCATTTCAATGGACCAAAACAGCTGACCAGATCCTTGAAAGCATCAAGCGATTCTGTATGCGAACTTCTAACTCAGGACACTAGTAATCGAGGTACAGATCGCGAATGTGCCCAAGTGCGGCGTCCGTGACACCCAATCGCGAGGCGAGGTAACCCTCGAGAGAGCCATAGCGCTGGTCCAGCGTGTCCAGCATGGCTTCAAGGTACGCAGGCTCCGAGGCTATGAGGGGGGCTCGGATCTCGGGGGACAGCTCGGACAGGAATCCCCAGGAACCGTTGCGCTGGAAGTTCCCAGCGCCATAAAGCTCCTGGAGATCGATTAGTCTATCCGATAGTGCGTAGTCCTCGATGACGGCCTGCGCGGATACCCCCAGCGCACGCAGCACAATCGCGGCGGCTACGCCGGTTCGATCCTTGCCGGCCGTACAGTGCATGACTAAGGGCGCCTCGTGCGCGCCTAGCAACTCGAATATCGCGGTGAGCCGATCGGCAAAATCCTCCGGTGCGCTTAGATAGAACTCCATTATCGCGGCGCGTACACGTTCCGGTGTCGGCGTGCCGATGCGAAAGACGCCCATGACTGCGCCCCCATCCAGTTCATAATCCCAAGTCATGATGCGGCCTGCATCTGGCGTCCAAGAGCTCGGTTCCGAGTTGCGCTCTGCCGTGGTGCGCAGATCACAAACAGTCCGGATGCCAAGTGCCGCCAGAAGTCCCTGGTCGGCCGGGGTCAAGTGGGCCAGCGTCCCAGAGCGGAACAATCGTCGCCAGCGAACGCGGTGGCCGTCTCGCGTGGCGTATCCGCCGAGATCGCGGAAGTTGCGTCCGCCCTGAAGCGGCAACAGTCTGGTTTGCGAGGTCACTACCGATTCTATTGTCTGCCCCAACGAGCCTCCCTGCAATGTCTCCTGCTGTTGCGCGGAGTCCGTGAGCGCTGCAACTCGCGCGCCTGCTACTTCGCCGGCAATTGCGGCGCGAATTCGAGGGCGAGATGAGAGCTCAGATCTCCAACCAGTTCGAAGTTCTTGAACTCTTCGCGCCGCTCTGCAAAGCGCCAGAGGCCATCGACCTTCTCGAACCGGTCCTCGTAAGTGCCGGCGATCACGGGCTGCAGCGGGAACGTCGGCGTTGCCTGCACTACGAGGACGTAGCAGCGAGCCTTCGCGCGGTCGTGACCGTCTTCTTCGAGCATCAAGTTGGTCGTAATGTGGCGCGTCCGTAGCGTTCCGGTATCTGGATAGACGCGATTCCAGCGCCGGAAGAGGTTGGCCAAACCCACGGGGTCTTTGCGATAGATACCCGCATCGCCCGGCATATAGACGTCAGCGTGCGCAAAGATCCGCCCGACTGCGTCGAAGTCTGCCTGGTCCATCAGGTACGCGTAGCGATGCAGTAGGTTCTGAATCTGCAGATAGTCCGAGAATTCCACGGGTATCACCTACTTGGCCGACCACGTTGAGCCTTCGAATATCTCGCGCTTCACCTCGCCTCCATTAGCGATCGACCTCGGCGGTTATGTGATCTGGAAGCGTTGTGCAGTAGACGTGCAATTAATGAAGCGGCGCCCACTGGCGGTTAGGGTAGAGCAGCGTAACCGGAGAGTACAGCCACTCCAGCCGGTACGCTCGACGGCCCAGAAATCGGATGAGCTGCTGATCATCGAGGTGGCGCGAGCGAATGGCAGCATCAAGCTCGGCGTTACCGGATGTTACGTTGCCAATGCGGCGTCCGAGCAGCGTACTGAGTTCCCCGAGGTCTGCACGTTCGATCTCGTTGCCGAGCCGCCTGACACGCTCCATACATTTGACAAGAACCGAAACCTCGGTTGCGCGCGCTCTTGCGAAGGCACTCGTCAGCGCGGGCTGCACGTCATGCTCATTGGCCCAGCCGGCAGAGGCCGCCAGCGGATCGACGGTGCCCGTGTCCGCAGGCATTTCTGGTCTCTCGATCGTGATGCCCATGGACTCCGCCATCGCTTCAAGCGTAGCGCGGTCGCCGATATAACGATAGGCGAGATACCAGGCCAGCGGCTCGTGGGGATCGGCGATGATCGTGCGCTCGGCGATAGGTATCATGCCGCGCATGTTCTGCTGCACGCGGTAGTAACGTACCGCGTGCAGATTCACCTCCAGCCCGGAGCGCTGCTGATAGCGCTCCATCAGGCCTGAGAGTCCGCCAGAGGGGTTCCAGAATTCACGTACGCAGATATTGCCGAGATCCTCCATGGGATCGCCGAGGTGTCCCCATTCCCAGTCAATGACCGAAGTGACGCGATGGTCTTCGAACAGAAAATTCGCCGGACCGGTATCGCCCTGGACCAGCGACACCCGCGGTATGCTAGTAGGCACGTATCGTTCCAGCCAATCAATCCCGTAGGTGATGAGCGGATCCTGGTAACTCGAGAGAAATCCCTTCCAGCGGTTGGTGACAAGGTCCATCTCGCCGAGTGCGCAGTCGCGTATGCTCGCGGGCCGCGGGAATTCGTCCGGGGGAAATCGCTCGATATCGATCGTATGCAGATCGGCGATGATGTCGAAGAAGTGCTCCATGACGGGGCGCTGCTGATCAGGAGGCGCGTTTTGCAGGTCGGCTCTGCCTCGGACTCGCTCGAACAGAGTACATGCGAGCAAGTCGTTCCGAGCCAACACCCGTGGTACGGGCACGCGGGTCTGGTGCAATGCTTCGACGATGCGCGTCTCGCGGGCCAGTGACCAGGGGTTGCCCGGGATCGGTTTGCGCTCGAGTCGCAGGAACCCTTCGGCCACTCCACCCTTGGAATCCTGGACATCAACCACCCATGCCTCGCGGCGCGCCGTGTGCCGTTCCAAGCGGGTGATCCGGCCGTTGCAGACCTCGCCCAGCCATTCAGGAATCCCTGTGGGAAGATCGTGGTTCAGCATGGGGTCCTCTTTAAAGCCTAGGTTTGCTACTGGTGGCCGGCCCTGTGCGGGCTAATTAAAGGAAATCCGTTGCAACGGCGCAAAACCGCTCCTGGGCAGCGATTCCAGCGCATTTATTATAAGGTGAAGAAATGTCCGGGGGACCGTTCATCGCATCGGTTCCAATTCGAAGGCAGCGCCGCTCGCTGCGGCACCATGCCTGTTCGGGGGAAATACCCGGTGGCAAGTGGCGCCACTGATGGGCACGGCACAGGTAACTTAACGGTGGCTCAAATGCTCCTGCTTGATGACCTTAGCCTGTACCAGGACGGCATCCCGCACGCGGTCTACGACCGCGTTCGCAGCGGACAGCCGATCTACTATAACGCTGGAAAAAATCCGTTCTACGCGGTCTTGAGTCATGCTGAGGCTGCGACAGTGTTGCAGGACACGGCCAATTATTCCTCAGCCCTGCAAGGCATTCTCATCGAAGACGTATCCGCAGAGATGCGTCCCGTCATGCGGGCCATGTTGCCCTTCGCTGATCCACCGGTTCACACGGAGCTTCGGCACAAGCTTTTCTCGCCGCTGATGCCAAATCATCTCAGGCGAATTAGAGCGCAGCTGGAGAGCACTTGTCAGCACCTTGTGGAGCAGGCGGTTAATGAGCGCGAAATCGATTTCGTGCACCAGCTCGCCGGTGAAGTCCCGCTCGCCGCGTTTGGGCTTCTCATGGGCCTTGAGCGTAGTCAGCTTGAACCGCTGCGCGGCCCCAGCGATGCAGTGATTGAGAATGGAATCAATAATAGCGGTGATGCGGTCGCAGATCTTTGTCGCTGTCTGGAGGAGTTGGTCGCTGAGCGGCTGCGCGAGCCCCGCGACGACTATATGACTCGGCTTGCGCAGGTCGATTTTGGCGAACGGCCAATGACTCGACTCGAACGCAACGGGATGTTGCTGCAGATTGTGATTGGAGGTCTCGAGACGACGCGAAACGCAATGGCAGGTTTGCTCGTAGCATTTAGCGACAATCGCTCACAGTGGGACATGATACGCGCCACTCCGAACTTACTCGCCAATGCGGTTGAGGAGTCACTACGCTACGTCAGTTTGGTAAATTATCTCCGTCGCACTACCGTCAGTGAAACCAGCCTTGGCGGCATTACGCTGCCGGCGGGGACCCGCGTCGTAGTATTTCTAAGTGCCGCCAATCGTGATCCGACACGCTTTGCGCAGCCACACTACCTCGATGTCCGGCGAAGCAACGCTCGCCAGCATCTGGCACTCGGCGCCGGCGCGCATTTCTGCATGGGAGCGGGATTAGCGAGAATGCAGCTCGCCGCGTTCTGGAGGGCGTTCCTATCGCGAGTCGCGGGCTTCGAACTGCGGGAGCCGTACGAGCGGGGACGCGTTATTCAGCAAAATCTCATTAAGAAGCTGCCCGTTCGCTTACACGCGGCGTAGGAGTTGCCCATTCAAACCTAGTCCGAGTAGGGGATGAGCGATTTCGCCGAGACACAGTCATTCTCTCGCGGCTTAGCTTTGGACATACTTGGGCCATGCAAGTGCAAACCGTCTGTCGCTGTTGCAGTGCCGCCTGCGCCATCATCGTCACGGCCGAGGACGGCCGCATCCTCGACGTCAAAGGTGACGATGACAATCCCCGAACGCACGGGTATATCTGTCCCAAAGGCCATGCACTGGGTTACTTCCACCATCGCCCGGATCGGTTGGATTTTCCCTCTCTCCGCGGCTGTCGAACTGGCTGGACCGAATCTCTCGACGATCTGGCGAACAAACTTCGAACACTAATCGCAGAATACGGTCCTGACAGTGTCGGAGTCTACCAAGGGACGGGTGCCGTAAGTGACACGGTCGGCTTGCCGTTGATCGAACGTTTCATTCGCAAGATCGGTTCGAATCAGTTCTACACCGCCGCCACAGTGGACGTGGCACCGGCCTTCCGCGCCGGCGACATGGTCTGTGGAACCTGGTATCTCTTCCCCGTGTGGATACCGGAGGACGAAGAGAATCGCCTTGCGGTCTATCTCGGTTCCAATCCCGCCGTGTCCAACGGTTATCTGACGATGTTGCCGGACCCGCAGCGCCGTATTCGTGCGTTCCGCAGGCGCGGCGGCAAACTCTGGGTTATCGATCCAAAAAAAACGCAGACCGCGGCATTGGCCGACCGCCATCTTGGGATACGGCCGGGTTCCGACGCGGTGCTTCTGGCTTGGTTGATTCGCGAATTGTTGACGCGTGACCCGATCCCAGGCACGAACGCGGGCGCCGATCACGAGGACTACGCACGCATGACCGATGCCGGCGAACGCGCGCGTCTGCTGCTGGCCGTGCAGCCGTTCACTCTTGAGGTGGCCAGTGCCGAGACTGAATTGGACGCCGACCTGTTGGTGGAATTACTTGCGACCGTTCGCACCGCTGGGCGCTTCGCATTGGTAGCGGGCACAGGAATCACCTTCGGGAAGCATGCATTGCTGACCGAGTGGCTGCGCTGGGTGCTGTTGATAGTCACGGGCTCGCTCGATCGACGCGGCGGCATGTGGTTCAATCCCGGATGGCTCTATCCGTTGGAACGACAATCACAGTGGACTCACTCGCCTCCCGAAGGCCTGCTGGGCCCGGGGCCAAAGGCTCGCCCCGAATTGCCGAGTGTGTTCGGACAACGGCCGGCGATCGCTCTCGTGGATGAAATCGAAGCCGGCAATTTAAGGGCCCTGTTGGTCTGCGGCTCGAATCCCCTGACGGCATTTCCCAATCCGGCGCGCACTGAAGCGGCGCTCAGGTCGTTGGATGTTCTCGTCTCCATCGATGTCGTACAGACGCCGCTGACGGCGATGGCATCCTACGTGTTCCCGTCGGTGGGCCAAATGGAGCGCGCCGACGTGGTAGCAGAGGTAAGCACCAGTTACGCACCCGCCGTGGTGCCACGGGTGGAAGAGCGCCGCCCGATGTGGTGGATGTTGCGCGAGTTGGGACGTCGTCTAGGGGTCGATGTGCTCGAAGGTCTAGACGTGGATGCCGACTCCGACGAGCAGGTGATTCGCCACCTGACGGCCGACGGCCGAGACGGCAGCGATGCCCTGATTGCCGCCGGGAGCGCAGGCCTGATGCCGCCACGACTCTACGGCTGGGTCCGCGAAAAGGCTTTGCCAAACGGGCGCTGGCGGCTCACACCGCCGGGCATGATCGAACGGCTAGCGGATCTGACGGACTCATTGACGAACAAACCGAACTGTGAGTCAGTGCATCGACTGCTTCTGATCAACGGCCGCCAACTGAGCCGCACAAATTCGACCGCGTATGTATCGCCCGGCATATCGCGGGACCTGCCGCAGGTATACGTGAATCCCGAAGATGCCGCCCGCCAGGGGCTACAAAACGGCGATCGCGCGCAAGTCCTCAGTGATTTCGGCAAGGTGTCTGCGGAGGTGCATATCGACGGTCGCCTACGTCGCGGCGTGATATCGATGTCGCACGGCTGGCATGAAGCGAACGTATCCCACTTGACTTCGGCGACACAAGGCGTCGACCCGCTCACGACGCAGCCGCAAATGACTGCGCTGCCGGTGTCGTTGACCAAGGTCGCGTGACAAGGGATTTTCGAGGCGCGGCAGGCCGCGCGCGCCGTTCACAATGCGGAGGTCCCCGAGACATGGGAATCGGTCTCAGCCTGGAAGTCACGCTCGCCAGCTCATAGCCGGCGCAACCAGCGAGTAAGCTCGGCGCCGTGCCACCACACCCGACCAGCCAACGGCACTCCGAGGGGGTCTGGAAATACCTGCCCTCGGAGAGAAACTTCTCCTCGGCGGACTTGGCGTGAACAAATACGACATCGGCATCCCCGCGACGGCCGGTGTCGAGCGCCTGTCCGGTGGGTCGTGCGACGACTTTGACGTCGATACCGTTTTTCGCCTTGAACAGCGGCAGGAAGTGGTCAAAAAGACCTCCTGCATCGATGTTGTCGCAGCGACCACGATGGACTTTGTCTGTGCGGAAGCAGATGTGCCCAAGACAAAGCTGACTGTGTTGACAACGAAACAGCGGCAACTCAGCATGATGGTTACGCCAACTGACTAGATCAGGAGTGCGCCGGCAACAAACTTCTTCGCCTCGGGGGTCTATGGAGATGCCCTTGGCGCCTCTGTCACTCCTTGCCATCCTGCGCGGGCGCCATCTTTACGGCTACCACACCCTTGATATCTTCGATAGCCACCAACAGTGCTTCAATGCCACGCCGCCCGCGTAACTGCAGATGAATGGAGCGAATTTCCGTTTCAGTAGCCCCGGCGTTCCCCTCCACTGCAAGCTCCTGGATCAGGAACCCCCGCCCCACACACATCTGCATGAGCTTCTCAACGGCGCCCTTGCCGGGGGAGTACCGCACGTGAAGGTCGGGTCGCTTAGACGGAATCCGGCGAGCGATGGCCGTGTAGCCATAGACCACCAGAAATTGCGCCCCGGTCACGAACAGCGCCAACAATGGGAGCCCGGCGCCGCACGCCATACCTACGGCTGCCGTCAGCCAAATGATTGCCGCCGTGGTGAGACCACGAACGACGTCGCGCTGCACAAAGATTAGTCCGCCCCCGATGAAGCCGATTCCGGAGACGATCTGGGCGGCAACCCGCGAGGGATCAAGGACGATGGCGTACTTGACGATGATGTCGCCGAAGCCGTATTTCGATACCAGCATGATCAGAGCGGCGGCGACACCCACCAGGGTGTGGGTGCGTAGTCCTGCGCTCTTCGCCCTGAACTCGCGTTCAAGTCCAATCAATGAGGAGAGAATCAGCGCAAGGGTGAGCTCTCCGATCTGCACCGCGGATTGCCCACTCGGTTCGACCGATAGAAAATCGAGGATATGCATCGTCCGACTCCCTCGCTGTGCAAAAACTGGCGCCAGCGGCCGCGTGCGGTATGCGTGCGTCTCGAACACACGCGTCAGCCCTTAAGCCCCTCAGTCTGCCAGCGGGCAGCCGGCGCACCAATTGGGTGCACTCTCAGTTCTGTCGTGCGGCAATCGCATGCCTCACTCGGTAACGCTACGGGCACTCGTCACGAAGTACTCCGTGTCACCGCAACGGGAGCCGGGAATGCTCTTGTGCTGCTCGTAATGCAGGGCCATGCGCTGGCCCGCGGTCGCGTTCGGCCGAGCGGCTAGGCTGTTATCGCGCACGATGAACTTGAATTTCCCGACCATCGTCGTACCGGGCGCGGTGACCAAGGCCATTTCGCCTTCCCACGTCTTGCACTGCCAGCCTTTCCTCGCAAGCTTCTGCACGTAGCCGACGCGCTCCCTATCCGAATAGGTCCAGATCAGCGCCAGCCAAGTGAAGCACGCTGCTGCCGCAGATGCCGACGGCCCTCAGCACATGAACAGCATTATTCTAAGCCGGTGAAGATATCGCGACCGAATGTTCGCAATCCGGGTTGAGCGGCGTACCCCAAGTGATCGAGGTGATAGATATCCTCGAGACTCCTCAGAAGGGAGTAATGGTTGTAAGGCACATTCGAGATCGTGCCAGGTTTGATAAAGCGAGATAGCAGTACAGCGCCGATCCGATCTCCGCCATATCCTTGGATCTTCACCAGATACGTAACTTTGGGCGATTCCACAAATGTCTGAACGACTGGACGGACAATATTGGGGCCCATGCGCTGACCACAGCAATGCTCGCCCGCTGCGCGAGTCGTGATCGTCGCCTTGCCCGTTTGAGGATCGGTAACCGTTTCTGGTGGACTGAAGTCGCCTTCATCGAAGGTGATCATCAGGAGTCCATCCTCCTTGTACGCGGGCGACTTCAGGATCTTGGGTACCCAGGCCTTGAGAAACGCATCCGTGGAGGTGAGGCCTCCGGGGTTTCCATCAACGCATCCTTTGCCGGCGGCGCCCGTCCCATCCCCATCGTGGCCGTCGTTACAGAGGTTGGGTGTGATGACGGAAAAATTCGGCGTCGTGCTGACGGATCGAAGATCCTCGATGAGCCTATGAAGATTAACGACATGGTGAGCGCAAGACGGCTGGTCGATGATTGAATGAAAATACATAAAGGGGTTGTGGCGCACGGCGTACTGGTCGCCGGCGGACAAGCCCTCGCGGGGGGCTTCCGCCGCTTGGGTCTGGTCCTTGGCATTTATGGCTGGATGAGCGCAGGTGGCGTTCTCGCGTGCTGGGTCATTACCCATATCCTCCATATATCCCCTCCAGGTTAGTCCGGCAGATTCCAATTGGTCGGCCAACGTCTTGATCTGCGACGGGTTCACACAGCCGGCGCCGACCGCTTGGCCATCCGGGTCCAGCCTCTTGAAGGCAAAATCGCTGAACTCCTCGCAGTCGGCTTCGGTCTCGCGCGTTGAAGCCTGCCCACTGATCATGGCGATATAGTTATCCAGGCTCGAATGCCCGGTTCCGTAATATCGAGTAAGCAGCGCTCCCTGTTGAGGCAACGTCTTTTGGAGATAAGGATCCTGGCGGCTTGAGCCGAACGTATCAGGGAAACTCTTGTTTTCCAGCACAATGAGAAACACGTGCCGAACCGGCGGAGCCTCAAATGGCTCGCTAGCAGCAATACCGTGGGCGGCGAACAGACACAGCGCAACCGCGCTGCCGACCCTCTTGAATGCAGTTCCCATGGTGCCCTCGGGACAATGCCTTAGCGCTGATCCCAGGCAAGAAAGAAGAGCCCCAGGTGCAGTCTGAGCGGGCGGCATCACCCGCGATAGACACTCGCCGGCCCCAAGGGCCCGAGATATCTTACGTGAATCTTGGCAACAGCGTGTCCGGAGCGCCGCCCGAGCTAGAATCACAGCGCAAGCCCGACAGACGATAGGGAACGCTCTTGAGCGACGTCGATGCCACAGCTGTTGCCGCCGCCGCGGACAATGTCACCGTGCTGCGGATGATCCAGGCATCCAAAAGTGCCGCTGCGGGCGGCCGCACCGGCGAGGCGGAGCAGCTGCTAGCGCGCGCGGTGCGGCTCGCCCCCGCACACCCGGCGGTGCTCAATGAGCTGGGGCTCACGATGATGCAGCGTGGGGAGGCGGCCAGGGCGCGTGAGCTGTTCCAGCGGGCGATCCAGGGTGATCCCAAGCATCCGGCACTGTGGTCGAACCTGGCCGCTAGCCTGCACGCGCTCAACCTCCTGCCCGAGGAGCTTGCGGCCATCGAGCGTGCCCTCGAGCTCGAGCCGCGCTATCTGCCGGCGCTGCTGCAGAAGGGCATGCTGTTGGAGCAGAGCGGCGACTCGCGCAATGCCGCGCGTACCTACCGCAACGCGCTGGCGACGGTGCCGCCCGGCCAGGAGCACCCGCCGACGGTCGCAGCCGCGCTCGAGCGCGCGCGGGCGCTGATCGCCACGGACGACGCCGCGCTGGCGACGGCGATCGCGGCGCAGCTGGCCCCGATACGCGAGCGCCACGGGGGCGGCGCCTTCCGGCGGGTCGAGCATTGCATCGATTTGCTCGCCGGTAGGCGCGCGCGCTTCGCGCCGCAACCGACCTTTGTGTATTTTCCGGAGATTCCTGCCGTCGAGTTCTTCGATCGCGATGATTTCCCCTGGTTGGATGCGATCGAGGCGGCGAGCGATGACATTCGCGCCGAGCTCATGAGCGTGCTGGTCACGGATCGCGAGGGGCTCGAGCCCTACGTGGCCTATGGCGAGGGCGTGCCGCTCAACCAGTGGAAGGAGCTCAACAAATCGCGCCGCTGGAGCGCGTACTTCCTGTGGAACCAGTCGGTGCCGCAGGCGGCGCACCTGGCGCGCTGTCCGCACACGGTGGAGCTCCTCAAGGGGGCGCCGCAGTGCGATGTACCGGCGCGCGGACCCACGGCATTCTTCTCGATACTCGAACCCCGCACGCGCATTCCGCCGCACACCGGCGTGACCAACACGCGACTCACGGTGCACCTGCCGCTCATCGTGCCACCAGACTGCGGCTTCCGCGTCGGCAGCGAGGCGCGCGCATGGGATCCAGGCAAGGCCTGGGTGTTCGACGACACCATCGAGCACGAGGCCTGGAACGACTCGGACACTCCGCGCGCCATACTGATCTTCGACATCTGGAATCCGTTCCTGACGCCCGCGGAGCGCGACCTGATACGCGCCGTGACCGAGACAGTTGGCGTGTACTACGGCGCGACCCTGCGGGACACGCTGTGAGCCGCCCACGGGCGCCGGGTGGATTGAGCCACTAGGGAAGCTCTGCACAGGTGTCGTCAACTGAACGATACTGCGTGCAGCGGGCAGTAGCCTTGAGGGTGCGAGGAAGTCGATGAAGCAGACCACGTTTGCGTCGGCAGCCTGGG
>Ga0302324_100023814_pt1 | contig 11828 bp, 12 predicted proteins | sample Palsa_T0_1_FD_201949 | JGI IMG/M metagenome (GOLD analysis project Ga0302324, IMG submission 201949) | Peat permafrost microbial communities from Stordalen Mire near Abisko, Sweden - Palsa_T0_1 | ecosystem: Environmental > Terrestrial > Soil > Palsa > Peat permafrost | place: Sweden: Abisko... | reverse complement strand
TGGTGGTTTCGAGATTCAACGATTTCGTCGTCGAGCCGCTGGTGCGCGGCGCGGTGGATGCGCTCAGACGCCATGGGGCGGCGGAGAAGCAGATCGAGATCGTGCGGGTGCCCGGCGCTTTCGATATTCCGGTGGTCGCGCGGAAGCTCGCGCAGTCGCGGCGCTACGAGGCGCTGATTGCGCTTGGTGCCGTCATTCGCGGCCAGACGCCGCACTTCGACTACGTAGCCGGCGAGTGTGCTTCAGGGCTTGCGCGAATCGCGCTCGAATCGGGAGTGCCCATCGGCTTCGGGGTGTTGACCACCGACACCGTCGAGCAAGCCGTCGATCGCGCCGGCGGCAAGGCGGGAAACAAGGGCACGGACGCGGCGCTCGCCGCGCTGGAGATGGCGAACCTCCTGCGCCGTCTGGACGCTTGACGCGCGGCGATGAGCTCTCCGCATCGTACCCGCAGCCTCGCCCGCAGGCTCGCCCTGCAGGCGCTCTATCAGCAGCAGCTCAATCCGCTTTCCTGGCAAGACACCCGCCGGCAGTTCGCCGAGGATCCGGAGGCCGAGCGGGTAGACCGCGAGTATTTCGAGGAACTGCTCGCGGCCATCGTTCCGAACGGCGAGGCGCTCGATCGGGAGATCGCCAAGTACAGCGAGATAGCGCCCGGCGAGCTCGATCCGATCGAGCACGCGGTGCTTTGGCTCGGACTCCACGAGCTCGCGTCCCATCCCGAACTGCCCTATCGGGTCGCGCTCGCCGAAGCTGTGGATCTCGCCAAGCGATTCGGCGCGACTGACGGACACAAGTTCGTGAATGCCGTTCTGGACCGCGCGGCCCGCGAGCTGCGCCCGCACGAATATGGACGAGTTTGAGCTGATCCAGCGCTACTTCTCGCGTCTCGGGTCTGCGCGCGCGGATGTTGTTCTCGGCGTGGGCGACGACGCTGCGCTGTTGCACATGCCGGACGATGCAGATCTCGCGGCGTCGGTGGACACCATCGTGGCCGGACGGCATTTTCCGGAGGCGAGCGATCCCCGCTCCATCGGGCATCGCGCGCTCGCGGTGAATCTCAGTGATCTGGCGGCCATGGGCGCGCACCCCGCATGGGCGCTGCTCTCGTTGACGCTGCCCACGCCTTCGCCCGATTGGCTCGAGGGATTCGCCCGCGGCTTCGGCGAGCTTGCGCGCGCGCACGACGTCATGCTCGTGGGCGGCGACACGACCGCGGGGCCTCTGACCGTGAGCGTGCAGATCATGGGGCACGTGCCGCGCGGCACGGCGCTGCGCCGCGGCGGCGGCCGAGAGGGTGATGTGCTCGCGGTGACGGGCACGATCGGCGATGCCGGCGCCGGGCTCGCCCTAGTGACGGGTGCGCTCGCGACGGAGGATGCGGCGGCGGCGAGCGAGCTGCGCCGGCGCTTCGAGTATCCAACACCGCGAGTCGAGTTCGGCGCCGCGGCACGCGGTCTCGCAAGCGCGGCGATGGACCTGTCCGACGGACTCGCAGGAGACCTGCCGAAGCTCGCCGCGGCGAGCGGTCTCGCGGCGCACGTCGACGTCGCGCGGCTGCCCCTGTCGCGCGCACTAACGTTCGCGGCTGGAGCACAACATGCGCGCGATTTCGCGCTCGGCGGCGGGGATGACTACGAACTGCTCGTGGCCGTGCCGCCTACGCACTTCGAGGCGCTCGGCGCCCGGGCAGCGGCATTGAACTTAACGCTGACCGCGATAGGTGAGCTACGTCGCGGAAATTCCGTGCAATGGGAGCTCGAGGGCCGTCCTTACGTCCCCGCGGTTGAGGGGTATTCCCACTTTCGTTGAGCCCTCGACCCAAATCACAGTTTGGGCGAACCGTGCCGCAGTATTCTTTGCGCCACGATTCGAACTTCGCAAATCAGCCCTAAAACTTCCTTGAACACCATCAGGCCTAATCTCGCGAAGTCGCCGCACGCGCGCCCGCCGATCCCCGAAAAGATCGGCAAATACGCCATCATCAACGAGGTGGGCCGGGGCAGTACCGGTGCCGTGTATCTCTCGCACGATCCGTACTATGGCCGCGACGTCGCGATCAAAGTCTACAACGTCGATTCGAGCGGCGACGAGAATCGCAAGAAGATCGCGCGCAAGATGTTCCTCTCCGAAGCGCACATGGTCGGCATGTTGCAGCATCCCAATATTCTGCCGATCTACGACGCGGGCGAAGAAAACGGTCATTGCTACATCGTCACGGAGCACGTCCACGGGGCCCGCACACTGGCCGCATATTGCCGGCCGGACAATCTGCTGCGGATCGATGATGTGGTCGAGCTGATCTACAAGGCGGCCCGTGCGCTGCACTACGCGCACAGCCGTGGAGTCATCCATCGCGACATCAAGCCGAGCAACATCATGCTCACCCTGGACAGCGATGTGCGCATCATCGACTTCGGCATCGCGCTGGTCGCGGACTCGGAGATATCGCGCATCGAGGGGATCGCGGGGAGCCCCTCGTACATGTCGCCCGAGCAGGTGCAGTCGATCGAGCTGACCAACCGCTCCGACCTGTACTCGTTGGGCGCCGTGATGTACGAGCTGCTCACGGGCACGCGGCCGTTCCGTGCCGGCAATCTGCAGAAGCTCCTGCATCAGATCGTGTTCGCGACCCCGCCGCCCATTCACACTCTGCGCCCGGAGATCCCGGAAGAGCTCGAGAACGTGACCGCGATGGCGCTGCAGAAAGATCCCGAGAAGCGCTACAAGACCGGTCTGGATTTCGCCGCGGAGCTGACCCGGGTGCATCAGAAGCTGCGCGCCCAATACAATCGCATCGATCAGCAGGAGCAGTTCGGACTGTTGCGCAAGCTCAAGTTCTTCCACGATTTCTCCCACAGCGAGATATGGGAGGTGCTGCGCGCGAGCAGCTGGCAGGACTACGCCGACGGCGAGGAGATCGTGAAAGAAGGGGAGATGGACGACCGCTTCTACATCATCGTGCAGGGGCGCGTCGGCGTCGCCCGTCTGGGCAAGGCCCAGGGATACCTCGAAAGCGGCGAGTGCTTCGGCGAGACCAGCTACGTGCGCGGCGCCAAGCGCACCGCGACCATCGGAGCGGCCGGCTCGGTCGTCGTAATGAAAGTGAGCTCCACCCTGCTGGAGCAGGTTTCCGCCGAATGTCAGCTGCGCTTCAATCAGGTATTCCTGCGCAGCATGATCGGGCGTCTGCAGAGCGCAGAGCGCGCCGGCTCGATCAACATGCCCGCGGGGATAAGCGCGCCGCGGCAATGAGCGCGCGGCGGGAATCAACGCGGCGGGAATCAACGCGGCGGGAATCAACGCGGCGCGGGAATCAACGCGGCGCGGGAATCAACGCGGCGCGGCGTCCTTGTCGTGCTCGATCATCGCGTACGCGGAGTGGTTGTGGATGGACTCGAAGTTCTCCGCCTCGACGACGTACGCGCGAACCCGCTTGTCGCGGTTCAAGGCCATGGCGACGTCGCGCACGGTGTCCTCGACGAACTTCGGATTGTCATACGCCCGCTCGGTCACGAACTTCTCGTCGGGGCGCTTGAGAATCCCGTAAACCTCGCACGAGGCCTGCGATTCGGCGACGTCGATCAACTCCTCGAGCCACATGTGATCCCGCAGTTTCGCGGTCAAGGTGATGTGCGAGCGCTGGTTGTGCGCCCCGTAGTCGGAGATCTTTTTCGAGCAGGGACAGAGGCTCGTGGTCGGCACCACCACCTTGAGCCACACGTCGGTCCGCCCATCCCGGTATTCGCCGAAGATACCGGCCTGATAGTTCATCAGGCTCTCGACGCCGGACACCGGGGCCTTCTTCATGACGAAGTAAGGAAAGGTCATCTCGATGTGGCCCGCGTCCGCGTGCAGGTGCCCGGTCATCTCCTCGAGCATCTTGCCGAACGAATCCACCGATATCTCGCGTTCGTGGCGGTTCAATATCTCGACGAACCGGGACATGTGCGTGCCCTTGAAGTTGTGCGGCAGGTTCACGTACATGTTGAAGTTCGCCACCGTGTGCTGCTCGCCGGCGGCCCGGTCCTTGACGCGGATGGGGTGATAGATGTCCTTGATGCCGACCTTGTTGATCGGGAGCTGCCGCGTGTCGGGGTGACCCTGCACGTCCTCCACGGGCGAAACATTGGACTTTTTGGCCGGAACCGCGACGTTCATAGGGATTGGTTTCCTGCTGCTGCGAACAAGTCCCAAATGGGGCTCGTTTGGGGCATTGCAATGATAACAGAGGAGGATTGGTGCGGCGCGGGAGCCCCCGGGGAGAGCGTTGCCGGCTCTGCGGACTCGCGACGGTTGCTAGTCGGGGTTTTTGGGGGATTCCGGGTCGAAATCCTCGACTTGAGCGCCGCTGGCCTTCTTCAGCAAAATCTCCACCTTCTGCTCGGCATCCTTCAGAGCCGTCTGGCAGCTCCGGGTCAGCATGACGCCGCGCTCGAAAGCGGCGAGCGACTCCTCGAGCGGCAAGTCACCGTGCTCCAACCGCTCGACGATTTGCTCCAGATCCCGCATCGCCGTCTCGAAATCCAGCGGCTTCGAATCGATTTCCATGCTGCCCGCCATATGAAGCGCAAGGTACACAGGCATCGCGGCGCGGTCAAACATCGCCCCCAACGGTATCCGCGTCACGAAGCTGATTCATCGACCTGACGCAAATTGTCGGGTCGTGATGCGCGTCACAACCGCGGGGTCGCGCTCCCGATCATTTTGAGTACCATGGCCTCGGGAAGCCATATGCCTCACTCGATCAAACATATCCTTGCGCACGGCGGGCTCTGCGCCGCCATCCTGCTCGTCATGGGGTGCTCGCCGCGCCGAATTCCGCCCGCGACGGTCGAGGATCTCATGGAAGACCGCGTGACGCTGGATGGAATCCTGATGAAATGCGATCAGGATCCGAGCAAGGTCCGCAACCCCTCGGATTGCGAGAACGCCCGCATCGCGATCGAGCGGCTGGCATCTCAGCAGGTCGATCCCGAGGAAGAGAAAAAGCGCGAGGCCGAGTTCGAGAAGGCGCGCGAGAAGCTGCGGGTCGTGCAAGACAAGCTGCGCCAGGAACAGGAAGCCAAGACCAAGGTGGACGCGTACACCTTGCCGATGGTGCCGGTGAGCCCCGCCGCATCGGGCAAGGGGGCTGCCGCGCCTCCGCCCGCGCAGGGCGACCAGGGCGGGCCTCCGCTCGCAGGTAACGCGCCGCACTGAGTCTTCACTGCGCGCTTGGGAATTCGCTGGAAATAAACTGCTACAGCCGGTTTGGGCGATGCGGCCCGCGCCTCTCGGGGGGCCGGCTTCGGGAGCGGAGTGAAATCTAACTCGCTTGGGCGCTGAGCAGCTTCCTCTACAGCTATATATCCGCCATCGCCGCCGCGCCCGTCAAGACTTCAATCTTCCCTTTTCGCGCCAAAATGCAGCGCCTCGCGGCTCGAGGGCGGGGCGGGCTGAATGAGCCCGCCCGCGCTTGCCGAAGCGCTACTGCTTGTCGAACACGATTTTCGAGGTGTAGGGCTTGCCGTCGGCGCCCTTGACCGTGGAGGTCAGGGTGAGAACCTTTCCATGCCCGGAAATCGTGCGGGTCCCATGGCCAACGACCTTGCCGGCTTTCTTGAGCGTGAATTTCGCCGTCGAGCCGTTCACCTTCCGGATCGCGGTAGTGTCGTAATCGTTCGATCCGGTGATGGGGTTGTCCTGGCCGTCGGACTTGAAAGTCGCTCCCCCCGAGACGGCAGAGCCATCCGCCGCGACGGCCGTGAACGACATCGTGACCGTGCCGTCGGCCGCCACGGCATAGGTCCGGGTCTGCGACTTCAGGGCCGGACCGGTGAACGTCGATTTCTCGGCATTCATCATCCAAGTGCCGGTCAAGGCGGCTGCGCCCGCCACCGCTGCGCCGAGCGCGAGAAGGGTCCCCACGAGTACGGTTGTTATACGTTTCATGAATCATCCTGATTTGTTGTTGATGGTATTCGCCTCATTCGAGGGAAACTCGAGAAGGGTCGCGCGCAGTATGGTCCGATGCCGCCGCCGTGACCAGACTTCTGGCGTGCGCAATCTCCGGTCGGTCGGATCCACTTCCAGTGGACTTGAGGAGCGCCGCATAGTATCGGCGGGCTTCGCCCCTCTCGCCCGCGGCTTCCGCGGCACTGCCTGCGCCGAACAAACCGTTGAATCGATTCGGACTCAGCTTCATGGCCCGTGTGTATTCTGCCAACGCCTCCCGAGGCTTGCCGGACTCGAGCAACATGTCGGCGAGCATTTCGCGAGCTGGAATGTCGACTTCGCCCTGGCCGACCCGGTCCTGCAGGTCCGCGGCGGCACTCATGTGCTTCGTCGCTTCCGCCACGTTGGCGTCGGCAAAGGCGACCCACGCGAGCATCTCCTCGTGCCTGATCTGCGCTCCCGTCGAATCGGCGTAGTAGGCGTGGCTGCCCTTTCTCACTTCATCTATCAACGCATCGTATGCGGCGAGATCGGCGCGCGCTTGCGCTGGCCGGTGCAGGTGGCCGTCCCCAACCACGCGCGCCCAGTAGACTTGAGTCTGGGTATCCGGCGGCGCCCCCGCGATGGGCTCGAGCGTAGCTGCCGAGTTCCAGTCTCTCGTTTCGAGTGCCAGAAAGATCGGAAACTTGTTCCGATAGTAGGGAAACATGCCCGTCATGTAATGGTCGGGGGCCATGTCCGGCATGGCCTCATAATGTGCGATCGCGGCCGCCGCTTCGGCGGCCACCGCTCGCGCTTGCGCGTCCCGCCCGCGCTGCAAATAGGCGTACACCAGGAAATCGTCGGAGTGGAATTGATCCATCCAGCCGCTCTCGTGACGCGCCTCCGCGGCCCGCGAGGCAGCCACCGAGGCGAGATTGGCTTCGATGTCCTCCGGCCACATGCCCAGACGCGCAAAGATGTGCCCCGGCATGTGCACGGCGTGCGGTCCCGAAGAGGCGATCGCGCCGTAGGCCTTCGCCGCGGCGAGCCCATCCGCGGCGAGCGAGGGCGTATCGCAGGCGTGGATGATGTAATGCACCACGCCGGGATTATCGGGATACTCTGTCCACAGCGGAGTGAGCACCGCCATGGCCTTCTTCTCCTGCGCGAGCGTGGTGTCGTCCGGCCGCTCCGCCGCGAGCAGCGCGAGTGCATAGAAGGCGCCCGCATCCACGTCTTTGGGATAGTGCCGGTAGAGCGCCCCCATCGCCGCGGCGTAGGCGTCGATGCGGGTCTGAAAATCATCATTACCGGGGCCGAAGAAGCCGCTGAGGGCGGCGATGAACTCGCGCTCGCGAGCGGTCTTGGCCGGCTGAGATTGCGCGGCTTGCATTTCGCGCCTGCCCGTGGACATCGCCGCCGCGTCGGGCCGATCCCATATTTGATGGAACGCGCTCATGGCGATTCCCCAATGCGCCATCGCGCACGAGGGGTCCGCGGCGACGATGTTTTCGAACTGCGGTCGAGCTTCCTCGTACCAGAAGTCGTGGACCAATGCGACGCCGCGGTCGAAGCTCGCCCGCACCGACGGTGAGCACGATACCGGGAACGACACCGTTCCCAAGTGTTCACCGCGCACCGAAGCGGGCTCATGCTCCCCCTGACCGGCGGCGCCGGCCGCCAGCGGCGAGAGGGCGATGCAGACCCGGAAGGATAGCCAGACCGATGTGCGCATTTTCATGGCGTGGATTCTATCAATAGCCTTCGTCATCGGCGCAGCCGTCGGCGGGGCGGTCTGTCTGCTGGTCGGGATGCTGCTGGTCTACCGGGGGCCGCGGGTCGAGAAGCGGCACCGGGGGGGGTTGAAACGGGACCGGGAAGTGCGGACGATTCCGGGTCCCGCTTCAACAACGCACGCTAGCGCCGATCGGCCGTGAGAAATTTTGCGGGCTGCCCGACTTCGTGCTTCGCCGCGTATACAGCGAACAGGGCGGGTCGATTGACTCTCGCAATAGCGCCGGCGATCGCCCGCTGCACACAGGTTTTGAGGCGGGACTTGGAGCCGAGGCCACTGCCATCCAAGGGTGCGCACACCCCTTCGGAGGCGAAGCGGATGCGGTTGTAGAGCACCGCCGCCCCCTGCGAAGTCGATACGTCGAGATCCGCGTACTTCACGATCGCCTGGGGCGCGTCGGTGGAGTCGGCCGCGCTGCATATCGCGGCGAAGCCCGAGATCAGCACGCCAATGATCGCCGTGGCAATCAGGGCGCGCGGGTGGGTGACATCGGTCGAAGTGGTCATCGTGGTCATGGTGCTCTCCCGGTCGGTGGATCATTCAAGGTTTCTGGCTGTCTCGTCCGGTGGGTTGGATCCGCCGGCTCTGGGAGAACAATGCTCCCGGGCCCTTCCCGAAGTCCTGATGGCGGTTTGAAAGTGGCCTAGGGATTCACTGATACAATCCGGTCGAGTCGAGGCAGCAACCACGGGTTCCTCAAGCATGTCGCTGATCAGCTCAGCCGGTTCCTCGCTGCGCATCGCAGACTTGCGCGTAGATCCGGCTCTGGACGAGATCTGCAAGGCTGGGCGCACGATCAAACTCGAGCCCAAGGCGATGCAGCTCTTGATTTGCCTTGCGGAGCGCGCGGGCGAGGTGGTCAGCGTCGAGGAGCTGCTGGATCTGGTCTGGAAGGATGTCGTCGTCAGTCCGGATTCCGTGTACGCCGCCGTGGCCGCTCTGCGCCGGACCCTCGGCGACGATCCGAAGACGCCCAAGTACATCGCCAATGTCGTACGCCGGGGATATCGGCTCATCGCGCCCGTATCGCCCTGGGAGGATCCGCCCGCCGTGCCGCCGGCAAGCGCCGCCTCGCCGACGCCCGACAAACCATCGATCCTGGTCATGCCGTTCGCCAACTTGAGCGGCGATCCCGCCCAGAACTACTTCAGCGACGGCATTACCGAGGACATCATTACCGAGCTGTCGCGTTTTCGGCTTCTCGCAGTGCGGTCTCGCTCCGTCTCGTTCCGGTATCGTGGCGTCGCGGCGGACCTAAAGCAAATCGCCCGCGAATTGAACGTGCGCTTCGTCGTTGAGGGCAGCGTCAGGCGCATAGGCGAGCGCATCCGCATCGGCGTGCAGCTGGTCGATGCCGAGACCGGCAACGACATCTGGGTCGAAAAATTCGACCAGCGATCGGATGAGATATTCGCCGTACTCGACCGGGTGGTACAAACGCTCGTCAGCACGCTCGTCGGGAGGGTTCAGGTGTCGCTGAACGAGCGTTCGCGCCGCAAGCCGCCGGCGAGCCTTGCGGCCTACGAATGTGTGCTGAAATGCAACGCACTGTCCTGGGATGATCCGGCCGGCATGGCGGAGGCAACGCGGCTGGTCGAGAAGGCGATCGAGCTCGATCCCGAGTATGCAATGGCGCACGCGCTGTTGAGTGTGCTCTCCTATTCGCGGTGGGAGGACGGGCCGCTGAGCTCGGACGCTGCGCTGGAGAAGTCGCAGATGCTCGCGATGCGCGCCGTCGCGCTCGACGACAGCAACAGCACTTGTCACGCGCTGCTGGCCAACGTCTGCATGCAACGACGCTCCTTCGAGGTGGCCGTGCAATACTCACGACGCGCGGTCGAACTCAATCCGAACAACCAGTGGAATGCGGCGGATCTCGGATCGATGCTCGTCTATGTCGGCGAGCCGGAAGAGGCGCTCGTGTGGTTCTCGAGGGCCCGCGAGATCGATCCCTACTTCGAGGAGCCGTGGTACTGGCGCGCGGCCGGCCTCGCCCACATGATCATGCAGCGCTACGCCGACGCCCTGGCGATGCTCAGTCACGCGCGCGTCCGGGCGTACACGTACGCCGCGCTGACGGCGGGGTGTCACGCCCGGCTGGGCGATGCGGACTCCGCCCGGGCGAGTGTTGCCGAGTGTCTGTCCATGAAGCCGGACTTCTCGGTCGCGCGATTCATGAACAATCAGCCGTTCAAGATACCGGCCCATGCCGAGCTACTCGCCGCTTCCTTGCGTTTGGCGGGCCTTCCGGGTTGATCCCGGAGGCAGGGTCGTCTCGCTTACAAGGAAATCATGCCGCATTCATCCAGGGCAACGGTCCAGCCAGACTGGGCAAGCGAGGTTCTTCATTTCTGGTTCGAGGAGCTGGGCCAAGCTGATTGGTTCGCCAAGAGCGAGCACATCGATGCGCGGATCAGCGAGCGCTTCCTTTCGCTGCATGAGCGGCTCGCGGCAGAGGACGGCATCGATGGCACCATGCCCCGTCAGCTGCTGGCCGCCGTCATCGTGCTCGATCAGTTCTCGCGAAATCTCTTCCGCGACACGCCCCGTGCCTATGCGGCCGATTCAATCGCGCGGCGACTCGCCCGAAGCGCGATCGCGCAGGGTTTCGACGACGCCATGACGGCGCAGGAGCGTTTGTTCCTGTACTTGCCGTTCGAGCATAGCGAGGACCGAGCCGATCAAGCTCTTGCGGTGCAGTTGATCGCGCGAGTCAATAACCCGGATTGGACGCGCGATGCCCTGGCGCACAAGGCGATCATCGATCGATTCGGCCGATTCCCGCATCGCAACGCCATACTCAACCGGGATTCGTCCGCGGACGAGATCGCGCTTCTGAAGCGCCCCGAAGGGTGGTTCTGAGAAGCGACTGATATCAAGTCCAATCGCTCAGTCCCTCGAGCGCGTACAGCCGCTTCCAGCTCGGCCGAGCTTTCATCCGCGCGGCGTATTGACGCAGGGTGTCCCACTCGGTTACCGGCTTCGGCATATTTCTCGACCAGCGCATCAGCATGATCAGCATCAGATCCGCTGCCGAGAATTCCGCGCCCAGTAAATAGGGTCCCTGTGCCGCCAGGTGCATATCGATCCGTGACCAGCTGCTTTCGAGCTTGCGGCGCGCGGCGGCCAGCAGGATTGCTTGGGTGGCGGGGTCATCGCTGGTGTCGCCCGGATAGAACCACGAGCGGAACGCGGGCTGCACCGTGTTGGCGAAGTATACGATCCACTGATACCAAGCGATGCGGCTCGATGAAGTCTCCGGGGGCGCCAATCCGGCTTGCGGATGCCGGGTCGCAATCGTCATCAGCAGAGCAGCCGATTCGGTGACGGGTACATCGTCAATCAGCAATGTCGGTACGACACCGCTCGGATTCAGCTTCAGATAAGCCGGATCGCGCTGCCCGCCGGCTTCCAGATCCACGAGTACCAGGCGATAGTCGGCGTTCGTCTCGATGAGCGCTTGGTGAACGCACATGCTCGCGGTCCCGGGACTGTAGTAAAGCGTGTACATCGGCGTCTCCTGCTGGGTGGGCGGACTGCAGGGCTGCATTGTAGGTCCACGACACCGCGCCGATCCAACTCTTGACTTGGCGCACCGAGTAATTGATCGTACGTTCAACAAAATTGACGTTTGCGGGATCATCGACCATGCAAAAAGTCATTGCCGTCCTGCTTGCCGCCTTTGCGACCATGACGCTGGCGGACTCGGCAGCGGATCCGGGCGTGCGGGATGGCGCGGCGCTCGATCCGCGTAGACCGCCGGCAGCCGAGCTGGTCCTGCGGGTCCCCGAGGGATTCACCGTAACGGTGGTGGGCGACCTCATCATCTCGCGTCCGCTGCGGCAGGAGGCGGCACGGCTGCCCGGCTTCAAGGCCGTTCTCGACCGGCTGAAGCGCGGCGACGTGCTCTACGGCAACATGGAATCGACGATATTCGATGTGCGGAATTTCAGCGGCGCGCCCTATTCCTACGACGGTGACTGGACCAATGCGAGCTTGCCCGCGGTCGCGGCGGATTTGCGCGAAATGGGCTTCGATCTGGTGTCGCGCGCCAACAATCACGTCATGGACTGGGGTATCGCGGGCATGCGCGAGACGGGCCGCCGTCTCGACA
>Ga0302324_100023812_pt1 | contig 11828 bp, 10 predicted proteins | sample Palsa_T0_1_FD_201949 | JGI IMG/M metagenome (GOLD analysis project Ga0302324, IMG submission 201949) | Peat permafrost microbial communities from Stordalen Mire near Abisko, Sweden - Palsa_T0_1 | ecosystem: Environmental > Terrestrial > Soil > Palsa > Peat permafrost | place: Sweden: Abisko... | reverse complement strand
AAACCATCGTGGCCCTGGTGAAACATCTGGAGTCCGAAAATAACGAGCTGCAGAGCCTCGAAATGTTTTCGCCTTCGCTCGAAGACGTTTTCATCGAGCTGACCGGCCGCAGGCTTCGCGATTGAGCGGAAAGCTGAAACAAAAGGACTGAAATGCGATCGAACCCCATCCGCAATACCTGGACGCTTACCAGAATTCGCGTGCGCTTGGCCATGCGCAACCGCACGTTTCTCTTCTTCAGCCTGTTCATGCCCCTCGGATTCCTGTTTTTCTTCGTCATGGTCTTCGCCAAGGGCGAGTCGGTCTGGACTGCTTACATACTCGGCTCCATTCTTACCATGACCATCATGGGGAGCTTCTGGGGCTTGAGCGTCCAACTCGTGACCTTTCGCGAAGCCGGGATTCTTCGCCGTTTTCGGCTGGCGCCGATCGGCGCGGGGCCCATGCTGGCCTCCAGCATCCTGGCCAACTACCTGCTCGTGGTTCCTTCCGTCGTCATCGAAATCTGCGTGGCCAAGTGGGTTCTGCACATGCAGGGCTGGGGGAATTTGTGGGCCATTTTTTTGCTGGTTACCATCGGCTCGGCTGCTTTTTCCGCCTTCGGCCTGATCGTCGCAAGCGTCACCAACACCATGCAGGAAACGCAGGTGATTAACCAGGTGATCTGGACCGCCTTTCTTTTTCTTTCCGGCGCCACCGTCCCGCTCGCGCGCTTCCCGCATTGGATTCAGAAAGCTTCTCTCTTCATGCCGGCCACCTATCTCGCCACCGGGCTTGAAAACGCGACCACCAATCTTTCCACTTCCGGCGAAATCGTCACCGACGTGATCGCCCTCACGCTCGGCCTGCTGGTTGCTTTTGAAATTTCGCGCCAGCTCTTTCGCTGGGAGCCCGAGGCCAAGGTTCCCAGCCGCGCCAAGCTCTGGGTGCTCGCGGCTATGATTCCGTTTGTGGCCTTCGGAGTTTACGAGAATGTGGCGGGCAACCGCCTGAACCGCGTGCGCCAGAATTTTCAAATCATGAGCAATTCGGAGATGCAGCCGCCGCGCCCTCCGTCACAGTAAAGCTCGAGGCGCGTTTTCGGCGGCAACTTTCCAGGTTCGTTTCTTTCGTTCGCACATCAAATCCATCATCAATTCATAGGGGAGGAATTTTATGCAAGCGGCAGTCGTTCCGGCGGTGAACGGTCCGTGGGAAATTCGCGATATTCCGCAGCCGGAAGCGGGAACCAACCAAGTTCTGGTGAAGATGCACGCAAGCGGCATCTGCTACGCCGACGTTCATGAGACTCTCGGCCACCTTCCCGGCGCGTTTCCCAGAGTCCTGGGGCATGAGCCGGTGGGAGAAATTGTCGCCATCGGCCCGGGCGTAAAGTCGAGAAAAGTGGGAGACCGCGTCGGCACTACCTGGGTTCAGGCAACTTGCGGACGCTGCGAGTGGTGCCTGCGGGGAAAGAGAAATTTTTGCGCCAAGATGGAAGCCACCGCGATTCAGTTGCAGGGCGGCCACGCCGAATACATGCCGATGTACGCCGACGCCACCATGCTGATCCCGGACGCCGTCTCGTACGAGCAGGCCGCGCCGATTTTCTGCGCAGGATATACCGTGTGGAGCGGATTTCGCTGGGCGAAGCCGCAACCGCACGAGCGTGTCGCGGTTGTCGGCATCGGCGGCCTCGGCCATCTTGCCGTGCAATATGCCAAGGCGGCCGGCTTCGAAACCATCGCCATCTCGCATTCGCCGGATAAAGACAAACTCATACGCGAGCTCGGCGCTGACGAAATTGTCCGCGACGGCAAAGGCTTGGCTGCGGCAGGCGGGGCCGATATCGTTCTGGCCACCTCGAATTCTTCCGCTTCCATGGCCGATAGCATCGCAGGTCTTCGGCCGGACGGCCGGCTCGTGGTGATGGGCGCCGATCATAATCCCCTGCCCGTCTCGCCCGTTGACCTCATCTCGCGTAGAATCCAGGTGCTTGGCAGCACGCAAAACGGTCCCGAATATCTCTATGAGGCGCTGGATTACGTGGCCAAGGGCAAAGTGAAAGTGATCGCCGAGACCTACAAGCTGGCCGACGCGCGCAAAGCCTACGAGCGCGTCGCGGAAGGAAAAGTGCGTTTCCGCGCAGTGCTGGCCATGTGATTGGCCTGGGCACTCGAGCGCAAAAAGGAGAAAAGCATGCAGCGTACAGCCACAGCAGTCTGGAACGGCGGCCTGAAGGACGGCAAGGGTGCCATCTCCACGCAAAGCGGAGTGCTTGCGGACTCGCCGTATTCCTTCGTGACGCGCTTCGAAGGCGCAAAAGGCACGAACCCCGAGGAGCTCATCGGCGCGGCCCATGCAGGCTGCTTCACCATGGCGCTCGCGGCGCAGCTCGGCACCATGAATTTCACACCGCAGAGCCTGCGCACCGTGGCCACCGTCACGCTGGAAAAACTCGAGGCCGGCTGGACCATTTCGAAAATCCATCTCGACGTGGCCGCGCGCATTCCCGGCATATCCAACGCCGCGTTCGAGTCCGCGGCCGCGAGCGCCAAAGCGAATTGCCCGGTCTCGCGCTTGTTCAAGGCTGAAATCACCATGTCCGCCGTGCTGGAGCAAGCCGCATGATTCTTCCGGCCGTCGCAGGCTTCCTCATCGTCGCGATCATTCTCTGGGAGGCTTTTGAGACCATCATCCTCCCGCGGCGAGTGACCCGGCGTTTTCGTCTCACAAGACTGTATTTCCGTTCGACGTGGTTTCCCTGGCGGTCTATCGCGCACCGAATTCGTTCGAACAAGCAGCGCGAAACCTTCCTGAGCTTTTACGGACCTCTTTCGCTTCTGTGTTTGTTTGGCTTGTGGGCCACCATGCTGATCCTCGGTTTCGGTCTGGTCTATTTCAATAATTCTCGCATCGACCAAACGCATCCGACTCTTGAAACTTGCTTTTACCTGAGCGGCACAACCTTCTTCACGCTGGGCCTGGGTGACGTTACGCCGCACACGGCCTTCGAACGGGTCATCGCCGTAGTAGAAAGCGGCCTCGGCTTCGGCTTTCTGGCGCTGGTCCTGAGTTATTTGCCCGTCATCTACCAGGCATTCTCGCGCCGCGAGGTCAGCATCGTCTTGCTGGACGCTCGAGCCGGCTCGCCGCCCACCGCCGCGGAGATCATGCGACGACACGCCGGACCGCATGGCCTGGACGCCTTGCAGGTTCTGCTTCACGAATGGGAGCGTTGGTCTGCGGACCTGCTCGAAAGCCACGTCTCTTACCCCGTGGTGAGTTACTTCCGCTCGCAGCACAGCAACGAATCATGGCTGGCTGCGCTCACCGCCATACTCGACACCAGCGCCCTCATCGTTTCCGGCGCGGAGGGCACCGCCACTTGCGCGCGCCAAGCGAGGCTCACGTTCGCCATGTGCCGCCATGCTGTCGTGGACCTCGCGCAGATATTTTCAGCCGCTCCTCGAGACGGTCTCTATGACCGCCTGCCCGCCGCAGAGCTTCAAAGGCTACGCGCCGCCGTTGCCGCGACTGGCCTAAGTCTCCGCGACACGCCGGAATCCAACAAGAAGCTCGCCGATTTGCGCGGCATGTACGAGCCGTACGTTGAGACCCTGTCCAAATTCTTGTACATGGATCTCCCTCCCTGGATTTTGGCAAAAGAAATTGCGGACAATTGGAAGACGAGCGCCTGGGGCCGCATTTCAGGATTTGGAGGCAGAACCCACAGCGACGCCGCCACCGATGATCACGGCGAATAACTGTTCGATTTTGGTTCGAGCCGGACACTCCCCAAGATAAGTCGTAAACTTCCCCAACAACGAAAGCCCTTGTGCTAACAACATCCGCGCCTTTCTCGTCCATATAGGCAACCGGCGCGATCTTGCCCCGGCAATCCGCGGACAACCAAGGGAGGTCTCATGAGCTCATTCGTTCAGGACCTGCGATACGCCGTCCGGATGCTGCTCAAGAGTCCGGGATTCACCGTCGTCGCCATCCTCACTCTCGCGCTCGGCATCGGCGCAAACGTCGCCACATTCAGCGTGGTGTACGCGGTCCTGCTCCGCCCGCTGCCCTTCCCCCAGCCGGAACAGCTTGTGCGCGTCTTTGCCGATCTCCGCGGCGCGAACGTGAAAGACATCGGAATGTCGCCTCCCGAGCTTTGGGATTTTCAGGACAGGTCCGGGGTGTTCCAGAATATTTCCGTGGTGTGGCCCATCGACGCGAACATCACCGGCGCGGAACGCCCCATGCGCGTTGAAACCCTGGCCACCAGTCCCAATTATTTCACCGTGCTCGGCATACAGCCCGAACTCGGCCGCGTTTTCACGCAACAGGATGCCGTCCCGGGATTTACGGAAATGGTCGTCTTGAGCGATGGTTTCTGGCGGCGCGCCTACGGCGGCGATCCGCAAATCATCGGCAAAAAACTTCGCCTCGATAATGATCTCTACACCATCGTCGGCGTCATGCCTCCCGGATTTCGCCATCCCGGACGCACGCTGCAAACCGATGTCGATGTTTGGTGCGCGGCCGGTTACAACGCGGCCCCCTTCCAGACTCCTGCCGTGCGCTCGCAAAGATACTTGCCGGGAGCGGTCGCCCGTCTGAAGCCCGGCCTCAGCATCACCCAGGCGCAAGCCCAACTGGAAACGTTTGCAAGCCATCTGCGAGAGGAGTATCCCGCGGATTATCCTCCTGCCGCCGCTTGGACGCCCCGCCTCGTCCCGGTGAAGGAAGATCTCGTCGGCAAAGAGCGCACCGAATTATTCGTGCTTTTCGGCGCGGTGGGATTTGTTCTTCTCATCGGCTGCGTGAACCTGGCGAATTTGCTCCTCGCCCGATCTTCCGCGCGGCGTCATGAAATTGCGATTCGCCTGGCTCTGGGCGCCGGACGCGCGCGCCTGATGGGCCAACTGCTTACCGAGAGCGTCTTGCTCTCCTCGATCTCCGGTTTGGTGGCGCTCTTCACCGTCGTCTTGTTCAAGGATTCCATCCTGAAACTGGCTCCGGCGAATCTTCCGCGCCTCAGCGAAGTTAATCTCAGCGGAGGAGTTCTGTTTTTCGCGTTCGTCGTTTCCATGATCACCGGCGTGCTTTTCGGTCTGGCTCCGGCGCTGCAAGCCGCCAGTCCGAATCAGATCGCGAATCTTAGAGACAGCGGGCGTGGCTCGGGTGCAAGCAAACGCCACACACGGCTCTCGCGAATTCTGGTCGCCTCCGAGATCGCGCTCTCGCTCGTGTTGCTCGCCGGCGCCGGGCTGCTTCTGCGCAGTTTCTGGCAATTGCTCGAAGTCCGCCCCGGCTTCAATCCGCATCAGGTGGTCACCGCGCAGATTTGGATCCCCGTTCCAAACGATCCCTCCACGGACCCCTACCGTGCGGTGGACAAACGCGCCGCCTTCCTCAGCGAAATCCTTCGCAGGGTTTCGTCGCTCCCCGGCGTGCAACAAGCTGCCATCGGCGGCCTCAATAGTTTGCCCATGGGCAGCACGCGAAACACTTTCCGTTTCTCCATCGAGGGCCGTCCGCAGGATTCCGAGCGCATTCCCCTCGCCGAGTTTGCTTCCGCCAGCCCCGATTATTTTGGCGTGCTGCAAACTCCGCTAATCAGCGGACGAAACTTCACCGATTCCGACACGGACAAAACGCAGCCCGTAGTCCTTATCGATCAAACCCTCGCCCGTCGTTATTGGCCAAATGAAGATCCGCTGGGCAAAAGGCTCAAGCCCGGAGCGCTCGACTCGAAGAATCCCTGGAGCACCATCGTCGGAGTCGTGGGCGATATTAAATCGGATGGATTTGACGCGCCCACCGCCCCGCACATCTACATTCCGCTTCGCCAGGGCCCCGGCTACGCCGCCGTGATTTTTCTTCGCACCGCCGGCAGCCCCGGAAATCTTGCCGAAGCGATTCGCCACGAAGTCCAATCCATCGATCCTGAAATTCCTGTCTTCAACGTGCGGCCCATGGATGAAGTGATCGCAAAATCTCTGGCCGAGAAACGCTTCGCCCTCGAGCTTCTCGGCGTCTTCGCGGCCGTCGCCCTGGTGCTCGCGGCCATCGGAATTTACGGCGTGATGGCCTATTCCTTCAGCCAGCGCACGCACGAAATCGGTATCCGTCTGGCTCTCGGCGCGCAGCCCGCGGACATTCTGCGCATGGCGATCGGCGAAGGCATGCGCCTCGTGCTCTTCGGCTTGGCCGGCGGCCTGCTCGGCGCGCTGGTCCTGACGCAATTCCTGCGTTCCATGCTGTTCAACGTCGCGCCGACCGATCCCATTACCTTTGCCGCCATCTCCACAGTTCTCGCCGCCGTGGCCTTTCTCGCCTGCTACATACCGGCGCAGCGTGCCACGCGTGTGGATCCTCTAGTGGCACTTCGCGAGGAATGAGCAACTGAAATTTGTTCGTGGCTGCTGCCTTGCATATCTCCCATCGCGCGCGCTCGTGGTGTCCGTTCAGCCACGCGGCCAATTTGGACGTGACGCACAGCACCATCCAAACGTCGCTCTCGATTGACAAGAAAATCCGTGTGCTATACTTCGACTTGCGCACGGATTTACCAGCCTCTTGCATGCGCGGAGCTACGGATGCCAATACCGAAGACCGAGAAAATCTGGCACAACGGTAAGTTCATCAACTGGGACGACGCCAAGATTCACGTCCTCTCCCACGTGGTCAGTTACGGCTCCGCCGTCTTTGAAGGCATCCGCTGCTACGACACCAAGCAGGGCCCGGCGATTTTTCGCCTCAACGATCACATCCGCCGCCTGATGAACTCGGCTTACATCTACCGTATGGAAATTCCGTTCACGTTCGATGAGCTGTGCAACGCCAATCTCGAGCTCGTCCGCGCCAACAAAATGAACGCCTGCTACCTGCGCCCCACGGTCATGCGCGGTTATGGCGAAGCCGGCGTGGATCCCAAGGGCTGCCCGATTGAGGTTTATCTCGCTTGCTGGGACTGGGGCAAGTATCTCGGCGAAGAAGCCTTGCGCAGCGGCGTTGACGTCGGCGTTAGCTCCTGGAATCGCCCTGCGCCCAATACGCTCCCTCAAATGGCCAAAGCCGCTGCCAATTACATGAATTCGCAGCTCATTCGCATGGAAGCGCGCGCCAACGGCTACGTCGAAGGCATCGCTCTGGACGTGAACGGCTACGTCAGCGAAGGCTCCGGCGAAAATGTATTCCTGGTCATGGACGGCACCGTGATTACTCCGCCGCTTTCGAATTCCGCGTTGCCCGGCATCACGCGCCACACCGTTCTTACCATTTGCCGCGACTTGAATATTCCCGTGGCCGAGCAAATCGTTCCTCGCGAGATGCTTTATATCGCCGAGGAAGTTTTCTTCTGCGGCACGGCCGTGGAGATCACTCCCATCCGCTCCATCGACCGCATCAAGATCGGCTCCGGCGCGCGCGGCGATATCACCAAGCGCATTCAGGACGAGTTCTTCGCGCTCACCGGCGGCACGAAACCCGACCGCCATCACTGGCTCTCGCCCGTGCACGTTCCGGCGGGCGCGGGAGCAGGCGTCGCCATCCGCTAGCGCCCTGTTTTGCGCCTCGCCCGCGGATTTTTGCGCTGCCTCTCCGTTCTCGCGCTTGCCTTCGTTTCTTTGACTGCCTTTCGCCAATCCAGTAGAATCGCGCGCGATCCAGATTTTCGGCCTGGCGCGGCCTGCACTGCCTGATCCGGAGGCGTTTTGTGTACACCTTGCCTCAGAAGCTGATTGCGGAATTTTTCGGCACATTGGCCCTGACATTTTTCGCCGTGGGCGCGATCTGCGCCGACCAATACTTGCGCGCCTCCGGGCAGGGCGGCTTTGGCTTGCTCGGCCTGGCCCTCGCTTACGGTCTGGCCTACGCCATCATGGTCTCGGCCCTGGGACACATTTCCGGCGCTCATCTGAATCCGGCCGTCACCATTGCTTTCTGGGTCACCAAGCGGCTCAGCACCTTGCAATCTCTCTTGTACTGGATCGCGCAACTCCTGGGCGCGCTCGCCGGCGCTTATTTGGTCGTGGCCATTATCCCGGAAGCGGTTTGGCGTCCGGTCGGCCTGGGCACCCCCGCGCTCACTCCTGACTTCACGCGCATGCACGGAATGCTGCTCGAAGGTGTGATGACCTTCTTCCTCGTTCTGGTCTTTTTTGCCACTGCTGTTGACGCGCGCGGCGCCTTCGACAAAATCGCGGGCTTCGCCATCGGGCTCACCGTCACCATTGACATGCTCGTGGGCGGCCCATTTACCGGCGCCGCAATCAACCCCGCGCGCGCTTTCGGTCCCGCCCTTACCGCCCACTACTGGACCAACCACGGCGTATATTGGGTCGGCCCGCTTCTCGGTGGCGTTCTCGCCGGAGTGATTTACGACCGTGTCTTCCTGGGCAATCAACCGCCCGTTTAAACTCGCAAGCTCCCGGCACGAATCGCCGCTCAGCCCGCGCGACCTGACCTAAAGTACAGGTTGGCAGTTTAGAACTGCCTCTCCGTGGTTTTCTTGCTCGCCTCCAACACGCATGCTAGCTTGGCTTGAAGCGTTGTAGCCAAGGACTTTCTCGATGGCCATTAATATCGACGATTTGCTGCGCCGCGCTGTCGAAAGCAGGGCTTCCGACTTGCATCTCAAAGTCGGCAACCACCCCTACTTGCGCGTGGACGGAATCCTGAATCCGCTCAGCGACGTGCCGCGCATCACGCCCGAAGAAATGCTCTCCATGGCCTTCAGCATGATGACCAACCGGCAAAAGCAAAAATTCAAAGAGACCGCCGAACTCGACATGGCTTACGGCGTCGCCGGGCTTGGCCGCTTCCGCGTCAACGTTTTCCAGCAGCGCGGCAACGTCGGCATGGTTCTCCGCGTGATTCCGACCAAAATCCGCACCATCGAGGAGCTCGAGCTTCCCCGCGTTCTTTCGACCGTCTGCGAAGAGCAGCGCGGCTTGATTCTCACCACCGGAACGACTGGTTCCGGTAAATCCACCACGCTGGCGGCCATGATCGATCGCATCAATTCGCTGCGCGCCGAGCACATCATCACCATTGAAGACCCTATCGAATATTTGCACCGCGACAAAAAAGGTTTCATCAATCAGCGCGAAGTGGAAGTGGATACGGCTTCCTTCTCCACCGCCTTGCGCGCCGCCCTTCGCCAGGACCCGGACGTCGTCCTCGTCGGCGAAATGCGCGACCTGGAAACCATTTCCACTGCCATTCTCGCCGCCGAAACCGGCCACCTGGTGCTTTCGACTTTGCACACTCTTGACGCTACCGAGACCATTCAGCGCATCATCGCTGTCTTTCCGCCGCCCGAGCAGAAACAGATTCGTTTGCAGCTTGCCGGAACACTGAAGGCCGTCATCAGCCAGCGCCTCGTTCGCAAAGCGGACGGCAGCGGCCGCGTTCCTGCCGTCGAAGTAATGATCTCCACCGGATACATTCGCGATTGCATCATCAATCCCGATAAGACGCGCATGATCCGCGACGCCATCGCCGCCGGCACCAGCCAGTACGGCATGCAGACTTTCGATCAGTCGCTCTTCGATCTCTACACGCGCAACCTCATCACCCTGGAAGAAGCTCTCATGCGCGCCTCGAACCCGGACGACTTCCGTCTGCGCGTTCAAGGCGTTCGTTCCTCCGCCGACGCCGCCCGCGAAGAGATGGAGCGCGCCATGACCGAATTCGAACGCCTAGGCCCGCGTACCTAGCGCGAGCCTGCTCTCCGCGCATCCGCTCGCCTAGCGCGCACCGCTCGCGCACTTCGTCCAACCGGCAACTCAGGAATTGTTGTTCCCCTGCTGCCTTGCCTCCTTGCCTTGTTCCCCATCAGTTTTTATCTGTGTTCATCTGTGGTTAAATTCCTTCCGTGCGCTCTCGCTCCTCGCCCCGCAAACTTTCAACCGAAACGCAGCTCTACACCTCGGCGCTTCGCGCACTCATGCGCCGCGCTCACTCCATCCATGAGATGCGCGATTACCTCACTCGCCGCGCCGAGGATAAGGAGCTGATCTCGCCCGTCATCGCCCGCCTCCGCGAGCTGCAATATCTCGACGACGCGCGCTACGCGATAGATTACGCGCGCCAGCACGCCCGCACGCGGCGCCAGGGACGCTTCCGCATCGCCCGCGAACTTCGTGGCCGGGGAGTTCCCGACCGCTACATCGAATCGGCGCTCGAAGCCGTATTCGCTGAGACAGACGAAGCCACGCTCGTCCGCGCGCGTTTGAAGCGCCGCCTCGCGAACCTTCGCGGCCCGCTCGACCAGCGCAAAATCGCGTCGCTCTACCGCAGCTTGCTTGCCGCCGGATTCTCTTCGGACATCATCCGCGCCGAACTTCGCAATATCACGCACGCCGATTCCGCCGCGGTCGATGACCTGGCCGGCGAAGCCGAAGCCGGCGGCGAAGATCCCTGATTCCGTCGGGCCCGCCCGCGAGGGATTCCATTGGCTGGTCCAAAATCCTCAATAAATTGTGCAGCCTCTCAAATGCTTTTCGTGGCGACACGCGTCTAAGCAAGACAGGATTTCCCTGTGGAATCGAATCGCTGATTGCTGTGGGGAATGTTTGGGGAAAGTGTTTCTAGGGACGAACGTGGCCGCGCACGATTCTCCCAATTTTAATTATCGCTGACCGTCTTCTCCGGCTCGCCCGCCCGCTGCGACGTTCGCTCGCGGGACGAGCGCCCCGAAGAGTGCGCGGCCAACGAACAAAGGAGCATCAAAATGAAAAAGTTTGCGCTTCCCGCTCTAGCTTTGGCTTTGTTGCTCGGCCCGGCCGCGGCGCGCGCCGGCACCCAGGCCGCCCAATCCCCTCAATCTACCGACAAAACCGCTCCCAGCTACGATATGCGCGGCCAGTCGCTCGTTGACCTCGATGACCTGCACAAGAAATTCGTCAGCCTGGCCAACGCCGTGCCTCCGGACAAATACACTTGGCGCCCCGCTGAAGGCGTGCGCTCCATCGGCGAAGTTTTTCTCCACATCACGGCCGCGAATTACAACATCCCGGCCCTGATGGGCGCTCCCAAGATGCCCGAATACATGGCCAAGGATTTCGACAAATCCATCACCGACAAGGCCAAGATTATCGAGGAATTGAACAAGTCCTTCGACTACGTCCACGCCGCGATTGAAAAAATGACCAACGCCGATTTCGCCAAGCCCGAGAAGTCTCTCGGCGCCGACGCGAACGACGGCGACGTGGTTTATATCATCGTCACGCACGCGCACGAGCACCTCGGCCAATCCATCGCCTACGCGCGCATCAACGGCGTGGTCCCGCCCTGGACCGCCGAAGCAGCAGCAAAGGCCGCAGCGGCCAAGAAGAGCCCGCCTCAGGAATAGCGCGAGGCAATTCGACCGGGGAGCCTCGACGCCTTCCGGCTCCCCGCACTCGGCCGCGCTCGCCCTGCGCGTGCGATTCCCCCGTGCAGATAGCGCGTGGGCGTGGTCCCCAATTGCTTGCGGAACATCGAAATAAACGCGCTGGTGCTGTTGTATCCCGCATCCAAGGCCGCCACGGTCACCTTCTCCCCTGCCGCCAGCCGTTGCATGGCATGCAGCAGGCGCAGCTGCTGCCGCCATTTATTGAACGTCATTTTCGTTTCATCCAGAAAGAGCCGCTGTATCGTTCGCTTGCTCGCTCCCGACTCCGTGCACAAAGTATCGAGCGTCCTCTGGTCTCCCGGGTTCGCCACCAACCTCGCCACCACTCTCTTCGCTCGCGAATCGGCGGGATGCGGCAGTTGCAGCGGTATTGACTCCACCGCTTTCAATTGATCCACGATCATCTCCGCGATCCGCCTTTCCGCCGGAGCCTTCCCGTGCAATTTCG
>Ga0302324_100023811_pt1 | contig 11829 bp, 13 predicted proteins | sample Palsa_T0_1_FD_201949 | JGI IMG/M metagenome (GOLD analysis project Ga0302324, IMG submission 201949) | Peat permafrost microbial communities from Stordalen Mire near Abisko, Sweden - Palsa_T0_1 | ecosystem: Environmental > Terrestrial > Soil > Palsa > Peat permafrost | place: Sweden: Abisko... | reverse complement strand
TTTCCCGTCGGTGTTCCGCATACCGGCGGGAACAAATCCAAAGCGCGGCGCGCGCGGCCACAGGCTGGCAGTGAGCGTGCGAAACAAACCGCCAGCAAGAAAGGAAAGTAAAAACAAATGACAATCAAAGCACTGGTGCAGAGCGAGCGCGCCGATGAATACACCGGCAAGCGCGGCCTGGTGAAACAGCAAATCATCAGCGTGTTGGACCAAAGCGAAACAGGCGAACGCCTGACGCAACCCATCGAGTACTCCCTGAGCGAGGACGAGAAGGCGGCTCACGCGGGCAAGCTCCAGGACAAGGTCATCCATCTCGGCATCCGGGAATTGACCATGTTCGGAACGAAGCTGCGCGCGCGGGGCCGCATCGCGGGCGTGGTCGCCAACTAGACCAAAGACCTTCGCCGGTTGCCCGGCGAAGGCTCAATTTCCCCAGCCGTTTGTTTCCAGCGCGTGGTTTGCGCTCGAGCGGCTGGGGTCAACCGAAAGGACAAAATGCAGACAGTGAGAAATAAAATCAAGAGAACGGTCGCAGTGGTTGCGGCCGCCTCCATCGGGGCCGCCTCGGCCCTGGCCCAAAGCAGCGGCGGCGGCGCCACGTTCGCCGATCCCTCCACCATCACGACCACGGCCACAACCGTGTTCACGGCGGTGGCCACCTTGATGGTGGGCATCGTCGGGTTCTGGGTGGTCTTGAAGATCGTCCGGAAAATCTCCGGCCGATAAGCCATGGGCCCGCGCGGCCAACAACTGCGCGGGCCACTTTTTCTATGAGCGCATTATTATCATTCATGGCCGGAGCGATCCTCTGCTTCATGCTGATGTGGACTTTCAAGTATTGACCTATGAACCGCGTGCATCACCCGTTGTTTTGGGCCGTCCTGCTCTTTGCCGCTGACTGTCATGGTCAGGCGTTTACCTTCTGGAATGAGACGGGCCAGAACATTTCGTCCATCGGTTACTATCGGAGTTCGGGCGGCTTCACTTCCCTGGACTGGGGCTCGCCTGGGATTGCCAATGGCGCGGGGCCTATCACCGTCACGTCCGGCGCGGCCTGCGGCCTCAACGGGACGCCGGTTTGCTCCGTGGCTTCGGGGACGGCGGTTTCCTACGTCAATGGCGCCGGCCCGTGGCCCTACTCAACCTCCTATTGCGGGTCCAACAACGCGTTTTACGTCGTGTTCTGCATGTCGGGCACAACCCCCTCGACACCGGAAGTTTACAACCCCCCGAATTACACCAACAGCGGATGCGTCACCTTGCAGAACAACACGGGCAACCCCCAGTATTACCAGTTCCAAGCCACGGGCGGCGGCGGCACGTCCAATTACAGCGGATGCGGTCAAGGCATCACAGCCAACGGTGCCCAGGGAAGCTCCGCTTATGGGGACGGCAACGAATGGATGGCCGTGTATCCCGGTGAATCCATCCAAGTCTGTGCGACTATTGTGGACGGCACGAATTCCGCCTCCCGCACGTTCTGCGCGATGCAAGCCCCGGCCGGACTTGTGCCGTGCGGCCTGCAAGGTCTGGCCGGGACAGATCAACCCCGGTGCGTTGACTTGTGCGATGACGGGGTGGAAATCTCAGGCAACGGGAGCTACACGACGTGCGATGTCATGGCGCAAAGCGCGTCGCCGAATAACACGACGGGGACGGGCCATGCCCCTGCGTTGCCGGGTGACGTGGCCAATCAACCGTCCGGGACAAACGGCATTATCTGGCCTGCGGGCACTAGCAATGGCGGTCTGATGCTGGACATTACGGGCCGGACGGGCTTTGCCGCCATCAACAATGATCTGGACGCTGTGGGGACAATCATTGCAAACGGCGTCACTTCGATGAACAACCAAAACTTGCTGGACACCATGGGGATTGAGCAAGCGATTCACTCCAACGCGGCCAACGTGGTCATTTCCAATCTGGTCGTCTCGAATCTGTTTGGTTCCAACGGCCTGGGCAACGTGGGGGTGACGAACTTCCCGACGAATTACCCCGACGCGGCGGCCATCGGGTGGCTGAGTCAGATTGCGACCAATACGGCTCGGACCAACGGGTTTGACACGAATTTGGAGGCGTTGGCGATAACGTCGAACACAGCCGCAGCGCTGGCCTACACCAATTTGAATCTGTCGGCCTATTCGACCAATCCGTCCGACATTGTGACCTATGCCAGCAACACCTTGGCCGGACCCATCAACGATTCCTTGCAGGGCTACGCGCAGAGCGCCTCCACGGCGGCCCAGGCGGTGACGGTGGGCGGATCGCCGGGCGATTTGCTGACCATTAGTTTCGATCTCCCGGTGGTCGGGGGTTACAACATTGACTGCAACCCGATGGACAATACGGACGTGGCGGACTTTGCCTCGTGGTTTCGCGGCCTTATGGAATGGGTGGTTGGTTTGAGTTTCATCGGGATGGTGTTGCGGGATGGGATGAAGGCCACCCAAAGCGTCTTTCTGTCGCCGCAAGGGCAATTTCCAAAGCTCCTGGTGCTGGGCAACAGCGTCGGCTGGCCGTTGGCCGCTGTTTACATCGTGGCTTTGATCGCGGCGATGGTGGCAGTCCCGTTTGTCATCGTGACGTGGTTCTCCGTGGGATCAACGGGCCAGATGTGGTGGCAGCAGGTGGCCGTGAACCCGTTTTCCGGCGACGGAGTGGGCCGGGCGGTCAGTCTTTCGTTGTGGCTGGCGGACCAATTCCTGCCGATGAGCTACATCGTGTCGAGCGCCTTGTATTACATCAGCTTTCGTTTCGCCCTGGGCGGGATCGTCACAGCGGCGGCCACCATTGTGCGCGCCTTGATGGCATGAAAACATTACTCACGAGCATATGGCTGACACTGTCGGGCTGGGCGGCCGTGGCGCAAACGGGCATCCCTTGGACTCCGGTGAATTTGACGGGCGGGCAGGTTACGGTCTCGGTGGTGGACGGTTATGGGAACGTGACGGGGTCGTTCGTGGTCGCTGCCGGCCAAAGTGGGACATTGTGGGTGCCCGTCACTGCCGGGGGTGGTGTGCAGTTGGGCGGTCAGTTGTTGGCCTTGGATAGTTCCGGGACCAACGCCAATTACACGGTGTTTGCCGGCGGGACCAATGGGACGGTGATGACCCTGATTGAAAATGCCCCAGCGGTTTCGCCGGATGGTTGGCCCCTGGTGAATTGGGATTGGTTTTGGGCGGGCTTCGGGATGTTCGCCTCGTTCTTCGGCTTCACCTGGGCGCTTCGTTTCACCAAGCAGATCGGAAGGGTCAATCCTGAGCCATGAGCCTTTACTTCGTCTGCGGGAAAGTGGGCGCGGGCAAATCGTACCGTGGCATGGTTTCGATCCTGGACCAACTGTTGCATGATGACCGGCTCATTGTCACGAATCTGCCGGTCAACCTGGGCGCATTGACTGATTTCCTGGCTAAGAGGCATCCAACGCACAACATTTGTCTGCTGGATCATCGCCGGCCCGCCTTGCCGGGGGAAGAGGCTGATGCGGACGGGATGGTGTTTGAGCCGTCGCGCATTCGGATACTGGACGAGGGCGAACTGGCGGAGTTCTACCGCGTTCGACACCAAGCGTCGGAAAGGCCCCCGCGTATCGAGCACGAGAAGGGAAACCGCAACCCCGTTTGCCTTGATTTCTCGCAGTGGTTGAAGGGCGGGAAGTTTTCAGGCCGGGGTGTGATTTACCACTTGGACGAGCTCCAGTTGTTTTACAACGTCCGCAAATATGCAGATGCGCCGGATGAGTTCCCCTTTTACCTCTCGCAGCATCGCAAGCTGGGTGATGACATTTACGTTTACACCCAACTGCCGCAAAACGTGGACAAAATGTTTCGGTCGTTCACCCAGGAGTTCATTTACGTGGTCAACATTGGCAAAAAGCGGGTTGGTCCGTTTGCGGCCCCGAAGATTTTCCGGTTTGCGGCTTACCCGGAACCCTTCACGGGCCAGGTGGGGCAGATGTGCCAGTATTCGGGATACTTCCGCATGGATTACGAATTGGCTGCCACCTACAACACGGCGGCGGGGATTGGCATCGAGGCGGCCAAGGCGGATGTCGGGTCCAAGGTGAAGGGTCTGCATTGGCGCTGGATTTTGTTGCTGCCTGTGCTGGTGGCGTTGGCCTTCTTCGGCTTCCGCTCGCTTGGCGGGCTGTGGGTGCGCTCCGTGTTGCCTGGCGGCAAGAAACAGGCGGTCGCGCCCGGCCTGCGCCTGATCGGGACCGTGGCGGCGCCGCAAGCCGTGGGCGTTCCGCCGGTGGCTTCGTCGTCGCCCGCGGTTTCGGTCGAAAATGGGCAACGAAGCGTCGGAGGCGAAAATGTCTTTGTTGACAAGAATGTGTGGATGCTGGGCTGGGCCTTGGAGGGCGGCAAGGCGCGCGTGGCGTTGTCCGATGGTCGTTGGGTCACGCGTGAGGACGGCCTGACACGCGTGACCCAGTCGTATTGCGTGGTGCAAGGGCGCGTCTATCGTGTGCGCCCTTTGGAGGAGCAACGGCAGGACGAGGAGCGGGTGCCGTCCCGTGGCAGGTCTGAACGGAAGCAGGGGTTTTCGAGTGGACACTAAGGGCACGATGCGATGAGAAAGGGACTCCCATGCGCATCAATGGTTCGGCAGTGCCGCCGGATAAATCGTCCGGAAAGTCTGCCGCAATTGAGGCGAAATTTTCGCCAAAAAAAGTGAGAAATCGCTTGACTGTTTAATTCAAATAATTAGAATCAAATGTGTAGAATGAAATCGGAAAAAACAAAACATAAAGTGGCGCGGGCTGGGTGTCCGCACTGCGGCGGTCCGCTCAATCCCGTGAGGGCGGCCACACCAGGGGAAAAGGAATTGATGGCCTTTCAAGCGTGGTTTGCGGAAATCTTACGCAAGGGAGCCGACGGCCCCTCGGCCACTGCGGCGGCGGCTCAATTGGGCTGCCACCGGTCCATGATTGACCGGTTGGTTGATCGTGGAATTCTGGAGAGGAACGAGTTTGCCTTCAAGGATCGCAGCATCGTTGCTATTTCGCAGCGGTCTTTGGAGCGGGCCAAACAAAACAGAGAACGCACGGGAAACTGGACGGGCCACCCGGTGCGGCGCGGGAGGTAAATCGAGTATGAGAACTGCTGTATTAGAAAGCGCCGGCACAAGGGCTGAATTGCAACTGCTGACCAAGGAGGAGACGGCCAAACTGCTGGCCTGCTCCTGCCGGATGGTGGAAAGGCTGGTGGCGTCGGGGGCCTTGGCGAAAGTCAAGATTCGCGGCGCGGTCCGGTTCCGTTTGAGTGACATTGAGCAAATCGTCATGAAAGGAGAAGCATGATCTTCACCATCGAAAAGAGGCGGTTCCGCCAAAGCGGCAAACTGCACGAAACCAGGTCGTACTACCTGCGCTATCGCATTGGGGATATGCCGGTGGACAAATGGAAATCTCTCGGCGTGACCGACAAGCAGGTGGCCGACAAGAAGGCGCACGAATTCATCCAGGAGCGCGAGCGCGAGGCGGCGGGGATTCTGGAACCCCAAGCGGTGCGGGATTCGGCCAAAAAGGCGCTGACGGCTCATTTGGACGATTATGTGGCTGATCTGGCCGCGCGGGGCCGCAACGGTCGCAATGGCCGGGGCGCAAGGCTGCTGGCTTCGCGGATTCGGGTTCTGCTGGACGAATGCGAGTGGCGGGTGCCATGCAAGGTCAGCGCCGATTCCTTCATTGCCTGGCGCAATCGGCAAACCTGCTCGCCCCGGACGTTGAACCATTACTTGCAAGGCATGATCTCCTTCCTGAACTGGATGGAGAAGGTTGGCCGAATCAAAGTCAATCCGCTCAAGAACGTGGCCAAGGCGGATGAACGCGGCAAGCAAAAGCGAGTGCGGCGGGCGTTCACCGATGAGGAATTGCGGAAGATGGTGGCCGGGTCGGCGGAAAGAGGCATCATTTATTTCACCGCCGCCCGCACTGGATTGCGCCAGGAAGAGCTAAAGCAACTGACTTGGGGTGATCTGCACCTGGATGCGGAAGTCCCGTTTGTGGTCGTGCGCGACTCCGTCGCCAAAAACAAGAAAGAGGAATCGGTGCAACTGGTGCCGGAAATTGTCGAGGCGTTGGCGTCGCATCGACCGCCATCTCCTTCACCGATAGACCTGGTCTTTCCAGCGGGTATTCCGCGCGCGTTGCGAGTGCGAAAGGACGCGGAGCGCAACGGCATTCCGTATCGGGATGAAACGGGGCGGTATGCCGATTTCCATGCGCTGCGCTACACTTGGGCCACATTCCTGCAACGCAACGGAGTGGCGCAACGGTTTGCCATGAAACTGATGCGTCATAGCGACATCAAGCTGACGGCAAAAGTTTACACCGATGAAATGCAACTGCCGATTTACGACGCGATCAAGAATCTGCCAAGGCTGGACGCTGTGCCCGGCGATACACAAATACGCGCACAGAATTTAGGCGTGGACGGTCAAAACGGGGCGCATCCTGTCGCATCGAATGGGAGATCACAACACGCGGAAACCCTTGCAAACAAAGGCGATAGTCGCTGTCTGGCGGAACCTGTCGCAACCTGTCCGTTGGAGCGGGTGAAGGGAATCGAACCCTCGTCTCAGGCTTGGGAAGCCCTGGTCATTCGATTTGAATTCGATTTGTGGACCGCGAGGAGGTTCCACCCGGCAGCATCCACCGCATTGGGGGGTGATTTGGCTTTTGAAACTATGTGCATTCGGTCTTACCGCGGCGGCACGGGAGTCTCTCCTGTGGCACACAATTAAGCCCTGGCGCACGTTTCGACAGCCGGACGAGTTTGGAGACAGCCACAACCATGTTGGACCCGCCACCCAATACATAAAAAGAATCCGCCCCCTGCGGATTCCCTTTCCTCCGGCCCCAGCCGTGTGCCCTCCATCGCCCGCTTCCCCTTGCCGCCCCCGATCAGCACCGACGTTCCACCCGGCAGGCCATCCTTTCCCTGGTTGCATCCAAGTTTTGTCTCCATTGCGGCCGGCTTTGAACTTGAGCCAGAATATTGGCGCCCATGAATTCGATTATCTTGGCCCTCAACTCCCTTTTGCTGGTTTGCATGGCTGAATCGCTCACCCGCAGGACATGCGCCGCATCCCGCAGCGACTTCCCTTGCACCATGAACTCGATGGCCACTCTCTCGCGTTCCGGCAACGCGGCAACGAATTCTTCCCAGTCCATCTTTCGGGTGGCCTTGGTCGCCGGATCTTCCCGGTCATCCGAGAGAACGTCGTGCAGCAGGAAGATCTCGCCGCCAGTTTCTTCATCGCTGGCCACGACTTCTTCCATCGAGTTTAACCGGGTTCTGCCCTTGAGTTGTGTGGCCGAACCATGCACATCTGCTGCGCTGTAGCCAACACTGCGCCGGCCGGATTTGAGGTGTTGGATGGTGTAATAGGCGATGTTGCCCGCGCTGATGTCACCGTGGCGACCGGTGGCAGACCGGGTTATCTTTTTGCCGGTCTTTTCTGCGTTATGGATCATTTTGGCGGCGAAGGCCGTGGCGTCTGCAATGAGTTCCTCGACATCCTCGCAGCCGATGAAGGACACGGCGTAGGGGATGGCTGATTGGAGGCGGGGGACGACTTCTGTGCATAATAGGGCTCCTGCTTTTTTGGTCATGATTTCTCCTTGTGCTGGAAAAGCAAAAACGCCTGTCCGGGTGGGGAGCAGGCGTTTGGGCTTCGGTTTGAATTGAGGTCAGGTCCCGGCTCAGAGGAGTCGGAACCAACAGAGAGCCATGGTCTCTGTCAATAATTTATAGCACAGGAGAAGGGGCTATTGCATGGAGATCAATGACCAAGAGGGGTTATGCCGCTCTCGCTGCGCTTCCCTCCAATGGCGCGGTACATGATCAGGGTATCCATTAAAATGATTCGGATTCCAGACTTTGCCACGGTCAGACCCCAGGCAATTCACCCTCCTGCGCGTGCTGGCGGGCCTACAGCGAACGATTTGATGGCAGGACGGGTTTCGGGGGGAGGGGCAACCCCGGCGCCGCATCGGCGCGGGCTGCCCTTGAGCGACCACTCAAGCCAAGGTGGCAGTCCGGGCGCCGCCGGAAACCCTTGGTCAATGTCCCGAATTCCTATAAAATCTTCGTCAATAACCCTTTGAGTGCAGTCATTTCTTCTTCCGAGAGTATCACTTTTCCCTTATTTTCACCCAGAGTGGCTCCCATCTGCCGAATGGTTTTGATCGCATCATCATTGGTCATTTTGCCGTATCCGTGAGCGCCGAACGTCGTGCCCACATCCTCATGACCAAGACTAAGGCTGATCGCCTTTTTTTGTTCTTCAGTCAGCGCCCTTTTTTCCATGACGCTCACGACCAGATGACGGAATGAGTGGGGATTGTAATAAGTCACATTGGCGGCTTCGCATCTCTCTTTAAAGATATTTCGGGCCACACCGGCTCCACTCCAGAATTCCTTTCCGACCAACCCTTGGTCATCAAAACCACGTTGCGTTGCCGGGAAGATCGGATCATCCGGCCCAAAACCTTTTCCTTTCAAGTCTCCGTACCAATCCAAAAAATGCCGCGCCGGGTCCTCCCAGCCAATGGGCAGGAAGGTGGTCAAGATTCGCTTTGAGTTTTTCGTGCCGACCCCATCGCCGGGATTCTGGTCGAACGTCTTTTGGCCTTCGTCAAAGCTCTTCATCCGTAGAGTGACGATGGCCGCGATGCGCATGCCGGTACAAACGGCCAAGCTGATCATCGCCCTGTCTCTCTGGTCCACTTCGTTCTTGATCTCAATCTTTCCAATGATCTGCTTGGCTTCGTCGAGCGTCGGTGCCTTCCTGGTCGTTCCGTATCGAACCGTTTGGGCCTCTGCTTTGGAGAGGCGCAGATATTCCACATCATTTTTCAGGATTCTGCTCTTGTAGCCAGGTTGACCGGCCAACCACTCAAAAAACTTTTTGACGCGGCGGACGTAATTGGCGCGACTGCTCACGGAAAGTTTCCCTGACGGCGTGTTGCTCGGCCGGGTTTCCAGCCAACCCACAAACTCCGCGGCCTTAATTTTATTGAAATTGGCGAAATCATCGTTTTGGGTGAATTCCTGCCATTTCCAAATCGCATCGGCGTGCGCCTTGACCGAACTCTCGGTGAAGCCCCGGCCGCCTTTTAGTTGCGCGAAAAATTCCCGTTTTACTGTTTCGTTCTCGATGCTTGTATTTGTCATAAAGTTGATGGTTAAGTTAAGTCCTGGACATGGACATTTGGCTTGCAGGCGACAATATCTGATAGTACCTTTGACCGGACTTAATTGTCCGACACATTTTGCCGTTGCAGACACGACAAATCGCCTTCTTCTGATTCCCCACAATCGTGATTGACCCGCGTTTGGCGTACCTGGCCGCCTTGCATCTAAAACAACAAAACTGACTCCGATTGAGTTCAATTTTTCTTTTCAGCCGCTTATTTCTCAGGAAAACCTTCACCTCGTGGCCCATAAGGAGGATGCGGCTTTCACTGCCAGGTACGATTGGTAGGCCGTCATCTATCCAGCGCCGGACGGTCTTCGGATTAACGCGCATCTGGCCAGATAATTCCAAAATGGTGTAGCTCATGTTCCCACTAATTACTTTAAAGTTAATCTTTGCCATTTATTTGTTTCGGTTATTCACCATCGCCGGGAAGGGCGTGATTGGCCCGCGACCGCACCAATCGCCCAGGTGTATGAATGTGGTTGATCAACACATGCGGTGCGCAACGCGGCCCGATCTGCCAAAATCGCTGCGAGGCCGCATTCCACGCCCCAGCGCCCAATCCAAGCAGGCACGGCCTCCGACTGGATTTCCGGGAAAGCACTATCCAACAAACCCGCACCACCCTCCTCATCCTCGGCTTGCTGGCGGCCCTGCTGCGACACAGCACCGAGCACTGTGGGGTCTTGGTCTTGGCCGTTTTGGGGTCTTGAATGCCATTGATCGTGAAACCGGCAAATAAAAACTCGAATTGCTCCGCTTCATAATAATTGTGCTTTTTGTTTCTAAGGATCATGGATTTTGCTTTCCTTTCTTTCTCTTTTTCTCCTTTTTGGGTCTCAATGAATTCAAATGATCTAACGCCCGCTGGCAATCTGGATGCGGAATGTTTCTTAAACCGATGGTCAGGCTTTCGACCAGGCAACGGTCTGCGCCATCAAACTCGCTAGCCAAAACCTGCCGGGCAGTATGGAGCCAAGGGGCGCAGTCATCTGTCAGACCTTTAGTGCGGGCTTCGAGCAAATTCAAAAGCTCAAGCTTATGTTGACGGATGGCGTCTTTGATTTCCGGTGAGCAGTCTGGGGGCAAAAAGGTCCGCAGCCTGTCGCCGGCGGGTTCAATTCGGCCCCCGATTCGTTTTACTGCACGCATTATTTCGATGGCGGTTTTCACACCAATTCCTCCACCAGGTTCATTTTTGGCGCAACGTGATGGTTGGTTGGGATGTCCGACGCCAATATTTCGGACAATTCGGACACCCCGGACACATTTTTGCTGGCTGATTGGAGAGTCGAAACAACCGCGATACCGCGCCAGCCGCGTTGTAATTTGCCGGCATCATCGGGAATGTCGTGCCGCACAGTGAGTCCAAATTGGCGCACTATGACATCGCCAATCAGCGATCCGAACTTGTTTTTGGTCAGGGCATTCCAGCCGCGCTGGGTGCAAAATCGCACATAGGCTGAAAAGCATTCAGGAACGGTTAATTGTCCATTCCCGTCGCGCACCAAGCACTCGCGAGAAAATACGGAATGGCCGTCCGATTCGAGCATTACGTTGTCCACCCGCGCCTGTTGCTGGCCGGTCAGCGTTAGCTGCCAGCCATCGGAGGCGAGTTTATCCAACCCGGCCAACTGCCAGTTTAAAACGCCTGCCCCTTCCTTGCTGAGAATCTGCTCGCTCAAATCGTCGATAACCTTCTTCGGCTTTGGTTGGCAGTACTCGACTATAGCCAATCTGCGACGCCACGCTTCTGTGTCCCCCTCCAGATGAACGGTCAGGCGCGAATTGCACGTCAGAATCACATTGAAGCGGCAAATGATGGATGGCACCTCGTTGGAATTTTTAAATTCCAATGTCGCAGGATCACCGCCCGTCAAAGCTTTCAAGACTGACGCCGCCCGCTGATTCAAAAAGTTTTCCGGCACGTCCGCGCCGTACAGCAACGTTTTGCCCAGAAGTCGGCCCAATTCAAATCGTTCTTCCAGCAGTTTTGTTCGCAGGGACGCCAAATTCACCTGGCCAATAACGCCATTGATCACGCGGACCAATGTCCCTTTCCCGCCACCGGCAGTCCCTATGAGCAGCAATATTTTTTGTGCAAGGTTTTCGCCTATCAGGGCCAGCCCGCACCACTGCTGGATCAGCTCCAAATCATCAAGGGCCAGTGCAGGTCTCATCAACGTATCCAGGAACAAAGGGCAAGTAGCAGCAGGGTCAAATGGCACGGCCAACTTGTTGCGGCGCCGATAGGCTGGGCTGAATGGCAGCAGGGTCTTGTCGCTCAATCGCAGCATGCCGTTGGCGCACGGAATAAACTCGGTCAGCCCATTGGAAAAATAATCGGGCGGCACGTCCAAGATCCCGCGTGCTTTTCGCAGGGTTCCGCTCAAATTGGCGGAATCCCGGAATCGAAATTCCAAAGTTTTGGTGTCGCACCGCTGCTTGCAAGCACGCGCACACTCCAAGAGCAATTTGCTCAAACCTGCCAGCAACGACGGCTCCGTCCGAGGCAAATAAAGGCCATCGCCCGGTGAGTATGTGTAGAATTTGTCCTCCAGCGACGCAAAGACCGTGGGTGCGGGAGATGTGCCCTTCTCCCCCATGGTAGCCGCCAGAAAG
>Ga0302324_100023807_pt1 | contig 11829 bp, 9 predicted proteins | sample Palsa_T0_1_FD_201949 | JGI IMG/M metagenome (GOLD analysis project Ga0302324, IMG submission 201949) | Peat permafrost microbial communities from Stordalen Mire near Abisko, Sweden - Palsa_T0_1 | ecosystem: Environmental > Terrestrial > Soil > Palsa > Peat permafrost | place: Sweden: Abisko... | reverse complement strand
GGACGGAAAGGATTTGCATCCGGTCTTGCCGGACTGGAACAAACCGGCGCAAGAGTTTGGCGGAAGCTGGACCCCAAACGGAGAGTACTTTCTGTTTGAATCCACTCGCGACCACGCTCAGAACATCTGGGCGCTTCGCGAAGGTGGTTCCCTGTTTCACAAAGCAAGCGAGCAGCCCACGCAGTTGACGGTGGGGCCGCTCATGTTCAGCAATCCGACGCCGAGTGTGGATGGAACAAAACTGTTCGTGATCGGCCAGCAGCGGCGCTTCGACTTGATTGGGCTGGGTCGAACCGATACGGGTCGCGCGGGTCTGGATCGAAAATCACAGTTCTCCGTCAGCTTGCCTGGGGTTTCAGCCGGCGAAGCCGATATTCTGGGAAAGGGCGAGTGGATCGCCTACATCGCGCATCCGGCACTCACGCTGTGGCGCAGCAAACTTGACGGAAGTTCTCGCACTCAACTCACCTATGCGCCCATGCAGGCGCACATGCCGAGATGGTCCCCGGATGGAACCCAGATCGCATTTATGGCGTCGCGTCCCGGAAAACCGTGGAAGATCTATGTGATGCCTGCCGAGGGCGGCGCACCACGCGAGTTGACCGCGGGAAACCACAACCAGGGCGATCGCAATCAAGGCGACCCCAGCTGGACGGCCAAGGGCGACTCCGTCGTGTTCGCGGGAATGCCCTGGCTGGAATACGGCACTGCAACCGGCCCCAACATTCACATCGTTGATGTGAAGACTGCGCAGGTCTCGGATGTGCCGGGCTCCGAAAATCTTTTCAGTCCCCGCTGCTCGCCGGATGGACGCTACCTGGCCGCTCTCTCCGCGGATTCCACCAAGCTGATGCTGTTCGACATGGACAAGAAAATCTGGACGCAGCTCGCCGCGTCGCAATTTGGCTTCGAAAACTGGTCCCATGATGGCAAGTATCTGTACGCCGAAGATTATTCCGATAGCACCGATGACTTCGTGCGCGTGAGTGTGGCCACCGGCAAAGAGGAGCGCCTGCTCAGCCTCAAGGAAGTTCCCCGCGGCTTCGATCCGTGGGAATTCTGGGTCGGCCTGGCCCCCGACGACTCACCGCTCTTGATGCGGGATCGAAGCACCCAGGAAATCTACAGCCTGGACGTGCGCTTGCCGTAGCTACTTGGCTGGTGTAATACCTTCGAGCATTCTGTAGAACGCCGCGACCTGGTCCCGCTCGCCATCAAAGCCCGCGACTATGCGGTTTCCGGCACACTCGACGTAAGCGAGGTGTGAGGTTTCGACGTGCTCCGGCCGGGATAGGTAAGAAGGCCAGTAGTCCAAACAAGTGACACTCTCACTGCCAATCCTGAACACGCGCCGGCCGATTACTTCGCTGTCTTTTGGACGATGACGGCCGGTCGTATTTTCCTCGGATTGAGGGTATGGCGTGGTCCTGATGTCCCAGCTGGAAAGTGGAGCGCGCATCCTCAAGTAGGGCCTCGCGCCGAAGGCAATGCCGCGACTCGCCATACCGGCCACCCATGACCTGCCTGTCTCCTGCTCATCCCACCGGGTGCGGACGATCCAGGTGGGCGGAATCGGAACGCGGTAACCAAGCAGGCTCGCGGGTCGGGCAGAACTGACCTGCGACAAGATCCCCCATATTTCGGGGAGAAACAAGAAGACCAAAAGTACGATCAACACTGGGATACACGACGCCAAGCGGATTCCCCGGCTGCGCCATTTGCGCTCGCGCGGATCGATCCCCGACTGTCGCTCCTCGAGCCACCTCCTCGATTCAAGCTGAACGCTCCATTTAGCTCCTTTCCTAATTACGAAACGCAGACTCAGGATGACGACGCCTACGAGCACGGGCAGAAGCACCAAGAAAACCTTGCTGACCGAAAAAGCCCATACCAAGAGGCCGACGGGGACGAAGATCAAAGTGAGAACGACAGGCACGCCAAAAGAGCCCACCAAGAGAATCGTCGCCGCCCTCCGGCCCCAGCGGTGGGGACCGTACATGATTCGCGAAAGAAGCGCGGCTAGGCCTGGAATGAGCAAGAGCTGTCCCCAGGCTACAATCGCGGGATAATTCCAAGTCCATCTATTCGGAGAACCGTAGTGCGGCAGCATCACGCTCAAGAGCGCACCGGCCTCGAGCAATGAATATCCCGCGACGACAGCGACAATGATCAGGGCTTTCCTCACAACCTCCTGTGTTATGGAGCGAGATGCGTACCTCCATTAGAAACCGAGCTGAGGACTAAGGTTCCCCGTTCCGGCGACTGTGACTGCTTTCGGACCGCCTCTTTCGCGGTTGACAAACCCTGCTTGACGGGAATACTTTATAGCGAACAAAAGGCGAATATTCATATGGCTTCCCTGCCCTTGCTCCCGCTCCCTGAAAAACCCCATCTCGGCGGCATCGCCCGCCTGGCTTCCGAAGGCGAGTCTTTGCGCGAAGGGCACAGTGTTGAGTACTTCACTCTGACCGCGAAGTCTCTGCTGAACCGCTGCGTGAGCGGCCGGCAGATGCCCTTCACCTGGACGATCAACCCTTACCGCGGCTGCGAGTTTGCCTGCAAATACTGTTACGCACGGTACACCCACGAGTTCATGGAGATGCGCGACGGCGTGGACTTCGAACGGAAAATCTACGTCAAGCAGCACGCGGCCAATTTGCTGCGCCATGATCTGCGCCGCGTGAAAGCTGGAGAAGCCATCTCCCTCGGAACCGCCACCGATCCTTACCAGCCCGCCGAACGCCGCTACGAGGTGACGCGCGGCATCCTGGAAGAATTCGCCCGCCATCGCGGACATGAGCTGGGCATTGTGACTAAATCAAATCTGATCGTGCGCGATCTCGCTCTTCTGCAGGAATTCGCGAAAACAAATAAGCTCTCCGTCCACATCACCATTACAACTCTGGATGTCGAACTCGCGCGGATTCTCGAGCCGCGCGCGCCGCGTCCCGACTTGCGCATGGATGCGGTTCGCGCTCTAAGCCAAGCCGGCCTGCGCGTGGGCGTAAGTTGTTCTCCAGTGCTGCCCGGAATTACGGATTCCCCCGCAGACCTGGAGGCCCTGGTGCGCGCCGCCGCGGAAGCTGGCGCCGACCACGTGTTCGCCAATCCGCTGTTCCTTAAGCCGTGCTCGGCGGCCGTCTTCCTTCCATTTCTGGAGCAAAACTTTCCCGCGCTCGCGGAGAACTACCGCCAGCGCTACCAGGGACGTTCGTTCCTGCCGGAAGCCTATGGCAAGCGTCTGTCGCAGCTCATCCATCGCTTCCGCGAGAAATACAAAATCTCGCGCGCCGACCGTCGTGCGGAGCGTGGCACCGATCATCCCGCATACGCGACGAAGTGGCCGGTGCAAGAGTTTGATCAGCAGTTGGATCTGTTTTGAGAAATAAAACCGGACGTTCGAGGTCTTATCCGTATCACTCAATTCTTCCGCTCCCTCTATAATCACTGCTGACCCTCATGGCCACCGCCTTCCCCCAACAGCCTCCTGTTCAGCCTCTGCCGCTCACCGGGCGGCTGCGGAAGTTCTGGCGCCGCGTGACCGAAGGACTGGAAGTCAGCCAGCTCTGGTCGCAGTTCGAGGGCGAGGCTCGCGCCAGCTACCGCCTCTACTCCCGAGACGTCGAAGCGAAAACTCCCGAGGGACTTACCAATCGCGGCCGCCGCCTGCACGTGGTCAAAGAATTCTTCTGGGCGGTGCTGGAGAAACTTTCGCCCGCGCGCCGCGTGCTACTGCTGGCAGCCCTGATTCTGCTGGTGATCCCGCACAACGGATTCAGCTACAACGGGGAAGGTGGGAAGGTCTACTCAGTCGAATTCGATTCGCATTTTTGGGCTGGCCTGCTGCTGTTTCTTCTGCTCATCCTCGAGATCGCCGACCGCGTAGTCATGAAGCGCGATTTGCAGATCGCGCGAGAGATTCAGACCTGGCTCCTGCCCGGCGCTCCTCCGCAGATCCCCGGCCTGGTCATCGCCTACACCACGCGCCCCGCAAACACCGTGGCCGGCGATTATTACGATGTGTTCCCGCGCCCGGGCAGAACGCCCGACAAAAATCGTGTGGTCCTCGCCGTGGCTGACGTTGCGGGCAAAAGTATTCCCGCAGCGATTCTGATGGCCACATTCCAGGCCAGCCTCAAGACTCTTTCCACGGCGCAGGTGGCGCTGCCCGAACTCGTGGCTAACATGAACCGCTATGCTTGCTCCAACAGCCAGGGCGGATTGCGCTTCACTACTGCGTTTCTCGCCGAGTATGATCCCGTCCGCCGCACTCTGGACTACATCAACGCCGGACACAACCAACCGATCTTGCGCCGCAGTGACGGATCGATCGAACGCCTGGATGCAGGCGGCCTGCCGCTCGGCATTCAGCCGGAAGCAAAATATGAATCGGCGAGCATCACGCTGGCTCCGAAAGATTGGCTGCTGATCTTCACCGACGGCCTGGTCGAAGCCGAAAATTCTCATCAGGAAGAGTACGGCGAAACCCGCGTCCTGAGCACCATTGCGGCCGGTGCTACCCTGACGCCCAGCGAAATGCTCAAGCGCCTCATGACCGAACTCGACCTGTTCGTCGGCCAAACGCCGCAGCACGACGACGTAACCTTGATGTTGCTGAAGGCAGAATAAAGTTAATCCCTTTTCATCTGTTCTGCATACATCCGATGAAACGCGTGCACACCCTTTTCCTGCGTCGCGCTGAAGCGGCCGCGCGAATAACTTCGCGAGCGCAGGTTCTTCTGCACAATCTCGCAGATGCCAACGTCCTCAATCTGAATCTGGTCGCTGAACTCGACTGACGCTTTCGCCGCCGGACTGCTGTGATCTTTTTCCGGCAGATACCACTCGAAAATCGCCAGCGACCGCTCCGGCTCCAGCGGCAGCACAATGTTCAACGAAATATTGTCCGGATAGCAGTTCAGCATCCAGTTGGGAAAAATCCAGAAATAGTCGGTGGTCAAGCCTTCGGCCGCTTCCTGATAGCGGCGGGGCGTGGCGTCTCCGGGCTGCGCTCCGCGGATCGGACTGAACTGGCGCACATACCGGTCGTAGGGTTCAACCACGTAAGCATTGAAATCCAATTCGCGATTCAGCCCGGGATGCACACTGGGCAGGTGATAGCCCTCGAGATAGTTATCGACATACGTTTTCCAGTTGCACTTCATGTCGTAAGTGCGGCGCTCGAACAGTTTCATCCCCGCAAAATGAAACTTCTCCGCCTGCTTCGGTAATTCGCCCAGACTCTCGCGCAGCGGACGCGCCTGCGCATCCAGATTCACCGCATCCAGATTCACAAAGATAAAGCCGAACCATTCTTCGGTGCGCACCGGCGTCAAGGCAAAATCTTCGACGCGAAATCCCTCCACGCCTTCGACCTCCGTGGCGCTGATCAGCGCCCCGTCCAGGCCGTAAGTCCATCCGTGATAACCGCAGCGGAAAAGTTTCCGCGAACCGCATCCTTCCGCCGGAGGCCCGGCACGATGCCGGCAAACGTTATAAAAGCCGCGCAGCTTTCCATCCGCCCCGCGCACGATCAAAAGCGGCTCGCCTACGAGTTCCGTCGTGAAATAGTCGCCTGCATTCGCCACCCTGTCGCGATGCCCCACCACTTGCCAGCTGCGCGCAAAGATTTTTTCTTTCTCCGCCATGAAAACCGCCGGTTCGGTGTAGAGAGAAGAAGGCAGCGTCCAGGCCCGCGCCACATCGGAATCAATTTGCAGGGACTCAAGAGGGTTAGGCATAAGGAGAGCGTGCTTATTGTAATCTGGAAACGCAGGCCGGAAATGTAATCCGGAAACGCAAACTGAAACTGCCTGGTTGATTCAATCGTGCCCCAGCTCGAAACGCAAAAAACGATTTCCTCGCTAACCCGCGCCGAACTGCTTTCCCTCGCAGGCGTGCTGATCGGAACTCTGCTTACCTTCGCTTCGACTTTCACTTTCGGCTGGGTCTATGACGATCCGCCCCAGATTCCGCAAAATCCGAATCTCGAGTGGAGCCGCTTCGGATTCCTCGTCACGCATCAGCTTTGGGCCTCGGTGGCCGGCATGGAAGGCCGTTTCTACCGGCCCTTGCTTACGCTCTGGTTCCTGATCAACAAAACTTTGTTCGGTCTCAACCCTCACTACTTTCACGTGACCAACGTCCTGGCTCACGTCGCAGCCACGACTCTGGCATTCTTCGTGGCCCGCGCGTTATTAAAGGACGCCGGCGCAGCCCTGTTCGCGGCCGCGATCTTTGCGGTCCATCCCGTGCAGGTGGAGTCGGCCTCGTGGATCTCCTCGGTAAACGATTCCCTCGCCGCCGCTCTCTGCTTCGCCAGCTTTTTGATCTCCCGCAAAGCCCGCTCCGCGCCGCGCAATCCCGCTGCCTGGTGGACGCTCGCCGGAATTCTCTTCCTTCTCGCGCTGCTTACCAAAGAAGTGAGCATCGTGCTGCCGGGGATTATTCTCGTTGATCTTTGGGCTCGGTCCGGTCAGTCCGACTCCCCCAGCGAGCGACAAGCAACGCCTCAACGTTTCGCTAACTCCGCAGCGATCGCCGCAATCGCAACCTACGGACTGGTCGCGATATTTTGGATGACCCTCCGGTCCTGGGCCCTCGGCGGGACCGCTGCCATTTCCTCGTCACTACCGTGGAGCACCACCCTGCTCAGCATCCCCAAAGTCATCCTGTTTAATTTGTACCGCGTGGTTCTCCCCGTCGGCTTGAGCCCGCACTATGACTTCCGCTTGATCGAATCCGCTGGCCCGCAGTTTCTCCTCACATTATTGGCTCTACTTATTCTCGCCGCGTTCGCTGTCTTATTGGCAACTCGGAATCCCTGCTTATGGGTCGCATTCGCATGGCTGATTTTTCCCATGCTTCCTACTCTCAACCTCCGCTGGATGAACGAAGACGATTTTATCCACGACCGTTACCTCTACATGACCATGCTGGGAGTGGCGCTGCTGGCTGCGTCCGCCTACGCACGCATCCGAGATTGGATAAAAATAAAATGGCCTGCCATGCAGTTGTTTCGACCGTTGGCCGCGTGCGTTATCGTCATGCTGGCCTTCGCCAGCGCCATTCAATCGGAATACTGGGCTACCGACGTCACGCTGTTTGCGCGCGCCGTCGACCGCGCCCCCAACAACGAATGGGCACAACTGAACTATGGCTCCGCTCTGAGCGCGCGCGGCAAATTCGCCGACGCCGCTCCTCACTTCGCGCGGTCCTACGAATTGAAGCCGGGCTGGCGCGCCGCGGATTTCGCGGGCTTCGCCTATCAGCAGTCCGGAGACTTGTCCCAGGCCGAAAGCTGGTTTAGAACCGCGCTGCAACTCGATCCCTCCTTAGCCAATGCGTGGTTCGGACTCGCCCAGGTTTCCCTGCTGCAGCATCTCCCGGAACAGGCGATCACGTATTTAAGAAAAGCGCTGCAGCTCGAGCCCACCGCCGACGGATATCACTACGCCCTGGGAACCGCTCTGGAACAAATTTCGCAACGCGACGCCGCCATCGAGGAGTACAAAACCGAATTGCAGCTGCATCCTTACCAGACTGGCGCGCGCAAAGCGCTGGAACGGCTCCAGTTTCCCGCGCGATGATCAGCAGTGATCCGGGGTTGCCCGCCGTGCAAGGCCATAAAACTGCCCCGTTCTACATTGGGAATCAGTCCCGGCCCGGGAATCCCCAGTGACAGGATTTGTCAGTTCTCACGACGGATTTTGACACCGGTCAATTCTTAGAGAGGTTTTAGAATAGGGACTGAAGTTTGGCCCTGTAATGAAAATAAAGCCCTTTGCCCAAATCGGAACCAGAACCAAGGTAACTTCCCGATTTGGTCCGGCAAGTGCCAATATCTATCCCGACTGCGTCATTCGTGACCAGAACAAATTCAAAAAAGAACCATACGAGGGGAAAATCGAGATGCGGAAACAGAAGGGTTTCTCACTAATCGAGCTGCTGATCGTGGTGGCAATCATCCTGATCATCGCGGCTATTGCTATTCCTAACTTGATGCGCGCCAAGATGGCAGCCAACGATTCGTCTGCGGCCGCTTCCGAGCGCTCCATCGTCACCGGCGAAATCGGCTATTTCGCGGCTTATCCCACGATTGGTTTCACCAGCCTGGTGGCTCTGGGCGGCGGTGCGGCCGCGGCTTGCGTTCCGAGCACAACCACAGCCTGCTTGATCGACAACAACCTGTCCAACAACGGTACCCCGGCTGGCTCTGGTAAGAGCGGATACATGTTCGCTTCGACGCCGAGCACTGGCGGTGCCAGCCCGGTTCCGAACCAGTTCCTGACCACCGCGACACCCATCACCAATACCACTGGCACCAAGGCGTATTGCGCGGTGGATGACGGTGTGGTGCGTACGCAGGCTCCTGGCGTCATCACGCTCGTTGCCAGCTACGGAGCTTGCCAGACTCTGAACCCGTTGGCGAACTAACATAACTCGGCGAAGTATCCGGGGAGGATACAAGCCAGGGGCAGCGGACGAAAGTCCGCTGCCCCTTATGTTTTTTTGGGCACATGTTTTTCGCTCCCTTCCGCGCACGTCGTCATCCCGACAGCCTTGTTACCCTGAGCCAAGCGAAGGACCTGCCCCGTACTGCATGGGTTCGTGGGGATGTCTGCTTCTTGCGGGAAGAGACATCGGTTTGCGCCCTCTCTGCTATGCCGATTGCGCCACCGTGGAAGAGCGGCCCTTCCAGGGCCGCGTTCGGAAATGGGGCGAGGACGCGGGCTTTAGCCCCCGTTGTCGTGTTCTTGTGCGGCTCCGGGAACGATTCACGAGGGGCTAAAGCCCATAACCCACAAAAAGACGATTGACGCGGCGCTGGAAGCGCCGCTCTTTCACGTAGTCGCAAGCGTTTGTGACGCTTTCCCGCAGGACGGACGAGTAGGGCGAAAAGCGCGGGACTCAGGGTGACAAGAAGGGTGGTCATCCCTTCCCGTCCTGCACCAAATCCCGTTTCGGGATGCTACGACCTGTCAACAACCCTCAAAAGGTGACACATATTGTCGGCAACATCCTCCGCCGCCTCACCTTATTTCCTTCGGATTTTCTTGCATCCTGCTGAAACTACAGGCCGTTAGGGCTCGTAACCTCAGGTTCCCCCAGTTTGGCCCACGGACTGCCTCCCAAATAGGGAGCGGTTTCAAAACGGGTCTGAATTTCTTTCAAGGGGCGACAAACAATCCGATGCAAAAACAAAAAGGTTTCTCATTAATCGAGCTGCTGATCGTGGTGGCAATCATCCTGATCATCGCGGCTATCGCAATTCCTAACTTGATGCGCGCCAAGATGGCAGCCAACGATTCGTCTGCGGCCGCTTCTGTGCGCTCCATCGTCACCGGCGAAATCGGCTATTTCGCGGCTTATCCCACGATCGGCTACACTGCACTGGTGGCTCTGGGCGGCGGTGCGGCCGCGGCTTGCGTTCCGAGCACAACCACAGCCTGCTTGATCGACAACAACCTGTCCAACGACGGTACCCCGGCTGGTTCTGGTAAGAGCGGATACAAGTTCGCTTCGACGCCGAGCACCGGGGGCGCCAGCCCGGTTCCGAACCAGTTCCTGGCTACCGCGACACCCATCACCTCGACCACTGGCACCAAGGCGTATTGCGCGGTGGATGACGGTGTGGTGCGTACTCAGGCTCCTGGCGTCATCACGCTCGTTGCCAGCTACGGAGCTTGCCAGACTCTGAACCCGTTGGCGAACTAACAGCTAGCCTAGGGGAGACGGCGAACGAAAGTTCGCCGTTTTTTCTTTTTTTGACGAACTATCAGCGAGTAACTCCTCGTCACGCCCAGCCCACCGCGGGTCAACGAATCGCCTGTTCGGTTTTCGTAACAATTTCACCTTTTTTGTCTGGCGACGCTGCAAGAGAGAGTAACGTCGCGCCACCTGCTGTTCAATCAGTTAGATGTGGGGTGTTCAGATGAATCCGTCCAGTTCGGGTAGGCTTTTCTCTCGCTGCTGTCCTTCACACGGTTTGAGCGGGGTTACGCTAACGCAGCTGCTCGCTCTCTCCATTCTTTGCTTAACGCTCTCGCAGATCGTGCGGGCTCAAATCGTGATCCCGAGTACCGGTTACATCGGCGCCATCGCCGGCGGAGGCGTAAGCCCCTTTTGCGTCAACTCGACCGACTCGGTCGGAGATGGATGTCTAGCCACTTCCGCTCAGCTAAGCGGGCCGACGGGGGTAGCCTTCGACTCATCCGGCAACGTCTATATTGCCGATAGTGGCGGACACCGTATTCGTATGGTCACAGCCTCAACCGGAATAATTTCGACTATCGCTGGCACGGGAACCTGGGGTTTTTCGGGCGACGGTGGGGCAGCTACCAGCGCAGACCTTACGAATCCCTGGGGTATCGGCGTTGACTCCTCAGGAAACGTCTACTTTTCGGACTTCGGTAACAATCGCATTCGCGAGATTGTTGCCGGAACGGGAGTGATCACCACGATCGCAGGAGGTGGCACCGTGTGCCTCGGCGCAACGGACGTAGCGGGTGACGGATGCCCGGCAACTCAAGCAGTGCTGTCGGATCCGATGGGTATACGGGTCGACGCATCCGCCAACGTCTACATAGCCGACTCTAGCTACATGCGCATTCGAAAAATCACGGCATCAACCGGTGTGATTTCCGCGATTGCCGGTAATGGGACTGCTGGCTTCTCCGGCGACAGCGGAGCTGCCACAAGCGCCGAGCTCGACGGCCCTGGGGGACTCGCAATAGACTCCTCAGGCAACATCTGGATCGCCGACGTTAGCAACTCCCGGGTCCGCGAGGTGTCGTTTTCGACGGGCTATATCAATACGGTGATGGGAGGAGGCAGCTTTCCCTCATGCGGCGGTGAAACAGACGTCTACGGCGACGGTTGCGCAGCTACTAGCGCCAGACTGGAATTTCCCGTTGACGTTATAGTGGATTCGTCGGGAAATGCCTTTGTCGTGGACTACAACTCGCAGTCGGTGCGTGTGGTGTCGCCGTCCACAGGCGTCATTAGCCTTTACGCGGGCGATTTGAACTATAGCGGCCTGTGTCTTGGTGCGACAGACGGCGTGGGCGACGGCTGCCTCGCCGCCAATGACGGCGCCTCCCTATCCGATCCCGCGGGGATTGCGCTCGATGCCTCCAATAATCTCTACATCGCGGATGAGGGCAACAACCTCGTTCGCGTTGTCGGGCATTAGACAATGCGCTCGGATGGCGCTCTTCGCGCCATCCGAGCACAGCTCTATGCGCATTGTCATCCCCGACACTATTGTCATCCTGAGCGAGGCGAAGGACCCATGCAACCTGCAGGCTGCGCCCCAGTGTCGGCAAATTACATAGGTCCTTCGGCCCGCAAAAAACGCGGGCCTCAGGATGACAAGAAGGGTGGTATCGACAGTGCCTCGCGTCGGCACTCGCTCGTCTAGCAGCTGCGCCACGACCGGATCTCAGTCTCATCCGCCGTGGAGCACCAGCCTCACCGCCACGTATTCCCGATTTGGCACGTATTCACCGCACCGCGCTAAACAACGCGGAATCTTGTCATCCTCCTTCGAAACATGACATATATTGTCTGCAGGAGCATCGATCAGCGCGGCTCCTTCACCATGAATGTGCCGACGGTTTGTTGACAACAAAGGCTCACAGCTCCACGAATGCACATCGCTCAACACGGCCAGCAAAGTGCCATCAGCATAGAGACGACATTCCAAAACGGTCTTGAATCTGAAGGGATTACAATCATCCAATGCAAAAACAGAAGGGTTTCTCACTCATCGAACTGCTGATCGTGGTGGCAATCATCCTGATCATCGCAGCTATTGCTATTCCTAAC
>Ga0302324_100023804_pt1 | contig 11830 bp, 7 predicted proteins | sample Palsa_T0_1_FD_201949 | JGI IMG/M metagenome (GOLD analysis project Ga0302324, IMG submission 201949) | Peat permafrost microbial communities from Stordalen Mire near Abisko, Sweden - Palsa_T0_1 | ecosystem: Environmental > Terrestrial > Soil > Palsa > Peat permafrost | place: Sweden: Abisko... | reverse complement strand
CCGGTGGTGTCGTCGGCGGGACCTCGAGTCGCGGCTTCACGGGTCTCCACCGGGTCGAGTTCGATCTCTTCACCCGCCGGAACCTCGCGGCCGCCGGTCACGACGTCAGCACGCTGATCGGTCTGGTTGGCCAGCTGACGCCGTCGACTGTCGCCGCCGACCTCCCGATCGCGAACGGGTTAGGCGCCGTGCCCGTGTCGACGGTCACCGCCGACGCCGGTTGGGTGCTGCGCTGTCACGAGATCCTCGAGGACGCCGAGCGCGACACGCTCACCGGCGATGACGACTACGGCAGCCACATGGCGCTCGACGCGATCGCCGCCGATGTCATCGCCACCCGCGAGATGCTGACGCTGCTGGCGCCGCTGATCGAGCGTCAGGACCCGAGCCTCGTCGGTACGGCCAGCGCGGAGCTGAGCGCGGTCGATGCCGCCGTCGCCGCCGCTCACCCGAGCGAGCGGCTGCCGCTCACGGCGCTCTCGACCCGGTTGCGCCAGCAGCTCGATGGCGCCGTCGGAGCGGCGGTCGAGACGCTGGCACCGGTATCCGAGCTGATCCAAGTGGGAGACTCCTGACATGAGTCTGCTCAATCGCCGCCGTTTCCTGACCCGCGCGGGCGCCGCGGCCGCCACCGTCGGCGCCGCGGGTGCCGAGCTGCTCGCCAACGTCCCGCCCGCCGCCGCCCAGCGGGCCGCCGGCGCCTCGACCAACGCGCTGGAGCTAGACGGGCCGGCCGCGGTGCCCGTCGCGATCGACCCCAACGCGACGCTGCCACCGGTTCCGTTCCATGGCGCCCATCAGGCTGGGATCACGACCCCGCGCCAGTCCGCGGCCTGCTTCGTCAGCTTCGACGTGACTGCTGAGAACCGGACGACGCTGATCGACCTGTTCCAGCAGCTGACGGATACCGCCCGCTTTCTGGCCGTCGGTGGCACGCCGCCCAATCTCGGCAGTGGCTCACCGCCGTCCGACAGCGGCACGCTCGGGCCAATCGTGCCCGCCGACGGGCTGACGGTGACGGTCGGGGTCGGCGCGTCGCTGTTCGACAAGCGCTTCGGCCTGCGCTCACGCCGGCCGGTCCACCTGACGGCGATGGAACCATTTCCCAACGACGACCTCGACCCGGCGCAGACCGGCGGCGATCTGCTGCTGCAGATCTGTGCCGGCAGCACTGATACGGCAATTCACGCGCTGCGGCAGATCGCGAAGGCGACCCGCGGAGGGATGCAGATCAACTGGCGGGTCGACGGGTTCGCAGCGCCGTCGCGTCCGACCGGGACGCCGCGAGGCCATTTCGCGTTCAAGGACGGGATCGCCAACCCGGAGGTGTCGGATGCCGCCGTCGCGGACCAGCTGCTGTGGGTGACAGGCGGGCTCGGCGAGCCGGCCTGGACGACCGGTGGCACCTACCACGCGGTCCGCATCATCCGCCAGCTGATCGAGTTCTGGGACCGTGTCTCAATCACCGAGCAGCAGGAGATGATCGGCCGCTTCCGGGCATCGGGCGCGCCGCTAGACGGCGTCCTCGAGACCGACACCCCCGACTACGCGGCCGATCCGAAGGGCAACGTGATCCCGCTGACCGCCCACATCCGCCTCTCGAACCCGCGCACCGCCGACACCGCCGACAGCCGGATGCTCCGCCGCAGCTACAGCTACGACCGGGGCGTCGATGAGGCCGGCAACCTCGACATGGGCCTCGTGTTCAACTCCTTTCAGCAGAACCTCGCGCGGCAGTTCATCGCCACCCAGACTCGGCTGATCGGCGAACCGATGGTCGACTACATCACCCCGGTCGGCGGGGGCTACTTCTTCGCCCTCCCGGGCGTGCGCGACGCGAGCGACTGGTACGCCCGCGGGCTGCTCTCCTAGCTCTCGACGGTTCGGTGCATCACTAGTTGACGACGTGCGGTGTGTGGGCCGATCGCCCACACACCGCACGTGCCGCCAGCTTCGACCTCTACTTAGAACTTGTCGAAGCTTCTGATGAACTTACGCTGCTCGGCGCGCGTCTCCGTGAGCGCCAGGGCCGCGAGCCCGACCTCCTGGACGACACCATCGCGCACCTTCAGAACTCCGCGCGCGAAGGTGCCGGGCACGAAGTACCAGTCGTTGCTACCGACGTGGAACGGCTTGCCGACGTGCACGTGTTCGGCGACGGAGGCGATCGTGTCTCCGGGCCTGGCGCCATCCAGCGCGTAGAACGGGTTTGCCGTCAGGGCGAGCACGACGTGGCCCTCGTAACGAGCTCGCTGTGATGCGGGAAGCATCTTCGTGAGCGCCGCCGTCGGGTAGCCGAGCCGGATGCCCCAGCCGTGGTAGAGGCAGAAGTTGTCGAATCTGTTCTCTGTCACGTGGTAGCGGCTGAGCGTCTCCCGCGCTTGCCCCTGGGTCATGCCGACACTGAACACGCCGACCGCGGTGCCGCCGACTGCGCCCACCGGAGCGGGACAGGTCGGGGTCGTCGTCGGGCTGGCGGTCTTGATCGTGGTCGTGGTCGTGGTCGGCACGGTCGTCGTCACCGTCACCGTGACGGTTCCGTTCGTGCCGGTGGAGCTTGAGGTTGAGCTCGGTGCCGGTGTCGTCGCCCCGAGGGTCTCACAGTCGGGGCTGTAACTGGCGTCCCAGGTGAGCTCGACGACCACATTGCTGGCGGTGATCTCGCTGCCGCTGGAGGTCAGGGCGATCAGGAACTGGGGCAACTCGCCCAACGTCCCGTAGTCGAGCGCCGAGATCCCAGACAGGTTGGCGCTGCCGGTGGCGTCGAGCGTCAGCGGCGAGACCCCGGGGATCGCGGTGCCGTCGGCGTTCTCGAACGTGATCGTGCCGGTGTCGTAGGCGCCGGGCGCCGGCGAGATGACCTGCAGCGATTGCCACGAGGTCGGATAGCACGCCGCTTCGGCGACGACGAACGACGAGGCGAGCACGCGTATCGCCCCCGTTCCGCATGGTCCGCCTGTGTATGCGTCGAAGCTCTGGATCTGGTCCGGTAGGGACCCGCCGTCGGCGTCCGAGTTCATCCACAGGCACGTCGGCCGCTGCGGGTCCGCGTTGACCGTGTACACCAGCGCGGTGCCCTCCATGTTGAGCGGGAACGCCCCGCCGGTGCACGACGCCGCAGTATTTGTCGGGCAGATCGACGGGCAGGTCGTCGTCGTGCACGGCGTGCACGACGCCTCCGAGCCGCCGATGCAGGTGCCGTCGGTCGCGTCGCAGGCGCCGCCGGTGCTGTAGTCGAAGCACAGCTCCTGGTCGGTGTCGCCGTCAGGGACGAACACGCGCGGTCCGATCGCAACCGACGGTCCGTTCCACCCGGAGGTGTAGCTGATCACGCTGGTCAGGCCGGACGGCGTCGCCACCGTGGCGCCGGTCAGGTCATAGCACGGGTCCTCGCCGCTGGGCCCGCTGGTCCCCATCGGCAGGCAGAAGCCCGTGAGATCGCCCGAGGAGTCGAGCAGCTGGAACGGTGCGCCGTAGCTGCTGTTATAGCCGAAGCCGAGCGCTACCGGGAAGCTGCCGCCGCAGACAGACTGAGTCGTGTCGTTCCAGCACGCTAGTTCGTCGCCCGAGCCCATGTTGACGGGCACGATCACCTCGTTGCCGATCGCCGCGACGGCCGGTGGCGGGAAGTCGGCGTCCTCGTCGGTGCCGCTGCCAACGCCGAGATCGAACGGCTGCCCGGCGCACGCCGCGTCGGTGGCGACGTCGAAGCACAGCAGCTGGTTCTGGCCGTCGGAATCGGTCCTCTCGTCGACGTAGTTGAACGCGTAGAAGTCGTTGCCGACCAGCACGCCGTCGCCGATCGCGCTGATCCCGGGCTCCGAGGCGTCGCCGGGCTGGGTCAGCGCCGTGAATCCGCAGAACGGGTCGCTCTCGCTGGCACCCTGCGTGGTGTCGACGCAGATGACGCCACCGGTCGCCTCAGATGAGTTGCCGGTGTAGAGGGTCCCGTACACGTACAGCTTGCCCGTGCTCTGATCGAGATACAGCCCCGGCTGGCCGGAGCTGGCGAACTGTGCGTTCGCGTAGTCGCCGGCGCCGGTCGTGTCGGTGATCGTCGCGGGGTCGGCAACCCACGGGCAGTCCGCGGCAGTCGACTGCAGGTGACAGGCGACTTGCAGCTCGGAGTCGTGATGGAAGACGTTGAACACCTCGGCCTGCGGGAAGACGGCTGGGTTACTGCCCGTCAGCGCGACCGCCCAACCGTCGCCGCCGCCGTTCCCGGCGAAGTCCGCCGCCGGCGGGGTCGCGATCGTCTGGGTCGCGGTGTACGTGGCTGTGGTGCTCACGTCATTGCTCGTCGAGCCGGCCAAAGCGACCGTCGCGCCAACTCCCAGCACTGCCGCGATCGTCGCAGCCACCGCCAGCCCGATCGTACGTCCGAAGCCGCTGAATCTAACCCTCAGCCACCGCACGAAACGTCCTCGTAACATCACTGCCCTCCCTGATCACGGAAATACACCAGATTTACGAAGCGCTAATCTAGCCCGTGCCCAGTACGCATTGCAAGCGCGTTGACGGGAGCTGAACGCCAAGCAGGCCATCTGGCCCCCCGCGCACGTCGCTCACCCTGACAGCACGGTCACTGCGAGCCGGGCGAGCGCCCGCAGCCCGAGCGCGAGGTCGGGCTCGTCGGTGTCCTCCTCGCGCGTGTGCGACAGTCCCCGCTTGGAGCGGACGAACAGCATCACGGTCGGGACGCCGCTGTCGGCGACCCACGCGGCGTCGTGCAGTGGTCCGCTGGGCAGCCGCACATCGACCCCCTGGAGCTCCTCGACGATCGCCGCGGCGGCGTCGATCAGCCCGGCGTCGAACGGGATCGGGTGGATCTGAAAGAGGGGGGACCACTCGACCTCGACGCGTTCCTCGGCCGCGATCGCGTCGGCCGCCGCCACCGCCCCCGCGTGCGCCGCGGCGAGTGCGCCGGCGTCGTTGTGGCGCTGGTCGACGAGCGCCGTCGCGAGCCCCGCGACCGCCGTGACGATCCCGGGCTCGGCCGTGATCCGCCCGACCGTCCCGACGCCTCCGTGCGCTCCCGCCAGCTCCCTCACGGCGAGCGCCAGCCGCGAGGCGGCGAGCAGCGCGTCGCGGCGCAGGTCCATCGGCGTCGAGCCGGCATGCGCCGCCTGGCCGGTGAAGCGGACCGCCCAGCGCTCGGCGCCGTAGGTGCCGCTGACGACCGCCAGCGGCAGCCCGCGCGACTCGAGCACGGGCCCCTGCTCGATGTGCAGCTCGAGGTAGCCGATCGCGCCATCCAGCCCGCCCCGCGCCTCCGGCATCCGTGTGACGTCGACCCCGTGGCCGGCGAGCGCCTCGCGCGCCGTCACCCCGCCGGCGTCACGCAGCTCGGCGACGAACGCCGGGTCGAGCCTGCCCGTCGCCGCCATCGAGCCCATCAGACTGAGGCCGAAGCGGGCGCCCTCCTCGTCGGCCCAGTCGACCAGCCGGACCGTGAATGGCGGCGGCCCGCTGGCCGCCGCCAACATCCGCAGCACCTCGATGCCCGCGAGCACGCCGAGGCAGCCATCGAGCCAGCCGCCGTCGGGGACCGAGTCGATGTGGCTGCCGATCACGAGCGCCTCGGGCCGCTCGCCGGCGAGCGTCGTCCACATGTTCCCGGCTGCGTCGAGCTCGATCGTCACGGGCAGCTCGCCGAGCAACTCGCGCTCGAACTCGCGGGCCGCCGCCCACGTGTCGGTCCACGCGACCCGCTGCGCGCCGGCGTCGGTCGCGGTCAGCGACGCCAGCCGCCGCAGGTCCGAGATCAGCCGGGCCGGGTCGGGGCGCAGGGCGGGCACGCTCACGCCATCGCTAGGCGACCGCGACCGGGAGCTCGGCGCCGAACCGCGCCCGGCGGACGAACCGCCCCGTCCCCGGCGGCCCGACGAGCTCGTCGCCGTCGACCACGACCTGACCGCGGACGAGCACGACCTCCGGGGATCCGAGCACCTCGGTCCCCTCGAACAGGTTGTAGTCGATGTTCGAGTGATGGCTGGCGGCCGACAGGGTCACCGGCTTGTCGGGATCCCAGACCACGATGTCGGCGTCGCTGCCGATCGCGAGCGTGCCCTTGCGCGGAAACAGGCCGAACAGCCGCGCGGGACTGGTGCAGCACAGCTCCACCCACTTGCTCGGCGTCAGCCGGCCCGTGCGGACGCCGAAGTGGTGCAGCATCTGCAGCCGGTTCTCGACGCCGGGAGCGCCGTTCGGGATCTTCGAGAAGTCGTCGCGCCCGAGCACCTTCTGCGTGCGCCAGTTGAACGGGCAGTGGTCGCTGGAGACGGCCGACAGCGCGCCCGTGGCGATCGCGTGCCACAGCCGCTCCTGGTTGTCCCGGTGCCGCGGCGGGGGCGTGAACACGTACTTGGCGCCGCCGAAGTCGTCCTCGTCGAGCATCGTCTCGTCGACGAACAGGTACTGGGTGCAGGTCTCCGCCCAGGTGCGCCAGCCGCGTGCCCGCGCCCGCGCGACCGGCGCGACCGCCTCCTCGCACGAGACGTGCACGACGTACAGCGGGCAACCGGCGAGGTGGGCGAGGTCGATCGCGCGGCTGGTCGCCTCAGCCTCGGTCAGCGGCGGCCGCGTGGCCGCGTGCCACCGCGGCTCGGTCCGCCCCTCGGCGAGCGCCTGCTTGATGAGGATGTCGATCACATCGCCGTTCTCGGCGTGGACCATCACCAGCGCGCCTGAGCGCGCGGCCACCTGCATGGTCCGATAGAGCGTGTCGTCGTCGACCATGATCGCGCCCTTGTAGGCCATGAACAGCTTGTAGCTGGTGACGCCCTCGTCGGGCAGCCGCTCGATGTCCTCGAGCCGGCCCCCGTCGTCGAGGTCTGTGATCGCGAGATGGAAGCCGACATCGCCGACCGGCGGGCAGCGCTCGATCTTCTCGTGCCAGGTGGCGAGCGCGTCCGGGATCGACTGGCCGCGCTGCTGCATGCAGAAGTCGACGATCGTGGTCGTGCCGCCGAACGCCGCCGACACGGTGCCGGAGGTGAAGTCGTCGCAGCTCACCGTCCCCCCGAACGGCATCTCCATGTGCGTGTGGGGGTCGATCGCGCCCGGTAGGACGTACTTGCCGGCCGCGTCGATCACGAGGTCGGCGTCGGCCGGCAGCGACCGGCCGATCATCGCCACCTGCTCGTCCTCGACGAGCAGGTCGGCGACATAGTCGTCGGTGGCGGTGATGATCCGCCCGTCTCTGATCAGGACGCTCACTCGTGATCCTCCACGGTCATGACTGCATGGGCGCGGCGATCATAGTGCCGCCCGCCGGGCGCTCCGCCCGTTTTGTGCACGCGGTCCAAATCGCGGCGGCGTTACCTGGACAGTTGGTCCTTGCAGCCGCCGCCGACGGCGCGTAGCTTCGTCGGCCCACCATGGACTTCGGGGTCACGATCCTGCCCGACCCGCCGGCCCGACGGTTCGTCGAGCTGGTCGCGCGCGCCGAGCAGGCGGGCTTCACGCACGCCTGGACCTACGACTCGCACGTGCTCTGGCAGGACGGATACACGTTCCTGGCGCTGGCCGCGCGCGAGACGAGTGCGATCAAGCTCGGCCACTGCGTCACCAACCCCGGCGTGCGCGATCCGACGGTGACGGCGAGCGCCTATGCGACCCTCCACGACGTCAGCGCCGGACGGATGGTGATGGGGATCGGCCGGGGCGATTCCTCGCGCCGCGTGATCGGCCTGCGACCGGTGCCGATCGCGGAGTTCGAGCACTCGCTGGCGATGATCAAGGAGCTGATGAACGGGCGTCCGGTCACGTGGAACGACCGGACGTTCGAGCTTGCCTGGGTCAATCGCGAGCTGCCGGAGATCCCGATGTACGTTGCGGGCTACGGGCCACGCGCGCTCGGCGTCGCCGGGCGCCTCGCCGACGGCGTGATCATCCAGCTGGCCGATCCGGAGATCAGCGGCTGGATCATGGCCCAGGCGCGCGGCGCCGCCGAGGCGGCCGGCCGCGCCGAGGCGAAGCTCGCGCCGATCGTGTGCGCGCCCGCCGTGATCGGCGAGCCCGCTTCCGCCCGGGAAGCGGTGCGCTGGTTCCCGGCGATGGTGTCCAACCACGTCAAGGACATCATCGCCCGGCATGGCGCGGACTCAGGCGTGCCGGCCGCGCTGCTCGACTACGCCGCCGGCGTCGAGCGCTACAGCTACGCCGAGCACAGCCGCACCGGCGCCGAGCATGGCAGGTACATCTCGGACGAGATCTGCGACCGCTTCTGCGTGCTCGGGTCGGTCGAGCAGCACATCGAGCGGCTGCGCGAGCTGGCCGAGCTCGGGGTCGAGCAGTTCAACATCTACCTGATGACCGGCGAGCAGGAGGCGACGCTCGCCGCCTATGGCGAGCACGTCATCCCCGCGCTGAGCCGTCAGCCGCGCTGAGCCGCCTGTACGGGTGTTGTCTCCTCGGCGGTGGCGACGACCGCGTAGGATCCCCGATCACCGCGGGACCACACACAGCGTTTGGGGGGCTTGGTGAGGTCGAGTGCCAGCTGAGTACGCCGGACGAGGTCGCCTCGAGCATCGTCTGACGCGCGGCGACGCGCGGCTGTTCATCGACATGTTCGATCAGCTCGGCGAGGCGGTCACGGTCCGCGACCTGGAAGGCCAGCTCGTGTACGCGAACCACGCCGCGCTGCGGCAGCTCGGCTACGAATCGCTGGCCGAGCTCCAGCGCCGCCCGACGACCGCGATCATGGATGAGTACATCGTCGAAGACGAGCGCGGGCGGCCGTTCAAGCACGACGCGATCCCTTCCGTCCGGCTCCTGCGCGGCGACCGGGTCTCGCCCCAGGTCCTGCACTGGATCCGGCGCGACACGGGCATCGAGGCTTGGAACCTGCTCAAGACGACGGCGCTACGGGACGACGAGGGCGAGCTGCTCGGCGCGGTCACCGTGATCGAGGACATGACCGCGGTCAAGCTCGCCGAGATCCACATGCGGATCCTGGCAGAGTCGGGCCGGATCCTCGCCTCCTCGCTCGACTACGACCAGACGCTCCGCAACGTCGTCGAGGTCGCCGTCCCCGCGCTGGCCGACTACTGCGGCGTTGACCTGCTCGACGACTGGGGGAGGCTGACCCGCGTCGCGGCGGCCCATCGCGACCCGGCCCGGCGCGAGCTGGTCGAGCGGCTCGGCACGATCGGGTCGGTCGCGCTCGATCCCGATCACCGCGCCGCGCGGGTGCTCGCGACCGGCACCTCCGAGCTGTTCCGGGAGATCGACCCAGACGGGCTCGATGCAATCGCGCGCACCGAGCACCACCGCGAGCTTCTCGCCGAGCTCGGTCTGAGATCGGTCGTGATCGTGGCGCTCGGCGTCCGCGGACGCGCGATTGGGGTGATGACGCTCGGCACGAACCTGGGCGGCAGAGCTCTGCGTCCGGACGACGTCGAGATCGCCGAGCAGCTCGGCCGCCGATCGGCCGCTGCGGTCGAGAACGCGCGGCTGTATGGCAAGCTCTCGGACGTCGCCGAGACGCTCCAGCGCGCGCTCCTCCCGAGCGCCCTGCCGGAGGTGCCGGGCTGGGAGATCGCCTCGCTCTACGCCCCGACCGAGTCGGAGTTGCGGATCGACATCGGTGGCGACTTCTACGAGCTGATCGAGCACGAGGGAACCTGGTTCGCGATCATCGGCGACGTCGCCGGCAAGGGCGTCGCCGCCGCGTCGGTGACGGCGCTGATGCGCCACGGGGCGCGGGTCGCGTGCCGGTCAGAGCCCGAGCCGGCGATGATCCTCACGCGGCTCGACGAGGTCCTCCTACAGCAGGATGGGGGCGCGATGGCCACGGCGATGTGTCTCTGCCTCGACGCGGATCACGTCGTCGGCAGCTCGGCCGGCCACCCGCCGGCGATCCTGGTCGGCCCCGACGGGGCGCTGCGCGAGGCGCCGCGGCCGGACCGGATGCTCGGCGCCTTTCCGGACGCCGACGCCAGGCACGACGAGCCGATCCCGATCGCCGAGGGCGAGCTGCTGCTGATCTACACGGACGGCGTCACCGACGCGCCCGGCAGGCACGATCGGTTCGGCGTCGTGCGCCTCCGCCAGCTGCTCAGCGAGCTCGCCGGTGCCTCGCCTCAAAGGGTGCTGGCGCGCCTCGAGCAGGAGCTCCGGCGCTTCTCGCCGGGTCCCGGGCGTGACGACATCGCGGCGCTGGCGATGCGCCGCCGCTCCTGAAGGTCGAACGCGCCCGCACCGAGGCGCCCACGCCTGTTACGTGCGGCGGCGCAGCGCGTCGAGGCCGCCGCGCAGGAATTCGAGCACCTCGTCGAGGATCGCGAGCCCCTGTTCGTGCGTCACCGGGGTGGCCGCGGCGTCGGCCTCCAGGAAGCGGTCACGGACCGACGTGAACGCGGCGGTCACCGACGCGGCGGCCAGGATCGCGCGGATGTCACCGGGCTCGGCGCCAAGATCCTTCGCGATCGACGCCGCCAGCAGCGGCTCGATCTCCCCGTGGTGTGCGCGCATCTTCATCTGCAGCGCCGGACTCGCGAGCATGATCTGCTTGCGCAGCCGCCCGTCCTCGTCCGGGGGCTGTAGCGAGGACAGGAACCCCCGCAGCGCGTCGACCGTCGTCGTGCCCGGTGGACGCGCGTCGAGCGCCACTTTCAACCGGCCGAGGAAGCTCGACTCCTCGCACAGGATGATGTCTTCCTTGCTCGTGAAGTAGGCGAAGATCGTCCGCGGCGCCACGTCGGCGGCGGCGGCGATGTCGGCCAGCGTCGTCTCGTCGTAGCCGCGCTCGGCAAACAGCCGCAGCGCGGCCCGGGCGATCGTCTCGCGGGTGTGCTGCTTCTTGCGTTCGCGCAGCCCCATCCTGACGGGGGTGGTGTCTACATCGGACGTCTTCATGTATCGAAAGTTACAGGTCCTCTGCAAAGAAGGCAATTTTGCAAGGACTGTTGACTTAGCGGTTCAGTCGTTATATAAATGCACGGCTTGCAGAATTGCCACCCGTGAAAGTTAGGTCACAAATGCAGATCATCGCGCGCTGGACGATGGCCCATAGCCGCACCGTAGTGATTGCGTGGATCGTCGCGGCGATCGGCATTCTCGCCGTGTCGGCGTCGGTTGGGAAGAAGACTGCGAGCGACTTTACGCTCCCGGGAACCGGCACCCAGCACGCGCTCGACCTCCTGCAGAGCCGCTTCCCGGCGCAGTCCGGTGACGCGGATCAGATCGTCTTCCACGCCCGAGCGGGCACGCTGCGCGCGGCGTCGGACCGCGCGACCATCGACGCGGTGCTCGCCCGGGTCGCTCGCGTGCCGCACGTGACCGCCGTCATTAGCCCCTTCGGTCCCGGGCAGCACGCGATCTCCCGCGACGGCACGATCGCGTTTGCGACGGTCGACTTCGACGAGAACGCGAGCGCGCTCCCGACGGCCGCCGTCGACCGGGTGATCTCGACCGCCGAGGCGGCGCGATCGGCGTCCCTGGAGGTCCAGCTCGGTGGCCAGGCGATCGAGCAGGCCCAGCAGGCATCGCTCGGGTTCGCGACGGTCGTCGGGATTGCCGCCGCGATCTTGATCCTCCTGATCAGCTTCGGTTCGTTCAGCGCGATGGGTCTGCCAATCGCGACCGCATTACTCGGGCTCGGCGCCGGGATCGGCGTGATCACGCTCGCCAGCCACGTCATCGGCATGCCGAGCTTCGCCTCGGAGCTGGCGCTGATGATCGGCCTGGGCGTGGGCGTCGATTACGCGCTGTTCATCGTGACGCGCTTCCGCGAGAACTACCGCTCAGGCGGTGGAGACGTGTCGCGGGCGGTCGAGGACGCACTCAACACCTCGGGCCGGGCGGTCCTGTTCGCCGGCGCGACTGT
>Ga0302324_100023803_pt1 | contig 11831 bp, 3 predicted proteins | sample Palsa_T0_1_FD_201949 | JGI IMG/M metagenome (GOLD analysis project Ga0302324, IMG submission 201949) | Peat permafrost microbial communities from Stordalen Mire near Abisko, Sweden - Palsa_T0_1 | ecosystem: Environmental > Terrestrial > Soil > Palsa > Peat permafrost | place: Sweden: Abisko... | reverse complement strand
CCGGTATGTAGATGCGGGCAGCTTCACCGGTCTCGATTCAATCCGGATGAGGGAGCGTCTTGAGCAGGCTAGTCAGACGTTTGGGGTCACTGCAATCCCGCTCAGTGAATTGGCAGTGAGAATAATCTTGGGGCGCTCCGGGAGTGATTTCCATTTCCCTCCTGCCGACAACGCGCTTTTTGTGCCACTGATCGGAATCAGCGATGTGGTTGACTCACAGGAAAATATGACCCTGAAGGCGCAGAATTATGCTCAGGTGACGATCGATGCTTCACGGTCACAGTCTCGGTTTGTGGCCCAGTTCTTGAACTCGGAACTAGGCAAAGAGATCAGGGAATGGAACAAAACTGGTGCGGTTATAGAAAGGCTGAACACACAGGGGCTGAAGAATCTCCAGGTGTTCTTACCCAGCCTCCAGAGTCAGAAAGTGATGCTGGAGGTCGAGGCGCGGATTGCCTCCGAGCGTAACACGCTTCTGGGTTTACAGAACGAACTCACTCAATTCGAGCGAGATCTCTGGAGTAATCCGCAGGCAGTGCCTTCGGTTGAGAAACGCTTGTCGGTGCTCTCAGGGAGGTTGTCGGGGAGTCTCAAGCAGCACGCTGCTTCCGATCTTGATCAATGGATAGAGACGCTGCCGTTTCCACTTGCCTCGATACTCCGCGCCTGGCAGGCAACCCCGAGCCAGGATTTCAAGACGAAATATGAGCATCTGCTGCACTTCTTCGAAGCAACGACGGAGTTTGTCGGGGTGATTCTATTGAGCGCCTTCACCTCTAACGATGCGCTTTTTGCACCGCACAAACGTAAGATTTCTGAAGCGATGCAAAAGTCAAATCTTAGCTTCCAGCGAGCTACATTCGGGACGTGGAAACTTGTAGTTGAATACTGCGCTAAACAGACCCGCGATCTCCTACAGACCGATCGACCGCTCTGTACTGCGATTTTTGCCGATAGCTCCCTCGATCTTCCAGTCGGATTGAGCCGCATGGAGTTAGTTTATATCCTTTCCAACGCAAACAAGATGAGGAACGACTGGAGCGGCCATGGAGGTGTTGTAGGCCAGGAAGAAGCCCAGCTGCGTAATGAACAACTTGTCAGCGAACTCCAAAAGCTTCGGGATGTATCCGCCGATATCTGGGTTGGCACTCAGTTAATCCGTGCGCTTCATACGGTCAACCGGCGTGGGATGTTTGAAAATGAAGTAGCCGTGCTGATGGGAAGCAACAGTGAGTTTCTAAAGGAAATGCGTTCCATGGCATTTTCGATGGATGTTGAGCGCATTTACTTGTCAAGTAGAGAAGCTCCCCAGGCTCTTAGGCTACTCCCTCTGGTACAGATCGGACCCGCACCGCAATCGGCCAAGAATGCGTGTTATTTCTTCAGCCGATTGGAGCGCGATGGTGCGCGCTTCGTGTCGTATCATTACACTGACAGGCCAGAGCTAAAGGGTCAATTTGACGATGCCACAGAGACAATCAGGTTTCTGACGGAAGCCTGAGATTGCAGTGAAGTTAGGAGACCTCCCAGCAGTCGCGAATAGAGACTGCGGAGACGAGGCCGGATCTCGAAGAGATTACATCACGAGCACCATTTGCTGCGCCGATATTTTACAAAGTAATTGATTACTTAGATATGATAGCTATAAGATATCTGCTGTACGCTGGTTTTCCTAAGATTGTTAGAGCTGCTTTCGTTGACAGTTCATGCCACGCATAACTTCAGTTGCAATTCGTCGATTTAAGCGCCTCGATCAAGTCGAGATTGTGCTGAATGATACGACTCTTTTGATTGGGGCGAACAATTCAGGCAAAAGCAGCATACTGCAGGCTATTCATTTTGCTGTATCAATCGCGCAATCTGCTCGGCTAGTTGGTGAGGGGGTCTCGTGGCGTAACGACGCATTCGAACTCTCGTTCAACCCTTCGCAACTGATCTATACGCCTGTCGCCGACGTTCTTTCTCTGGCACCGGGGGGCATTCTACAAGAGCAGCGTCCCACGCAAATTGAGATCGAGTTTTTGAATGACGCGGGCGCGAGATGCACGGTTGGCCTTCGCAGGGGTCGGAATCGTAATATCGCCGTGTCAATCATTGGAAGGCAGCTTGGTGAGCTTCTCATGGATCTTGCACACCCGTTCACGGTGTACGCTCCAGGACTCGCAGGCGTCCCAAAGGAGGAACGGTATCTTTCTCCTGGTGTCGTCCGGAGGATCGTTGCGCGCGGAGACGCTAATCTCGCGTTGCGAAATGTTTTGCGTATGTTGCGCGCCGATGAGGAGTCATGGAATCTTTTTATTCAGGACATGCAATCCATCTTCGATGGAATTGAGATTGAGATTGATTTTGACGAAAACACTGATGAGAATATCCAAGCGCGTTTTCGTCTCCGGGAAGGCCCTCTTCTTCCAGTTGATGCGGCGGGCACATCCATTCTTCAGGCGTCCCAAATCTTGGCGTACGTGGCCCTCTTCAAACCTCAAGTGTTGATACTTGATGAGCCCGATTCCCATCTTCACCCGGATAACCAGCGGGCACTTTGCGACTTAGTTTATCAGCTGGCTTCGAGCAGGGGATTCCAGGCCATTATCAGTACTCACTCGCGCCACGTTCTGGACGCAATGAAGAGTCGGGGTAGTGTTGTTTGGTTGAGCAAAGGCCGAGTTATCAACGAGGCGGACCTCAGCGTTACCGCCATGCTCCTAGATCTAGGCGCTCTCGATTCGGTCGACTACTTTGCTGATGGCGAAACTCGTTGCGTCGTAGCAACTGAAGATACAAATAAAGAGCCTCTGCGTGCGTTGCTGTGGAGCAACGGATTTATTGAAGCCGACACAGCAGTGGTGTCATACACTGGGTGCACGAAAATTGATGCGGCTCTTGTACTTGGTGGATTTCTGCGCGAAAAGGCACCTCACGTTCGTCTAGTCATACATCGCGATCGCGACTATTTAGGCGAAGCTGCCGCTAACACGTTCGTCGAGAGATTAAATCACGCCGGGGTTGGTCCATTTCTCACAGAATCGAACGATATCGAAGGTTATTTCTTAAATGCCGAACATTTGCATGCGCTTAACCCTGCTGTGCCTATAGCGCGGATTAGAGAACTCGTGCAGCAAGCAACAGAAGAAACTGCGGACAAGTCGGTGGAAGCTCTTGTGAACCAGCGCACCGCTGAAGCCTTCCGCGAACGACGTGAAGGAGGTCCTCCGCCCAATCACGGTGCTATAGCGGTTCAAGCACAGGCTGATTATGCCGCGAACCCGGTCAATCTCAGGCGTGGGAAAGCAGTCATCGGAAGGCTTCAGGCACTCTTACAAGCAGAGCAAGGGGCTAACCCCAGGATGTTCTTCCCCTCGTTGCATCTTCGGTCCGATGCACTCGCAGATTTGGTGCGCAATATCTGGCTGCCAGAGTAAGGGTGGTCGGCGCTGTTTTAAGCTTCTTGTTACTGCGGCAGGGGCGTATCCATTGGGCAAGACCTTTGCCCTTACCGACAGCCGCCGTTGGCGAGAAAAATGCAGGGTTACGGCTGCCGCACCCAGCCCCCGTCCTTATCCCAACTCTTTCAGTAACAGATGTGCTAAATGAAATGGTTTGATACGCCTGATTCCAGCCTTGAGTTTTCTATACTTTGCGGCCTTTGAAGTGGAAACCCTTTGATACACCGGCGTCGCACGCACCGTCGTGGCCATTCGAGTCTGCAGCTTGCGGCGATCTCAATACCCGGATGCCTGTTTCCCGGACTTTTCAGAGTTGTCAGATACTCTTCTCCTGACAGCACCTGAAATCGTCGGACGAGACCGCGCGAGCGCTTGGTGGTAAGCACATTTCTCCGACGGATGCCAGACGGATTGACGCTCGCGGAAGGCGTTTGCGGTTCTCTTCTGAACCGCCTATCTTAGCTGCTTAGCACCGTCTAATCAGGATGACTTTCAATGACTGACGGAACCAGCCCAGCGTCAAGCGGACCGGCGGGCAGCCATTTCGAGGGCCAAGTTGGCGCTTTCTATTTGCTATCCCTATTAGTGGGCGCAGAACCCCGTGGCCTCCCCGCCACTACTATTGATCGTGTGGAATTCCAAAGAGCAGCGGAGGGAAGGCCTCTCGATGACGTAATCGTGCACGCGCACGACGGGCAAGGCAAGCCCGCCGTTCTTGAGGTTCAGGTTAAGCGTGGCATTACCTTCGCGCCCAGTGACCCGATATTCCGTTCAGTCGTAGGCCAGATGGTCAAAGCCTCTCTCAGGCCCGACTTCTTCAAGACCAGATATGAGCTTGGAATCGCGATTTCTCGAACATCTCATAAGATCGACGGAGCCTATCAGGACGTGCTGACCTGGGCCCGTCAGTTGGGAGACGAAGCAACTTTTATAAACCGAATCAATCGTCCCGGCTCCGCCAACGATGATATGCGCTCCTTTGTGAAAACATTCAGGGAGCATCTGCGGGACGCCGGGTCGGCTCACGATGACGAAACGGTTTGGCAGCTTCTGCGCAGGTTTCAGATTTTTCCTTTTGATTTTACTGCCCCTGGCTCGGCCTCTGAAGCGCTTGCAAAGGAACGCGCCGTCCGCGCCCTTCATTCGGACGACACGCCGCGCGCCGGCGATCTGTGGACAATTCTGACAGAACTCGCGATCAAAATTGCATCGTCCGGCGGCGATCGCACACGCGACCGACTGACCGAAGATCTCAGACAACAATCGTTTCGCCTCACCGGGGATCGGCGCTTTTTGTCCGCGCGCGCGGCGCTGGCCGAAGCGTCCCGCCACGCTCTTGCCGATATCGGCGACCGCGTCGGCGGTGTAACGCTGACGCGGCACGAACGTGTCGCCTCCGTTCACGCCGCCCTTGATGGCGGTCGTTACGTGGAAATCCGGGGTGATGCAGGCGTCGGGAAATCGGGTGTGCTGAAACACTTCGCGGAGCAGATGGCTGCTGAGGCGCAGGTGATCGTTCTTAGCCCCAGCCGTACGATTCCTAAGGGCTGGTTTGCGATGCGGGCAACGCTCGGCTTCGACGGCCCTGCCCGCGATCTCCTCTCTGACCTGGCTGGAGACGGTAGTGCGGCGATCTTCGTGGACAGCCTGGATTTCTACGGTGAAGATGAACGGCGGACGGTAGTCGATCTCATCCGCGAAGCAGCCAAAGTACCCGGATTTTCGGTAATAGCAACCGCCCGGCGCGATTTCGGGATTGCGGAGCCGAGTTGGCTTCCCGCAGACCTCCTCGATCAGCTAGGACGTTCTGAACCAGTCGTCATTAACGAACTGAGTGACGCTGAGACCGATGAATTACGAAATGCTGCGTCCCGGTTGATTGCGTTATTAGCCGATAACCACCCAGCCCGCCCGGTGGCTCGAAATCTGTTTCGCCTTGCTCGTCTCGCCACCCGACCGTCCAACGAGCCGGTGCCGCGCACCGAGGTCGAAATGGCTAATCTATGGTGGGAGACTGCTGACGGAGAGAAGGACGAAAACCACCGCGACCGCGCAAGGCTACTCAAGGCACTTGCGGAACAAGCGCTTGCCCGCGCCGAGCAACTTGACGCCAGCACAAGCCCGGCGAACGCGGTCGATGCCTTGGTAGCGAGTGAAACTTTGCGCGATCTCGGAAATGACCGCGTCGCCTTTCGCCACGACGTCCTGCGCGATTGGGCAGTCGCCAACCTCCTCTTTTCCGAGCCCGCGCTGGCTGAGCGTTTGCCTCTGGACCTGCCCGCCCCCGCAAGCCTCATCAGGGGCGTCGAGCTTGCGGCCCGCATGGCCATCGAATGCACCTCCGACGGTACGCGCTGGCATTCATTCCTTACGGCGCTCAGCAAAGACGGCGTGAATGGATCATGGAGTCGGACAGCGTTAATGGCTCTGGTTCGCTCAGAAATCGCCGGAGAGATGCTGAACAAGGCTTCGGCTCAGCTGCTCGATGACCGCGGACGATCGCTTCGCGAACTCATTCGGATAGTTATGGCGGTCGAAGTTGAACCTGCCGCTAAGCGGTTCGCTGTTGCTGGCGTCGACCCAAAACTTATACCTGCCGGTTTAAATCTTCCGAATGCGCCATCTTGGCACCGGCTGATACGGTGGGTGCTGAGCCTCGGCGTGAGTTTACCGCCGTCAGCGATCCCCGATGTTGTGAATCTTTATACCGCCTGGTCCATCGGGCTGTTTGGTCACGATCCTCTCACCCCGGTTCTGGTGCAATGGCTCCATTATTGGCTTACCGAGATTGAGACGGCATCCGATGGCGTCAGCTTCGAAGATCGGCGACGCCCATTCAATGATGAACTCACCTCTAAGCAAATCGGCAAGTTGGCGGAGGATCTCAGGACAGGCTTCCTTTTGTTCTGCAATCATACGCCGACGCTTGCCGCAGATTATTTGCGATCCCTGAAAAAGCGCCGATACAGCGATCAGGCCCTGCGCGGAATCCTTAAATTTCGCGGAGCGCTCACACAGGCAGCGCCAAAGGAACTTGCGGAACTCACCGCTGAACTCCTGATACCGAAACAGGACCCGGACGACGAAGAAGACTCCGGCAGCCCGTTCCGGGAGGCTTTCGGACATTACGATTTGGATTTCATTCCGGCATCACCGGCGCAGGGTCCTTTCTTTGAACTCCTTCTTCATGCCCCGGAACACGGTCTGAAACTTATCCGTCAGCTGGTCGATCACGCGATTTCGTTTAAAAGCGGCGGCCAGGATTTCGGCACTAATGCAATCACGATCACATCTTCAGATGGCAGCAAAATAATTTTCCCCTGGGTTCAATCTTACAATTGGTCACGGGATGTAGGGGCAGGTCCTGTCATTGTTACGTCAGTTCTTATGGCTCTTGAAGCCTGGGGGCATAGGCGAATTGAAGCCGGGGAACGTTTCGACAAAGTACTTGCGGACGTTATTGGCCCGGCTAATCCACCAGCAGCCTACTTGTTGGTGGTGGTCGACTTATTGCTATCCCATTGGCCAAACTCACGAATAGCGGCGATACCGTTCCTCGCGTGTCCTGAACTCCTCTGCCTTGACCGCCAGAGAATGCTGCACGACAACATTAAGATTCCTGATATTTTCGGGATCGAGGACCTCCAAAAGGAACCGGCCGGAGTCGCCCGTCTTGAAAGCCTGAAAGGGCGGGCCTCGCGACGCTCCGCGCTCTATCAGTGCCTTGCACCTCATGCGCTGGACGAAGCCCCTGAGAACCGAGATTTGTTGGCCGAATTGCTGCGGCGCGCAGCTTCAAGGCTCGGTCCACCAAACGTGCGATCGGATTTGGGAGATCCCGAGTTCATGGTTGCCCACGCGCTCAATGTCATCGATCCCAAAAACTGGCAGAAAAAATCACTGCAAACCGATAAAGGCTCGGCGGAGGATTGGGAATACGTTCCCCCGGCAACCGAAAGTGAGCATCTTCAACCATTACAGGACGCCGCACGCCATCGACAGACGAACGCTGCCATGCAGGCAAGGATCGCCCTTGCCCTGAATAATCCCGCTCAATCGTCACAAGCATTCGCTGTCGCAGCGCTAACCTGGGCGAAAAGCGCGGCTGCAAGCCCAAACGATAGCGATCCTGACCAGAACTGGATGCGCGAGGAGGCAATCGTCACCGCCGCAATGATCGCCGCGCGCGACGGCGGCGCTGAAGTGATCGCTAAGCATGACGCGTGGATTCGCGGCATCTTCATGCGCGCCTTTAAGGGCAAGAATGACCCAGTCCACAGAGTGCGGACAGGTTTGCAATTCAACCCAATTGCGATTGCTTTCGTTGGGATGATCCTATTGTTGAAAAACCGCTTTGCTATCGAGGATGTCCGCACCATCCTCGAAGTCGCCGGTGACGACAACCCGGCTGCAGCGCACGGATTTGCCGCCGCGGCCGGGGTGATTGCGGCCATCGACGAACGCCTGCCGCGCGCAATACTGCGATGCGCTTTGTCAGCGCGCGTCCAGCCGCGCCGGGACTGGAATCAGTCGGAGGAGAAATACGCTGCCTGTTCCAAAGCTCACGGTGAACGGGTCGGAATTGCAATCGACGCGGAGGTGGCCTGGCTTGCGGACAAGACAACCGAGCCGGAATGGCCGAAATTCCCGCCTGAACCAGCGCGTTCACGGCGTCGCTTCCGCCTGGCAGGAGGGCTCCCAGAGCCTGTCAAGAAGGTCTCCCCACCAAAACTATATGCGGATCATCATTCGGCAGCGTCATGGGTGGGAAGCGCATCGGGCCTTTTCGATGTCGTAAAGAGGCCTTGGTTGCGCGACATCATCCATGCCTACGCTTCCTGGACGTACACGGCGAACGGATCAGAGCTTGAAGAGAATGATGATGTTGACCATCTTCCCCGCGAATGGAACAACGTTTATTTCAAGCTGCTTGCCTGCTGTCTTCCCGGACTAACGTCACAACAGGCTGACGAAATAGCTCTCGCGCATATCACTTCACTCCCGGATGAGTCTTTTTGCGACGCTACGACCGCATTCCTGCGAAATGTCGACACCGTTTATTTCCATGATCACGGCCTGCAAGAAGCGCAGGCCGTACATATACGATCTCAACTTTCCCGACGGCTGATGACGACGAACGGGTGGGTCCGTCATAGCCGGGATCGGTCAAGAAATATTGAAATTCACCTCGGCCCAGCTATTGCTGTACTCTTTTTTAACGACTCCGGCTTTTCCCAGCCCGCAAAATGCTATCTGCTCCCAAAAGGAGTTGATGGGCTCAATCCGTTTCTTCCCGTGCTCACGGAAATGGCCGAAAGCGGGCAGTTCCTCTTCGTTGCGTTGGTTTTACTCAACCTGCTCGAAGTGGCGCCCCGAACGGCGCACTTGCCACTAGCCAATGCGGCAGCGAAAGCGTGGCTGACCAGCAATCCGGACGACAACACGTTTTGGGTCGACTCGGATATCGGCCGACGCATGTGCTCCGTGATGGAGGCGATTTTCAATCTTGATCCGAAGGCATTCGGCACCGACCAGCCGCTAAGGAAGGACATTGACCGCTTGTTGGCTGCCTTGGTGCGCCTGGGCGTTCCGGACGCCCACCGTTTAGAGGAAGCTCTTCGTCTCCTTCAATAGTTCGCGTCCAGGCAACCCCATTGCTTTCTCGTTCCTTGAATGCAGCCAGGCCTCCGTCAGTTCTCCTCAGCAGGGCTTACGTTGGATCGATTGGCCTTTCAAACATCGAATCAATGAGTTCCGGGAGCGGCCCGCAAAAAGCGTTTGATGTGCCAGCGCGCACCGCTGGACCGTCCCGATGGAAGCATCGAACCTCTTTGCCAGCTGGCGGAAGCTGGCCTTCCGACACTAGTAGGCCTCTGCAATCGATTTGCGATCTTCGGGGCTGAGTTGTGTTCGCGGAGGCCGTCCGATTTTTTTCCTTTCGCCCGAGCGTTGCGTATACCTGCTCTGGCCCGCTCGGCAATCAGGCTGCGCTCGAGTTCGGCGACAGCACCCAGAACAGTACAGCCACGACTTACAGACGTCACGCACATGGCCCTTGACGCAACTTATCCTCGTGACATAGCCTCTTGCGCTGTCTGATTTGTGCGCAGCCATCGTCGTGGCGGGTTCGTACAGCTGCTCTCGAGTGATGGAAACCTTGGTCGATCTCGCGGTCTAGCCGCCCGAGGCTAAAAATCGTGCGTTCCGGCCCCAAGCGCATGGAGGCGTTATGCCCGTACCTGACAGCCCACCCGAAGCTATCATCGAGGCGATGAAGCGATTCGACTTAGAGCTTCGAGATACTCCGTATTGGGCGAAATGGAAAGAGGACGAGACTTACAAATACGCCATCGAGCATGAAAATCGATTGTACCCGGTAAAAAAGATCGTTTCGCTAGCGAGTGGTGCTCCGGTCACTGACTTCGCTGGTGGCGACGAGGCGAATGGTTACGTAAAGAAAAGAGGATTTACTGTCGTCGCTCTTCGAGACAAAGGTGAGCCTGCCTGGATATTCCAGGCGAATCCCAGCTACTACGATGTCCGCGGCGCCGTCCGGAAATGGAAGCAGATAGCCTGGCTAGTGCAACAGTACAAGAACAGAATACACACGGGGGATACAGTTTATCTCTGGGAATCCGGTGAAAATGCGGGCATCGTAGCCGTCGGTACTGTAATGACAGAACCTGCCGAGATGGCAGCTGAAGACGACAAAGAGTTCATCAAAAATGAAACGAAATTTGCAGGTCCACAAACGCGGGTCGTTCTCCGAATTGATCGAGCATTACAAGAGACTCTGCCCAAAAAAGACCTCATGAAAGATGAAATCCTCAAAACACTCGCGGTCATAACGTTCCCCAATGCAACAAACTTCCCGGTCACCCCGGAGCAAGCCCAGCGACTCAACGAACTACTAAACACGGCGAAATCTATCTTGAAGTGGGAGCGATTGGCGCCTGATTCTTTTGATCTGAAATTGAAAAACGCCGAGGATGTCGATATTGATAAGCTGAATTCCCTTTATAAGGCTCTCATAACTGCTGAACACGAAGTTGTCGGTGCGGGAATCAAGAGCTATCTTCGAGAAGATCTGCCGGAATGGATTAAAGACCCGGCGGCACCTCTAACTTCAGAAGTGTACGTGTCACTTAGCAACTGGTTCTTATCAATTCCTGCTTATGCAGACACTGTGCGCGGAACTGCAGCTGGTTCACTCTGGGATTTCCTCTTTCTTTGTCGGCCTATCGAACGTCTCTCTGCGTCGGAAGCCGGGAAGAATCAGTATATTATCCCAGAAAGATTCGACAGATGGTGGGTCGAGCAACAGCGACTCCAGGGATCGAATCAGCTTTTGGACTCGCCCAAGAGGGGTGATGAAGTGTCCGATTCTCGATTTGAAGATATCTGCCGTAGCACGTTCTTACCCCAATCTTTTTTTGAGGGACTGGAGAAAGTTCTAACGACAAAGCAACAGCTTATCCTGCAGGGTGCGCCGGGCACTGGGAAAACCTTTGTGGGAGAAAAGCTAGCCGAATGGTGGACCGGCGCAAGCGAAAGGGTACAAACGGTTCAATTTCATGAGTCTTACGGTTACGAGGATTTCGTGCAAGGCATTCGGCCAACGACTGACCGCATAACCCGTGAGGCTACATTTGAATTGACGAACGGTTCTTTCCTTCGTTTCTGTGAACGTGCCCGGACTTCTAGGGACAAGTTTGTCCTCGTGATAGACGAAATCAACAGAGCCAAGACATCGAGGGTGTTTGGCGAACTCCTATATCTGCTCGAATACCGCAAAAAGACTGTAGTGCTCCAGTCTGGTGTGGACTTTTCAATTCCTGACAATCTGTACATCATCGGCACCATGAATACCTTGGATAAGTCCATTGCCCTAGTGGATTACGCCCTCAGACGACGATTTGCATTCGAGACGCTACAGCCCGTTAGCAACGGTAGGAGCGTCGTGCTTCATAAATGGCTCGAAGCGAACGGAATCGCGAATGCTCAGCAGATCGAGAGATTATTTATCGCGCTCAATAAGGAAATCGCGGCCAAGGACGATGGACTGATGATAGGTCACAGTTATTTCATGACCAACGAGGCCGTCAAAGCCAAAACATTCACCAACGAATTATTGGAGTTCATTTGGCACTTCTACATAATTCCCCTCGTGTCCGAATATGAGTACGAGCTGACAGCTGCCCAGATCGACACGAAGTACAGTCTGCCGGCGATCATGAGAGCGGCCGGGCTGGACCAGATTCCATCATGAGTGCAGATTCCGCAAAGTGCTTCGTCAACCTCAAGGAGCAAGAGACGAGCCACGTATTACTCCTTCCTGAAGAAGCCGATTTCCTGAGGGAGCAACTGAAATTCGATGTTTTCTCTGAT
>Ga0302324_100023801_pt1 | contig 11831 bp, 12 predicted proteins | sample Palsa_T0_1_FD_201949 | JGI IMG/M metagenome (GOLD analysis project Ga0302324, IMG submission 201949) | Peat permafrost microbial communities from Stordalen Mire near Abisko, Sweden - Palsa_T0_1 | ecosystem: Environmental > Terrestrial > Soil > Palsa > Peat permafrost | place: Sweden: Abisko... | reverse complement strand
ACGACGCGGCGAAGGTGGTAAAGATTGCGGTTCGCGCGGCGGGCGATGTGATTTTGTTGTTGGATGGCGGGTCGCGCCAAAAGCATAGCGCGCAAGAATTTTCTTCCAGCGAATATTGCAAAACGATTGCGGGCATGGTTGGCGGCGAGCCGCCCGCGATGGATTTAGGGGCGGAGAAGCGGCTGATCGATTGCATGATTGCGCTTGCCGGCGAGCGTGCGGTGCAGTCGGCGCACGATGTGAGCGATGGCGGGTTAGCGGTGACGCTGGCGGAAAGTTGCTTCGCGGCGAAGAATCTCGGCGTAGAGGTCACACTGGGAAGCGACGAGACTGGAACGCCCGCGGAGTATGCGCTGTTCGGTGAACGCGGCGCTCGTGCGGTGGTGTCCGTAGGGCCCGAGAAGGTTGCCGCTGTTCTGGCGATTACGAGACAATGTGGCGTCGCCGCCAGGGCAATTGGCCACGTGACGCAAAACGCCGATTTGCGCATCCAATATGAAGGTAGCACGGTGGTCGACAGTGCCGTCGAGACGCTGCGCGACGTCTGGGCCCATTCGCTCGAACGCACGCTCAGGGTGCAGTAACGAAAGTGCAATGACAGAAAAAATCGCTTACGCCGACGATCATTTTCACGATGAGTGTGGTGTGTTCGGCGTGTTCGGGCACGCGGAGGCGGCGAATCTCGCATATTTGGGGCTGTACGCCTTGCAGCATCGCGGACAAGAGTCGGCGGGCATCGTCTCGAGCGATGGCGGAGAATTGCACGCACACCGCGCGATGGGCGAGGTAGAAGAGATTTTTATTCCGAGCGTGCTCGCGCAACTTCCGGGCGATTTGGCGATTGGGCATACGCGGTATTCCACGGCGGGCGACAAGGCCCTGCTCAACGCACAGCCCATCATGGTGGATTGCAACAAGGGCAAGATTGCGCTGGGACACAACGGAAATTTGACCAACGCCGCGGAATGGCGGCGAAAGCTCGAACATCGCGGTTCGATTTTCCAAACGAACAGCGATACGGAAGTGATCGTGCATTTGATTGCGCGGTCGCAGGCGCGGAATTTGTCCGGCGCGCTGGGCGATGCGCTGAACCAGGTGGAAGGCGCGTACTCGCTGCTGGTGCTGACGCCGGACGAATTGTATGCGGTGCGCGATCCACGCGGATTTCGGCCGCTGGTGTTGGGCAGATTGGCGGCCACGGAAACCGCCGGCGAAACATGGCTGGTGGCTTCGGAAACATGCGCGTTCGATTTGCTGAATGCGCAGTACGTGCGCGAGATCGAGCCGGGCGAGATGGTGCGCATCTCCAAGTCCGGCATCGAATCGATTCATTTCGCGCCGGAAAAGCCCAGACAACACTGTATTTTCGAGCATGTCTATTTCGCGCGGCCGGACAGCACGGTGTTCGGCAAGTCCGTGAATGCGAGCCGCGAAGCGTTGGGGCGCGTACTGGCGCGGGAACATCCGGTGGAAGCGGACATCGTGGTGCCGGTGCCGGATTCGGGCGTACCCGCCGCGGTGGGATATGCGCTGGAATCCGGCATTCCGTTTCATCTGGGATTAATCCGCAATCATTACATTGGGCGCACGTTTATTGAGCCGTCGCAGGCCATTCGCAATTTTGGCGTGAAGCTGAAGCTGAATCCGGTGCGCGGGCTGATTGAAGGTAAGCGCGTGATACTGGTCGACGATTCCATCGTGCGCGGGACGACCAGCCGGAAAATTGTCCGCATGGTGCGCGAAGCCGGCGCGAAGGAAGTACACGTGCGCATCAGTTGCCCGCCGACGATTTCGCCGTGCTATTACGGCGTGGATACGCCGACAAAGGAAGAGTTGATCGCGTCGTCGAATACGCCGGAAGAGATCTGCCGGTACCTGGGCGCGGATTCGCTGGGATATGTTTCGCTGCCGGCGTTGCGGCAAGCGGTGGGCGATGCGGACGGTGCGTTCTGCACCGCGTGTTATACGGGCGTGTATCCGACGGACCTGGTGCAGCTGGAAGTGCGCGAAGGCAGCGGAAATGGCACACTGGGAATTGGCATGCGCGATACGTCCGGCGGATTGCCACAAACAGAAAGGCCCGTAACGGTGGAACGTGAAGTCTGAACAGGCGAAGAAACAAGAAGCGGCGGAAGCGCACGTCCCAGTAGGAACGAAAATTCAGCGCGAGATTATTGCGTGGTTCTGGGTGGCGCTAGTTTTTCTGTTGATCAACGGGGCCATTGGGCAGGCGCGCGTGATTCCGTCCGGGTCGATGGAGAACACGCTGCTGATCGGCGACCATCTGATCATGAGCCGCGTGGGGTACGACGCGGGCGTGCCGTTCACCAACATTCATGTGCCGTTGTGGCGGAATCCCAAGCGGCAGCAAATTGTGATTTTTAAGCCTCCGTTTGCGCCGGACCAACCGGATTTTGTGAAGCGCGTGATTGGCTTGCCGGGAGAGACGCTGGATATTCGCGAAGGCTCCGTGTGGATCAACGGGAAAAAATTGAACGAGCCTTACACCACCGGGCCGAGCGAACCTGCGCCGCCGGGGTTGAATCCGAATGGCGGGCCGGACGTGAAATTTCCGTACGTGGTGCCTGCCGATTGTTATTTCGTGATGGGCGACAATCGCGGAAACTCTATGGACAGCCGCTTTTGGGGATGCATGCCGCGCAGGAATTTAATTGGCTCTCCGGTGATGATTTACATGTCGCTCAAAGCTTCGCCGGAGGCGTGGGACACCGGGCAGATTCGCGAACGGTTTTTCGCCTATGCCAACGCGCTGCTGCATCCGAGCACGGTGCGTTGGAATCGGCTGTTCCACACGTTTTGAGTTTGCGTTTTACTGCTCGCCGCAAAGAGATTTAAGCTAACGACGGTACGCGGGGGCAGCTCTGCTGACTCGCAGCCCCGCGGAGCCAGCCCACCATTGCCCGGCAACGGGTGCGCGGTTTTTAGAGAATCGCACGGGAAACGGACACCAACAGGGCCCCCATGAAATACGAAGACGCAGGTGTGAGCATTGCCGCCGCCGAGGAAGCTAAGCAGCGTATCCGGCACCATGCCAGTCGCACGTTTACGCCGGCGGTGCTGGGCGGCATTGGGGGATTCGGCGCGCTATTCGGACTGGACGTAAAGCGCTGGAAAGAGCCGGTGCTGGTGTCCAGCGCGGATGGAGTGGGCACCAAGCTGAAAGTGGCCATGGCCGTGGGCGTGCATTCCACGGTGGGCGGCGACTTAGTGAATCATTGCATCAACGACATTCTGGTGCAGGGCGCGGAGCCGCTCTTTTTTCTGGATTATTTGGCCATGGGACAGATGAATCCGGACGTTGTTGAGCAGCTTGTCGAGGGCATGAGCCGCGCTTGCCGCAAGGCGGGCTGTGCGCTGATTGGCGGGGAGACCGCGGAAATGCCGGGATTTTATGCGCCGGGCGAGTATGATTTGGCGGGATTTATCGTTGGCGCGGTGGAGCGCAGCAAGGTTTTGACCGGCAAGGGCGTGAAACCTGGCGATGCGTTGATCGCGCTGCCATCGTCCGGCTTGCACACCAATGGATATTCGCTGGCGCGCAAACTTATTTTTGAAGTTGCGAAGCTGAAGCCGGAGGCCTACGTCCCGGAAGTCGGCAACAAAATTGGCGCGGAACTGCTCAAGCCGCATTTGTGTTATGCGCCGGCGCTGAAAAATATTCTGGCAAAGGGGTGGGTATCCGCGCTGGCGCACATCACCGGCGGGGGTATTTCGGGGAATTTGCCGCGCGTGTTGCCCACGGGCGTGAAGGCGCAGATCGATCTGGATTCCTGGCCGGTGCCAAACATCTTCAGGTATCTGGCCAAGCTCGGCGAGATGGGTGCGGACGAATTGCTGCAGTCTTTCAACATGGGCTTGGGCATGATTCTGGTGGTGCCGCCGGCCAGCGTGAAATCCGTGGAAGCCGACCTGAAAAAGCGCCGCGAAAAATTCTTCCGCATCGGGCGCATTGAACGCTCGGATTCCGGCAAAGCGCGCGTGGCGTACTCCGGTGCGTTAAATCTCTGATCAACATCCCTACGCTAAACCCTCATACCGCGTACATTTTCTCAGCGCATTTCGTAAAGCCCCCTCTCAAGCGCGCGGCGTGCGACCGTTTCACACAATGGCGCATCTGATGTTCGAGCGATACGTCAGGAATATCGCATCGGGGGTAAAGATGGTTTTCGCGTCGCGAAATACCAGGCATGCCGACCATTGGTCGCGGAAGCAAAGCAACAACACCGTCATTAACTTGACACCGACAACCAGTCGGCCTACACTACGGAGTTTTTAGATGGCCCCGGAAGCGACACTGAGGGGCAGGACGCCCATGGACAAGAAAAGGCTCGAGTACTACAAGAAGAAACTGGCATCGCGCCGCGAAGAACTGATGAAGACCATCGCGCGTACGCAGGAAGAAGGCCGCACCGCCGACGATGACCCGACGGTGGACCTGGCGGACAAAGCCGCTAACTCCTACACCAAAGAGTTCCTCTTTGGCATGACCAACACGGACCGCAAAATTCTCAACCTGATCGACGCCGCGCTCAAGCGCATCGATACGGACGACTACGGCGTGTGCGCCAACTGCCAGGATGAACTGCAGCAAAAGCGCCTCGAAGCGGTGCCCTGGGCGAAGCACTGTATCGCCTGCCAGGAAAAAATGGAACAAGGCCTGCTCTAGCCTTCGCGTCCTCCGCCGAAGTCGGCGACACTACCGGGCACGAAATACCGCAACGGTAAAGTTGTCCTTCCGTAAGCAAACAAAACGGAGTACGCTGTCCGCCGGTAAGCGGCGTGCTCCAAACCTTCCCTCTCGCACGCAAAGCTGCGAGATGGCTCTCGCAAGCTGGAGATGCGCTCGCCAGCGTTCTGCTCCCTGCCGATTGCCGCCTCTGCGAAAAACTGCTCGTAACCGGCGGCCGCGTCCCGATCTGTGAAAAATGCCTGGCGTCTTTCCAGGGCGTGCCGGCACGCATTTGCGACATCTGCGGCCAGCCCCTCGAATCGCTGCAACGGGTCACCGCCGGCACGACCAACGAAGTTCTACACTGCGCAAACTGCAAGCCGCCGCGTTTCGCCTTCGCTTGCGCACGCAGCCTGACCATCTACCAGGACGCCGTAGTCAGCGCCATCCTCATCCTCAAATACCAGCGCATGTACCCGCTAGCAAAATGGTTTGCGAAGAATTTGGCCGAGCTGGCGCGCCAGCAAGGGGAACGCTTCCGAGCCGACGTGGTGGTCCCGGTCCCATTGCACCCCTCTCGCCAGAAAGAGCGTGGCTTCAACCAAGCCGCATTAATCGCCAAATCCTTAGCCAGGGAACTGCGCCTCCCGTATCGTCCAGTGCTGCAGCGCATTCGCGAACGCCCGCCAAAAAAAATCCTCTCGGTCGAAGACCGCTGGGCCGCCGTCCGCGGAGCTTTTGTCACACGACCGCACAGCCAAGTTGACAACTTACGCATCCTGCTGGTAGATGATGTATTGACGACTGGGGCGACGCTCAGCGCCTGTTCGCGCGTGTTGCTGGATGCCGGGGCCCAATCAGTGGTAAGCTTAACGGTAGCCCGGGCCGCGAAAAGCCCGGTCACTCGGACCAGCCCGGCAACCGCCACAGGCGGGCCCGAATAAGCGGTCGAGACCGCAACAGCAAGCCCGAGGTCGCGCATGAGCCCTGCAAGAGCCAATGCGAGCGAATCCCGGGGGAGCTACCCCCCCGAAGTGGCTGGCGCGGCTGCGCCTGGCAGTGACGGGCCCGCCGACAGTAGACCCTACAACCCGATGACGCCGCGACGTGCGTCGCTGATGCAGGAGCCCGTCCTGGTGCTGAACGCCACGTACGAGCCGATCAACGTAACCGCCGTGCGCCGCGCCATGGTCCTGATGCTCAAAGGGGTGGCCCAGGCGGAAGAGATGCATAGCGCCGAGGTCCACTCGGCAGCCCACTCGCACAAGGTGCCCTCGGTCATCCGGCTACTGGCCTACCGCCACATCCCGCAGCAGAGCCGCGCCCTTTCGCGCAAAAATATTCTGCTGCGCGACCGCAACACCTGTCAGTTCTGCGGTCGGGTCTTTTCCAGCTCCGAGCTGACCTTGGACCACGTGGTCCCCCGTTCGCGTGGCGGCCGCTCCTCTTGGGAGAACCTGGTGGCCTGCTGCTACCGCTGCAATAACGGGAAGGGGGACCGCACTCCCGAGGAGGCTGGCCTCAAACTAGCACGTCGTCCGCGCCCCTTCACCCTGCACACCTCGCGGCAACTCATGCGTTTAATCGGTCACCGCGATGAACGCTGGCGTAAGTATTTGTTTTACTAGAAGATCCGGGCCATGCCGAGGTGCTAAAAAAATTGCAAATTCGAGGAAACCAATTGCGGGCAGGCACCGTCTAATCTTTCAAAACCACTTCGAGGACACACCCCGGGAAGCAGTTAAGGCAACCCCTTAACTGCTTCTCTCCTTTTTAAGCGGTTATTTTTGCGGATCTGGCGGTTTGGCTGCCACAGCGGTTTTGCGGTTTTCCGGAAAACTTTCCAGCGCCTCGGCTTCGTCCTGAAATTCCTGAAAAATCTGATGCAGCTGCGTCACCTTAAAAATCTCTTCCACCTTGGGCTTTAAGCCCACCACTTTCATTTCCCCATCCGCTTTGATCACCGTCATATAGTTGCGCACCAGCTCCCCGATGCCCGAGCTGTCCAGGTATTGCAGACCTTCCAGGTTCAGCACAATCTTCTTGCGCCCCTGCTTCAGGAGACCCGAGATGGTCGTGCGGAGGCCGCCCACCTCAAAGGACGTCAGGCTCCCGGTGACGTGCACCACAGAAATGGGGCCGGATTCTCGAATCGTAGCGGAAAAATTCACTAAGCCACCTCTACACAGAGTCCCACGAATTGCGCGAACAATGTTACCTTCCGCATGGCCGGAAAGAATAGGGGAATTGCTTTACTGGCGCATGACCACGCGTAAGCCGCGCCGCCACGATTCCGCCAGCCCGATGCGTACCACGTCTAGATCGTTTGCCAGATATTTCAGCAGCACGCCCGTAGTGGGGTGAAAGCGCAACGCCGGCGCCACCAGATACACCAGCGGCGGCGTGGATTGCAGCACTACTCCGGGAAAATATCCGTTGCGCTGAAAATCGTCCTGCTGCAAATGCCGCCGGATCCGCAGCCAATAATCAGCCGCCTGCAAAGGCAAATGAATATGCTCGCTGGCCTTCAGCTCGATAATCGCCAGCCGGCCCGACCGCGTTACGCCCAGCACGTCCAGAATCGCGTGTTCCCCCCCGGCCTCCGCGAAAACCTGCGCATAAACGAAACGCGGATCCAGCGCCGCATCAATCCGCGTGACGTCCTCGCGCACCAGGGCTTCGAGCCAGCGTTCCGGTTGCGCGCGGTAGAGCGGGTGCCGCGTCTCACTGGCCAGCGGATTCCGATGCAACTCGAGTTCGCGAAGCCACGGTTCCAAAACGCGTCGCGCGTCGCCGCTAACCAGTTTCCGCGCATCACGCGTTTGCAGAAATAGCTGCCCGTCGTCCCAGCACGCAAAGGGCAGCCCGCGGAAGCGGAGGACAATCGCGCCTTGTCCCGGGTGCAGCGTGATGCCGTGCGGCGCCAGTGCCACGATGGGCGCCAGCGCCGCGTGCGCCCGGTCCAGCAAGGCCTGAAATTCGCGATGCGGCACCAGCCACGAGTTTACGTTTCCCGCCAGCGGCGCATCGATTTCGTGCAGCTCGTCCGTGTGCGCGTCCAGCTCAAAGAGTTGCACGCGCAAATTGCGGCCCAGCGCGCCGCAAAAGTGCGCCACGGACCGCGCGCTGTTCGCCGGCAGAATCAGTCGCAAACCGTCAACCAATCCACGAACGCCGCTCATGCCGCGCACACGTTCGATCCACAGCAGCCCGTACGCCAAACTCTTCGCGAGAGTGTCCGACGATTCCCCTGGGCCGACGCCCAGCACCGCCGAATATGCAGAACCCCGGTGTAGTATTCCGCGCGCGTAATTCCCGGGCAGGGAATGTTCCAGATCCTCGCCGGTCACCAGCGAGTCCACACTTTCATCCGGGAATTGCTGCGCCAGCACCCCGCGCAGACGCTCGCAAAATTCCTGCCGCGAAACCTCCCGCGCTTGCCGCTGAAAATCCTTGCGCACAAATTCCAGACGATCCGGCTTCAATCGTCCAAATCGCTCCACGGACAGCGCCAGACGCTGCTCGGAGTGATCGGTAATGGCCAGCACTCGGCGCGTAACATTAAACGAGTCCGACCAGATGTGCAGCAGCGGCTGCTCCGGCGTGCCGCGAATCTCCCAAGACAATCCCTCGAGCGCCGCCGGACGTCCGCCATTCTCGCGCAGCTCCACCATCCCCAGGGCGGAGAACTCCCGCAAGCTGGCTTCGAGTTCGGAGGCAAAGGCCACGCGACAGAGTATAGAACAGCTAGCTAACCAAAAAACTACTATTTAGAGGAGGCAAAGCGCAAAGCAGTAACTTCGATCGCCGGTGCTTGCAGGTTCCACGTGGTGGGCACATGCTCGAACGAAATCTCAAAATCCCGTTTCGCTCCCGGGGCCAGCGGAGGCGCGGCCGCATCGAACACCGAACGCGCTTCCCGCAGCACCACCTCATTCAGCGAATCCCTGAAAATCACCGTCAACTCCAGCCCTTGCAGCCCCTGGCCCCCAGTGTTGTCCACCGTGCCCGTCAGCGTGGTTACTTCCTGGTTCAGAAAATTTGCCGCGCGGCCCATGCTCACGTCTTCGATATGAATCGCCGGCGCATACGCCCGTTCCGCGGAGCCCCAGAACAATGGCGTACCGGAGGCGCCCGTATGCCGGCGTTCTCCCTGCGATTTGTCGCCATGGAACCACGGATTCATCACGATGCCGCTGGGTAGCAGCAACGCCGCCACCACCACCAGCGCCACCACCGCGCCCGCCAGCAGCGCAATGGGAAAAGAGCTGCGCTCCCGGGCAGGTTCGTCTGGCGGACCGATGTGCAGTTGTTCGTTCATCTACTTTTTCGTGGGTGAAAAGTTTTTTCCGAGACGTGCCGAGCGCACGGCGTTCGCTGGTCTAACGCCCTAGCGCCAGTCGCTGCGCCAGGGGCTCGGGCAGCCGGGCGCTGCGCATGCGCTCCTGCACGGCGGTTATATCGTAAGGCACGCGCCAGAACTCCACAATTTGATGTTCGAGGTCCGCGATGGCAAACGCCGCCCGCGGGTCGCCATCGCGCGGCTGTCCCACGGAACCGGGATTCAGCAAATAGCGCCTGCCAGGTTCCAGTCGCAACGCGGTGAAGGAATCCGTTGCGCGCGGTCGGATCTGCAGGAGTTCGACGGTGGTGTCGAGAAAGGAAAAGCCGCCCTGATGATGGGTGTGTCCGAAAAAGGTCACCGCGGAGGAAGAATCCAGCAGCCCATCCATGGCTTGCGAAGGCGTAAAAACGTACTCGTCTTCATCCTGATAGGCGCCATGAATCAGCACAATGTCGTTCGTTGCAAAGGGACCCGGATGCAATTCCGCAAGCCAATTTAAATTTTCGGCGCTCAGTTGCGCGCGCGTCCAATCCACCGCGGCACGCGCCACGGGATTGAAATCCACTGTATCCATGATGCCGGAGATGGCTTTGTCGTGGTTTCCGCGGATGGTGGTGGCGCCCATGGCACGAATCCGTCCGGTAACCTCAGAGGGGTCGGGGCCGTACCCGACCACATCGCCGAGGCACACGCAAACATCCCATCGCCCTTCCGCCGCGGCTAAAACGGCGTCCAGAGCGGTGGCGTTGGCGTGCAGATCACTAAGAACGAGAATGCGCGTGCCGGGCATTAAGTGAGTACAAGGGAGTATAAAGGAAGCGGCGCGTCGATGCGAGTCCGCGCGACAATCTGCGGCAATGTGAATTGCCGATAAATATTCGCCGCCCGTTGTCCCCAAGCGACAAAGACTTTTCCACGAGTGCCACATTTTTTACGCCAAAAGGCACAAAAATTGCCTTAGTGTCCGAGTTTGGGATGTAGTGCCCGAAAAGGGCACTCGCGAAAAAAACCGCCAATTATTTCTGCAAGCTTCCGAAACATTCTCGCTGGACACTTCGTCTATACCTGTGCAGCCAGGTTACAGGCTCTGGAGAAGTGCAAACGAAAAAACCCCGCGGTGGCAGCCGCGGGGCGTGTGACACGCAATCTTTCCGGCCGTTAGTCCAGGAAGTAGTGGTGTCGTGCGGGCGAGGTTACTCGTCCGTCGCCCGCGTGTCAACTCCGAACCACTCCTACCTCATCCGGCATGGCTGACTCGTTCGTCCCGAAAGGCAGGATACTTCCTATGAAAATTCTCTCTGGTTTGCGTGTTTTTGCAGTGCTCGCGGCGGTTGCTCTCGCCGTACCGGTGTTCGCGAAACCCACCGTCACCACCGTCACCATCGCCCAATCCGCCAAGTTCGGCAAAGCCGATCTGAAAGCCGGCGAATACCGCCTGATGATTGACGGCAACAAGGCCACCATCGAAAAGGGCAAGAACATCGTGGCCGAATCCGAAGGCCGCTGGGAAGATCGCGACAGCAAGTCCGCCAACGACTCCATCCTCATCGGTGAAGATGGCCGCGTAAAAGAAGTGCGTTTCTCCGGCAAGACCAAAGTGTTTGTGGTTAGCGAGTAATCGCCGCATGTCGGCGCCCGCCTTTGACGACACGAGTGGGAAGTGGCCCGCCATGGCCGCTTCCCTGCTCGTAAGGCTCTCCACCGGCCTCCTGCAATGGCAAAATCCCGGCGAAGCGGCCGCGCACTTGCTGCAGGCCGTGGGAGCGCCAATCTCCCAATTGGCGGGTTTTTTCGTAACGCGCCAACGAGCAGAAGTCTCCGCTCGCCCACAGTCTGAGCTCGAAACTCGTCAGTATGCCGGTGACCGTTCCTTCAGATCGTCAGTGTGGACGTCCAGGTTTTGGTCTTAGGCTCCGTTTACCCGCATAACGGAGAGTTCCTCTAGCGCACCAGCATACAGTCTCCATAACTGTAGAAGCGATACCCGCTTTTCACGGCATGCGCATACGCGCGTAGAATGTTTTCGCGTCCGGCGATAGCGCTCACCAGCGCCAACAGCGTCGAGCGCGGCAAATGAAAATTCGTCAGCAGCGCATCCACCACGCGAAACGTGAATCCTGGATAGATAAACAACTCGGCTTCGCCAGGACCGCCCTCCAATAATTCACCTTGCCTCTGTGCATCGCCTGGAACGCAGCGCAAAGCCGCTGCTTCCAGCGCGCGCACCACCGTAGTGCCCACCGCCAAAATTGGCCGTTTCATCGCGCGCGCCACCCGGATGCGTTCCGCCGTCTCCGCAGGAATGTCATAGCTCTCCGCGTGCATCGTGTGTTCTTCCAGCGTGGCGGAGCGAATTGGCTGAAACGTTCCTAACCCAACATTCAGCGTCAGCTCGCACGTTTCAATTCCGCGCTCTCGAATTCCCTGAAGAATGGCCTCCGAAAAATGCAATCCCGCCGTCGGCGCCGCTACCGCTCCCGGACGCTTCGCAAACACCGTTTGATAGCGTTCTCGATCAGCTAGCTCATCCTCGCGGTCGATGTATGGAGGCAGCGGCATGTGTCCGAGGCGCTCGAAATGCTGCGCCACTGGAAGGCCATCCTTGGATTCAAACGCCATCACGCGACGCCCAAACTCGCCATGCTCCAGAATTTTCCCGATCAACTCTCCATCCCCGAATGCGATCTGCGCTCCGACCTGCAGCTTTTTGCCCGGTTGCGCCAGCGTTTCCCACACGCCTGGCGCGGTCTCACGAGAGAGCAGCACTTCAATGCGTCCGCTGGGTGCATGTCGACG
>Ga0302324_100023800_pt1 | contig 11831 bp, 11 predicted proteins | sample Palsa_T0_1_FD_201949 | JGI IMG/M metagenome (GOLD analysis project Ga0302324, IMG submission 201949) | Peat permafrost microbial communities from Stordalen Mire near Abisko, Sweden - Palsa_T0_1 | ecosystem: Environmental > Terrestrial > Soil > Palsa > Peat permafrost | place: Sweden: Abisko... | reverse complement strand
TGTGCGAGGGTAATTCCCGGTTTCAGCCGTGCGATCCCGATGTAAGGAAATGGCCCGCGCCGGGTAGGAGGCCGCAAGCGAATGTTGGTCCATAGCTCTTCACCGGCGGGAAAGCGGAAGGATGCCGGCATTACGCCGATGATGACGGTCTGGACGCCGTTCAGATTCACCGCCTGGCCAATCACGGCGGGCTTCGCTCCAAAACGATCGCGCCAAAGCCGCTCGCTCAGTACCGCGGCCGGCGTGGCCGTGGGAGCGCTCTCGCCGGAATGGAAGACCCGCCCCAACATCGGGCCAACCTGAAGAACGGAGAAGAAGTTTTCCGTGACGGCGCAGCCGCTTACTTCAACAGGTTCGCCCGCGCCGATAAGATCGAAGGACCAACTTGCGTTCGAGAAAATCGCGGGATCTTCAAAGGCACGGTTGCGGGCCTTCCAATCCAGATAATCGGCGATCGACATGGTGCCATACTCGGTGTTTTGCGGAGAGAAACGCACGTGAACTACGGCGACGCGGTCCGCATCTCGATATGGCAGCGGACGGAGTAAGACGCCGTATACCAGGCTGAACATCGCAGTGTTGGCTCCAATCCCCAAAGCCAGTGTCAGGGCCGAGACCACCGTAAATCCAGGATTTCTACGCAGTGTTCGAATGCCGTAGCGAAGGTCCTGCTCGAGCCGTTCAAAGGATGTCCATCTCCACATTTCGCGTACCTGTTCCTTAACCAGAGTCGTGTTGCCGAACGCGCGTTGCGCCGCATAGCGCGCTTGATCCCGCGGCAGGCCGGCTTCCATCTGCTCCTCGGCCTCCAGTTTCAAGTGGGACGCCAGTTCCCGCTCCAGGTCCGTTCCGGGCGAATTAGCGGGCGATTTGAAGGGCCACCAACGCATCTCACCGCTCCTCGGCGGGCCACATGATTCGGGCAATCGCGCCTATCATTTGCTTCCATTTCGACTCCTCCGCGAGCAGTTGCTTCTTTCCGGCCGGAGTGAGGCGGTAGTATTTGAATTCCCGCTTCAGATCTTTGCCGGCAGGCTCCCACTTCGCCGCGATCCAGCCCTTGCGTTCCAGGCGGTGCAGCGCCGGATACAGCGACCCGTGCTCAACCTGAAGCACCTCGGCCGTGGTCCGCTGAATGTGTTTCGCGATCTGGTGGCCATGGGCAGGTCCAAACAACAGCGTGCGCAGGACCAGCATGTCCAGCGTTCCTTGCAGCAATTCGATTCGGTCTGAGTATTCTTTGGGCATAGCGCTAGCAGACATTCTACCCTGAATTCGACCACGCTGGGTAGACGACCTACTCAGGGCGTGGTCTGCCGCCTTGGCGGTTCCCCGCCTAAGAAACGCAACTAAGGCAACCAGGATCCCAGCCAACTCGCAGAGTAGGTCTCGTGTTGCCGCCGCGAGATACTCAAAGAAGTCTGTCGGATAAACGTAATGAACACTTAGCCGCAACTCTTGTGATAATGTTGCCATTACCTCGAAAGTATATGGACTTGCACCGTAACAGCGCCACGTAGCCGCGGAGATCCAAGCCTTCGATCATAATTGTAAATAGGACAAATGGGACGAATTATTATAAGCGACCGCCGGAGTCAAGCCGGATGTTATCGGAGGTTTCTTCATCCCATCATGTAAGTTTTACAACCGAAGCCGAGGAATCCCGTTACTTTTCATGGATCAACGTAGTGCCGTGCGAGCCGCACGATTAGGTCAACAAATTGCTCGCGTTGTGTCGATTCTAACAAGCAAGAAAGTATTGCGGGTCGCGGGGCGGAGTAAGTGCCCTTGGGAGAAGTGTCGAGGAGCCAACCCCCGCTGGGGGGCGAGGGTTGGCCTCTGCGGATACCAGGTGAATGGCATCCTACACAACAAATCCATTCTAACCTAATATTCGCCGTCACAACAGACCCCCTGCGTAGATTGTTTTTCTCGCTCTCTGAGAAGGTGCGAGCAACCACAAGCGAGGTGTGTCTTATGCGATTTGTTAATTTACGGCCAGGGCAGATATTTTGTTGGGTAATAGGGTTGTCGCTGGCGGGGCTTTATTGCTTCGCTCAAAGCGATCCAGGTCCACGAGGTGGTCCGGCAGGGGCTGGTGGCACGTTTCCCGTGCTCGATAATACCAACCCGACGCTAAATTCGGCAGACCTGGCATACTTTTCCGCAGCCTTACTAAGGTTCCAGGAAATCGATTCTGTCTCTGGAGCCATCGAGCCAGGCAGCGGCCTGGGGCCGACCTTCAACGGTAATAGCTGCGCCATGTGTCACCTGCAGCCTGCTATAGGAGGCAGCAGCCCCGGACTGACCAGTCCACAAAACCCGATTGCCAACCCTCAAGTAAGCCTGGCAACTTTGGATGGCGCGCAAAACATACCGCCTTCATTCATCACTGCCAGCGGCCCCGTGCGCGAGGCCCGTTTCATTTACATTAATCCGAGCGATCATAATGCCGGGCTGGATGGCGGAGTGCATGGGCTATACACGATAACGGGCCGCTCGGATGCGACTGGGTGCGCGCTGCCACAAACCAACTTCGCCACCCAGGTCTCCGCGAACAATGTAATTTATCGCATCCCGACGCCGCTGTTCGGCCTTGGGTTGGTGGAGAACACTCCCGATGCGGCCCTGCAAGCAAACCTCTCCAATACTTCTTCGCAGAGAGCGGCGCTGGAAATCGGCGGCATTTTCAATATCAGCGGCAACGACGGAACCATTACGCGATTTGGCTGGAAAGCGCAGAACAAATCGCTGTTGATCTTCTCTGGCGAAGCTTACAACGTGGAAATGGGAGTCAGCAATGAAGTCTTTCCCAACGAGCGTTTCCCGACCGGTACGGCTCAATCGGTGATCAACGGCTGCACTTACAACGCAACGCCGGAAGATGCCACGGTCATTACCACCTCATCTGGCAGCACTACGGGGACTGCTTCAGATATGTCTTCCGATGTGGTCAACTTCGCTGCCACCGCGCGTATGCTTGCGCCCCCGACACCGACCACGGCGTCGTCCTCCGAGTTGAACGGAAAACAGCTGTTCACTCAGATCGGCTGCAACCTTTGTCACTCTACTTCGCTGACCACAGCAGAGGCCATCTTTCCGGCACTGTCCAAAATGCAGTTTGCTCCCTATTCCGATTTTGCGCTTCATCACATGGGGACGACATTGGCCGATGGCGTCACCCAGGGCGCGGCCGGTCCGGACCAGTTCCGTACGGCACCGCTCTGGGGTATTGGGCAGCGTCTGTTCTTCCTGCATGACGGGCGGACCTCCGATCTGCTTCAAGCCATCAAAGATCACTTCAGCCAAGGTAGCAACTGTGTCGGTATCTCGAATACTAACGGTGGCGGCGGGCAGCCGTGCGCGTCGGAGGCCAACCAGGTGGTGAACAACTTTAACAAGCTCAACTTGTCGCAGAGGCAGGACCTGCTGAATTTCCTGCGGTCGCTGTAGGCACGAAAATACCAGGGCGTAAGTCCTGACAGCCACGGCGGTGATACAGGAGCGGGCATTGAGCTATTAGATGATAAAATGCCCGCTCCGTCCCCGCCTCCGAAACGCAGCTAAGGTAACAAGCATCCCATCCTCGGGCGATTCCCCTAAAGCAATCCGCCCCTTCCCGCCGATGTAGTAACTGTATGGCCAGATCGCGTGAACGGGGCTCGCAAGTCGTGGAGGTGGGTCTGGTGTTGCTGCCGCTGTGCGGTTTCGTGTTTCTGATTCTGGATATGGCGTGGGCATTCTATGTGAGATCCACGCTGCAAAACGCGGTGCGTGAGGGAGTGCGCTACGCAATCACCAGCCAGACGATGACGGGGATGGGGCAGGATGCCTCCATCAAGACCATCGTGCAGCAGAACGCCATGGGGTTGCTGTCGGGCTCGACGGGCGCCGCCCTGGTCACCATACAATACTATCTGCCGAACACGCTGCAGCCGGTCTCGGGCCTGGACAGTAACCAGGGGGGAAACATCGTGGAAGTATACGTTCAAGGGTATAGTCTTCCTCCCCTCGGTCCGATTCTGCGCAATCCGGCAGCTTTGTCTCTGGGAGCGCTTTCCTTCGACCGGATGGAAGGCTCGCCGGGAGGGGTACCTCCGACGCGTTGAGCGTCAGGAGAGCTATGCCCCCACGCGTCCACACCCGCGAATCCGGCAGCACCATGATCGAATTCTGCCTGAGCATATCGCTCTGGATGGTAGTGCTCATGGGCCTCAGCGTGGTTGGCCTGAACCTGATCCAGGCGTTGCAGGTAGAGCAAATCTGCCGCGATTCGGGACACATGTACAGCCAAGGGCTGGACTTCACCCAGGCCGGAAACCAAAGCCTTCTGTTGATGCTCTGCAGCGGACTGAACGTGACCACTACCGGCGGAAGCGGTATCCTGCTGTTCTCCACCGTGGAATACATCGATACGCCGCAGTGTACGGCCGGTGGACTGCAGGGTAACACCAGCAGTTGTCCGAATCTGGGCCAGGACGTATTTATTCAACGCGTCGAGGTCGGCAATTCCAGCCTGTTCTCAAGCAAGTTCGGAACTCCCAGCGCAAGCATCGTCGGCACCAGTGGGAATATCGCATCCTCGGATTACCTGACCAACTCCTCGGCTCGCGCGACGGGCTTCAGCAGCGTGCTCTCCTTAACCGGGGGCCAGGTGGGCTACGTCACCGAGACCTACTTCAGCTCGGTGAATTTCAACTGGGGAAGTTACCTGAGCAGCACGGGGGTTTATGAAAGATCCATCTTCTGATTCGCGACGCGGCCGCCGGGGAATAGTGGTAATTATGCTGTCCCTGATGGTGGCGGTCGTCATGCTGCCCTTAGTCGGCCTGGCAATCGACGGTAGCGTACTCTATCTGATTCAGGCCAGACTATCTGCCGCCGTCGACGCGGCCGCTTTGGCCGGGGCCCGTTCGCTCAGCGTCGGACTGGACCTTACCAGTCAAACGGCCAGCGCCACAGCCACCGCGCAAAACTTCTTCAGTGCCAATTTCCCGACCGGATATTGGAATACCACCAACCTGACGCTCAATACCACTGTGGCGCAGACCGCCTACAAGACACGCACCGTCACCATGCAAGCCAGCGTGACCGTCCCGCTCACCTTCATGCGGCTCCTGGGACAGCCAGGGTCTACGGTTGCCTCCCAGGGGCAGACCTCGCGACGGAATGTAGTCATGATCCTGGTGCTCGATCGCTCCAGTTCCATGCAATACGCGGGCGTCTGCCCGACCATGGTTGCCGCGGCGCAGGGCTTTGTCGGCGATTTCTCCAACGGACAGGATATGGTCGGGCTCGTTACGTTCATGGACGGCTACAATCTATCGTATGCGCCCACCCTGAACTTCGGCTCGAATACGCCCTCTCTAACTACGGTCCTAGGCGAGTTGCAGTGCTATGGCGATACCGGATCGGCCGAAGGCCTGAACCAGGCGTATGCTCAGCTGCTGGCTATGAACGAGCCCGGCGCGCTCAACCTGATCGTCTTCTTTACCGACGGCCATCCCAACGGCGTAGCCGCGAACTTTCCAGTGAAAACCGCGACGGATACGCGCTACGACTCCTACAGCCCCTACGGGCTGGTCAGCTACCCTCCCAGCAGTTGCACGACCACCACCACCATCCCGGGCGAGATCGCGGAATGGTCCGGCGAGCCGGCGCCATCGGTTGGAGCCACCGAGGGCTTGTTCGCGATCACCAGCACTTCCGATAACACCACCAGCGAACAGGCCGCGGGAGGACTGGGCGGGTGCGTTATGGCGACAAACCAGCAAAGAATGCGGCAGGATATCGCCTATATGCCCGCCGCCGATGTTTACGGCAATGCCACTACCGGCTATCAGGCGTTCGCCTCGGGCGATCTGTATCCCAGCGGGAATCCCTATGTGGGCCACATCCGCGTGGATACCCCGACCGCTGTGGTGACCGCTTCCGTCAATGCCGCCGACAATCAGGCTACCACTATCCGGAACGACGCCAATCTGACTCCTACCATCTATGCGATCGGATTGGGAGGCACCGTCTCCGAGCCAATCGACACGACATTCATGGAGCGCATCTCGAACGATCCGAGAAGCCCAATTTATAATCCTAGCCAGCCCGTCGGCCAGTATTATTACTCGCCGGACGCGACGCAGCTCTACGGGGTCTTCCAGCAAGTCGCCTCTCAGATCCTTCGCATTTCGCAGTAGTCACCTACGCAATGCGCGATGATCAGCGGCGCGGCGGCGCGCTGCCGGCGACCACCCGCACATCGCCCACATAATACCCCGCATCGCCGACGAAGACTGTGGCCTCGATTTGAGCGCCGGGCGCCAGCTTTTTCCAGTCCGCTTCGCTCTTGAACGGGTACTCCATGGTCATGGCCCCCATCCAATCGCCGATTTTGCCATGCTTGATGGTGGCGGTGTGCGTTTGCGCATCCAGCTTCAGCACCACGCCGTGCATTGCATACCGGCGCACCGGGGCTGCGGGTTTGCAGCCGCTGAGCAAGAGGCAGACCGCCACCAGTACCGCGGCGCGGCCTGTGCCTGGCACGATCACGGTGGTCATGCCCCATCATAATCCAAGACATCCAGGATCAAGGGTCACAAGCGAAACCTCCAAAAAGGCGCCGATAAATCAACCACTTGCGGGCGTCAGCCGGCTGCTGACAGGTGGCTCGTGCTTAGCATAGAGACAGGTAGGTCGAGAAAATGGCCAAGCAGCTTTCTAAATCGATCAGGACTAAGTCAACCAAGGCGAAAATACGGTTTCGCGACGGAACGGGACAGTTCCAGCCGCCTCCGGGAACGCCGATTCCCGAGAATCTGAAACCCACCCTCCCCGAAGAACCGGAACTGGAGAACCCGCCGCCGGACGATACGCCAATGCCCTGACTGGCTAGGCGGGCGTCGTGAGCTCTTGCCGGGCGCTCGCCCTCGCGTGAATCCGGTATAATGGGTGCGTTACCGAAACTGAGAGGCCCTGTGTCGCTGCGCACTTATTTTCGTCTTTTCACCCATATTCAAATGTTGCCCATCCTGGAGAGCGGCGAGGAAACGCTGGTCGGGGGGCAAGCCGTGATCGAGGGCGTAATGATGCGCGCGCCGCACAGTTACTGCGTGGCGGTCCGCAAACCGGGCGGCGAGATTGTGACCGAGGAGAGGCCGCTCGCGCGCATGTCCGAGCAGTACCGCATCTTCAAGTATCCGATCCTACGCGGCGTCGGCACTCTCTATCAGGCGATGTCTTTGGGTCTGAAGGCCTTGAAATTCTCGGCCAACGCCATACTCGATGCGGAATCCCAACCGCCCAATAACCCCAAGAAAAAAAGCAGCGAAGTCTCCAACTGGGCGATCAGCTTGAATCTGATTTTTTCCCTCGCGTTTTTTGTTTTCCTCTACAAATTTATTCCGCTGTACACGGTCACCACACTCGAGAAATGGTATCCGGTCCTGCAGGGCCGCATCGCCTTCAATGCCGCCGATGGCCTGATCCGCATCGCTATTTTCCTGGCGTTCCTGTTCGGGGTTTCGCGGCTGAAAGACATCTTCCGGGTGTTCGAGTATCACGGCGCCGAGCATAAAGTGGTGTTCAATTACGAATCGGGACGGCCGGTCAACATCCAAAACGCGCAAACGTTCACCACTTTCCATCCGCGCTGCGGGACCAGCTTCCTGCTGGTAGTGATGATCGTTTCCATGATCGTCTATACTTTTGTGCCGTTCTCCGGCTTCGGCATGAAGCTGGTTTCGCGCATCGTGCTGCTGCCGTTCATCGCGGGCATCAGCTATGAGCTGATTCGCTTCGCGGCCAAACGGCGCGGCTCATTCCTGGCCGCCCTCACCGCTCCTGGGCTATGGCTTCAGCGGATTACGACTAAGCCGCCTTCCGACGATCAGGCCGCCGTGGCAATTCGCGCGCTGGAAGGCGCCATGGCGCTCGAGGAGTCGCAGGGCGGCGAGTTGGTAATCGCCTGACCTCCATGCAGTTCGTTCCCAAGCTTCAGCAGATCGAGTTGCGCTTCGACGAGCTGACCCGCCAACTGGCCGATCCGGCGGTAATCGGCGACTCTGGCGAGTATCGCAAGGCAGCCAAGGCGCGCAGCGATATCGCCGAAGTTGTATCCAAATACCGGGACTGGAAAAAGGCCGCCGGCGAGCTGGATCAGGCGCGCGGCATGCTGCAGGATCAGGATGCCGAGCTGCGGGCCATGGCCGCCGAGGAAGTTGTGCGCCTCGAGCCGGAAATCGCGCGCTTCGAGCAGGAACTCAAAGTACTGCTGCTCCCCAAAGATCCCAACGACGAAAAGAACGTGGTGCTCGAAATCCGGGCTGGCACCGGCGGCGACGAAGCTACGTTGTTCGCGGCCGAAGTCTTCCGCATGTACTCGCGCTACGCCGAGAGCCAGCGCTGGCGCATCGAGCTCACCTCGTCGAGCGAGTCGGCGGTGGGGGGCTTGAAGGAAGTGATTGCGCTGGTCAGCGGCGAACGGGTTTATAGCAAGCTCAAATACGAAAGCGGCGTGCATCGCGTGCAGCGTGTGCCGCAGACCGAGCAGCAGGGCCGCGTGCACACTTCCGCGATTACCGTTGCGGTGTTGCCGGAAGCCGACGAAGTGGAAGTAAAGATCGATCCGAAGGATATCCGCATCGATACGTTTTGTTCGTCGGGTCCGGGTGGCCAGTCCGTAAACACCACTTACTCGGCCGTCCGCATCACGCACTTGCCCACCGGTTTGGTGGTTTCGTGTCAGGACGAAAAATCGCAAATCAAGAATCGTGCCAAGGCCGAGCGGGTACTGCGCTCGCGGCTCTATGAGATGGAGCTGGAAAAGCAGCAGGCGCAGCTCGGCGCCGAACGTCGCAGCATGGTGGGGAGCGGCGACCGCAGCGAAAAAATCCGCACCTACAACTTCCCGCAGAACCGCGTAACGGATCACCGCATCGGCCTGACGCTGCACCAGTTGGACCTGGTGATGGAAGGCCGGCTGGATCCCATTCTCGAAGCGTTGACTACTCACTACCAGACCGCGAATCTCAAGAACGAAGGGGAAGCCGGCGGCGTCGCGGCCTGAGGCGCATGACCGTCCAGACCGCTTTGGTCCAGGGCGCGCAGCTTCTGGAAGACGAGGGGGCCATCCCCGTCCCGCGGCTTACGGCTGAAGTCCTGCTGGCGCACGCTTTGCGCCGCGAGCGCGTGTATCTGTTCGGCCATCCGGAGCACGAACTTTCCGAAATCGAATGGCTGCACTATGGCCGCTATCTGCACGAACGGCTCCAGGGCAAGCCCACCCAGTACATCACCGGACGCCAGGAGTTTTACGGGCGCGAGTTCCGCGTCACGCCGGATGTGCTGATCCCGCGCCCGGAAACCGAACACGTGGTCGAGACCGCGCTGCGATTGGCCGGCGGGGCCTCCCGCATCCTGGATGTAGGCTGCGGCTCGGGGAATCTGGCGGTTACCTTACAGCTCGAGACCGGGGCCGCCGCGTGGGCCTCGGACATCTCGCCGGCCGCCCTCCGCGTGGCTGCGCGGAATGCCCTGTCCCTGGACGCGCCGGTCTCTTTCGTGGCCTGCGATCTGATGTCTGCCTTCGCCTCGCGGTCGATGGACCTGATCGTTTCGAACCCGCCCTACGTCCCGCTGAAAGAAGCAGCCGGCCTGCAGCGGGAGGTCCGCGATTGGGAGCCCCGCCAGGCGCTCTTCGCCGGACCGACAGGCTTCGAAATCTATGAACGCCTGGTGAGCGATTCCGCGCGCGTGCTGAAACCAGGCGGGTGGCTCATCATGGAGTTGGGATTCAGCAGCCGCGAAGGCGTGGCCGCGATGTTGTCCGCCCGTTGGCGGGAAGTAGAATGGGTTCCGGACCTGGCCGGAATTCCGCGAGTGGTGGCGGCCGCATTAGGCTAAGTCAGGTCGGTATTTCGTGAAGACCGCTCCCTGACGGTCACGGCTCAGATCCGCGCCCGCTTCAGATCTACGCCCCACTTCAGATCTACGGCGCGCGCTCACATCTACGCCGCGCGCGTCAGATCCGAGCCGCGCACGTCAGCAAGCGGTTTCTTGATCAAAGAGCTTTGAGCGGCGACGCGTCCAGTAACGGCTTGAGCTTGGTCAGTTGCTCCGCGGTGCTCGGCCGCATCCAGGCCGCATCGGCGAATGGTGCGGCCTGGTCCAGCGCTTCCTGCGATTTCTGCGCGTCTCCCAGGCCCAGCCACGCTTCGGCCAGCGTAGCCCGCACCCAGTATTCGTCATCGAGCTTGCGGCCGGAAGCGAGCAGGCCCTCGCAAATGGCGATCACTTGCCGGCGAATGCGTTGTGCCAGCACGAAATCTGCGATGGCGTCGGCCGGCGGTGACAGGGCAGACCGCACGTTGAACAGAAATGCGGCGTTGATTCCGTTGTAATAGTCGTTCCGCAGACAAAAGCCGCTTTCGTAGGCCGCTATGGCCGCGTCCAGGTAAGCCCGCTCCTGGGTGAGCTCGTAGAGGCGTTTGTGTACAGCGCCCCAGAGACCCGTGGTCTCCGTGTCATGCGAGGATGCCGGATCTAAGGTGGCCAGAATACCGCGCGCTTCCTCCAGGGCCTGTAGCGCCGTCGGCTGGGCACTCTTGTAAGTCGCCAGAGCCAGTTGTTGGATGATGTAAGGGTCTTCGCCACGGATACCGGCTGGATCCTTCTTCATCAGCCGAACGCTACTCAATAGAGCTTTCGCCCCAACCCAATTCCCGGACTTCTTGGCGTCTTCCACCTGCTCCATCAGCATCCCGATGGTCGGGTCGTTGGTCACCGGCGCGGCCGCGGCGATAGCAACCGCGGCGGTCAGGGCGGGCGGGTTCAAGCCGTTGAGAAACTCATACACCGGGCTGTCATTCTCCGGTCGCTGCAGAATCTTCACGATGGCGTCTTTAAGCAGGCCCTTAAACCTGAGGACCTCTCCATAGCCGATATCTTCTCCCATGTGCTCGTACCGCTGTATAGTGATGTGGCCGACGTCAAAAGGGTAAATCAACTTAGATTCGGCGATCAAGATGGTGGTAAACGGTCGCAGCGCATGCCGCACTCCCAGTTCATAGAACGCGTTGGGATTAGAAGTCGAAAGGTCCGCGATGACTACGTCAGCCGTAAGGAGCTGGCGGTACATGGGTACATCGATGAGTCCGGCGTTAACGATTTCATCGGCGCGAACGCATTCGAGACCGGCCTCTTCAGCGGCCGGCTTAATCATGTACTGATACGACTTATTCAGGTCCAATACACGGCCGGTTTGGAAATCGGTCTTCTTACCGAATCCCATCACCACGAAGCAGGTTCCCTTGGGCATCTTATAGCTTTATCACATTCGCGGCGGCTTCCGCGCAAACTTCTGCGCACCAAGCTGATCGCTGCCTTCTTCAATGACATAGAAGCCATCGGCGGCGATGTCTCGAAATGTTTGCCGCAAGCCGCTGGGCCAGAAAACTTCCAGGCTATCGGCCCTGGCGGCGCGGCCCAGACCGAAATGCGCGCGCAGGTCGCTCTGCGAAAGATAGCTGCCGCCCCCGGCAATTTCGCGGATCTGCGAGATTCCCCCAGCCCGCAGGCGCAGACGGGCGCCCATCGCGTCGCGATTGCTTTTGCGGCCGACCAGCTTGAAGTTCACGAAGTGATTGCCCGAGCCGCCACCGTTGTGGAGCAGCAGCGGCGGGTCGCCGTTGTTGGCGACAATCACATCCACATTGCCGTTGTTATCGAAATCCGCGAAGGCCGCGCCCCGCCCCGCGTAAGGAACTGTGAAGCCGCTGCCGGCCTGGCGCGTCACTTCGATGAATTTGCCGGCGCCCCTGTTGTAGAAGGTGCTGTGAAAT
>Ga0302324_100023798_pt1 | contig 11832 bp, 9 predicted proteins | sample Palsa_T0_1_FD_201949 | JGI IMG/M metagenome (GOLD analysis project Ga0302324, IMG submission 201949) | Peat permafrost microbial communities from Stordalen Mire near Abisko, Sweden - Palsa_T0_1 | ecosystem: Environmental > Terrestrial > Soil > Palsa > Peat permafrost | place: Sweden: Abisko... | reverse complement strand
GATCCCCGCGATGGGCGAGGTCAAGTCGCCATGTGAGATCTGCGAGGGCAAACGATTTAAAGATGAAGTGCTGGAATACAAGCTCAATGGAAAGTCGATCAACGATGTGCTCGAGATGACGGTCAGCCAGGCGCTCGAATACTTCAAGGTCGACAAGATCACGAGCAGGCTACAGGCCATGAGCGATGTGGGTCTCGATTATCTGACCCTGGGTCAGCCGCTGAGCACGCTTTCCGGTGGCGAATGCCAGCGTATCAAACTGGCCAGTGAACTGCACAAAAAAGGCAGTATCTATGTGCTGGATGAGCCCACAACCGGTTTGCACATGTCGGATATCAGTCACCTGCTGGAAATTATGAACCGCCTGGTAGACGCCGGCAACACCGTGATTGTGATCGAACACAACACCAGCGTGATCAAAAATGCAGACTGGGTCATCGATATGGGCCCCGAAGGCGGCACCAAGGGCGGCAAGGTCATGTTCGAAGGCACGCCCAGGCAGCTGCTCACTGCAAAGAACTCGCTGACCAGTGAGTACATACGGAACGCACGGGATGGGCAAAAGTAGTAATCGAATTCACCACGTTGGAGGACGCTTCAATAGCATTACTTCTTCCATCGCAACTTAGGGAAATACGCTAGCTGCACTGAGCCGGTAAAGTCGCTCACTCTGCCCGAAGCCAGCAAGGGGGCCTTCCACGCCTCATATTGGGCGAAGGTCGTCAGCTCCCAGTCGGGTTTCACCCGTATCACTGCGCGTAAGGAGAAATCATTCTGCGTGGTGCCCCCCGGCAAAAACCCCGCCGCGACTTTGCCGTTCCGGTAGCCAACCTGGATGCTCTCCCTTGGGCTTAGCCAATAGGTCAACCATGCCTGGCCTCCCTTGCCTTCCCGCCCGATCCAGCTTCCAAGTAGATTTCCTTTGTTGGTGTAGCCGTTGCGATATTGCCCTTCCCAATAGATGAAGTGCCCTCCATTGGTGGTACCCGCCGGAGTATCCGTGTTTACGCCCTCTACGCGCAGGTCGAGATGAGGTAAGTCAGGGAAATGCGATATAAAAATGCCGGGATTGACCGCAGCCCGGCGCGGAGCATCGATGGGCGAGGAGTCGTCGTGCACGATCGAGTCGGAGTAAAGCGTCACCCACTTCGTCAATCCAGGCAGCCGCCAGGTGAAGTCGAAGCTTGAGTGACGTTCTCCTGGATCATTCCTGGACATCTTCTCCGCGGCTGTTACATTACTGAAACTCGTAAAGCTGTGCCAGAACGATCCGAAGGTCAATGGCACATGACCCTCTCCAGCAAAGAGCACTACCCTGGAAAATCCGAACTCAATATTCTCCGTGGGTTTAAAACTGAACTTCTGCGCATGCACCCACGGTTCCCTGGGATAGTCCCAACCTTTCAAATCGCCAAAAAATGCCTCGTAGCGGAATGGCCCGGTAACTTTGGAGAGCAGCGGAATATAGAGCGGTTCCACCCGATCGATGCGAAATGCGTAGATTGGCTCCGCATTGTTGCTCCAGGCCATACTGCCTCCTTTCCCGGGGCCCCACCAATCTTCGCTCTTGCCAATCGAGATCTCGTGGCCTTGCAAGTGAACGGATGCATCCGCGTCCAATAGTCGGAATGCATCGGTTTGCGAGACGGGCGACATCTGGAACGGCTGCTCCGGGATCTCATCGGCCAGCGCGATGGCGTCGAGCGCCGATTGAGGAAATGCCGGCCGTCCGGGGGCGTGCTGATATTCTCCCCGCACGTTCAGGGAGAAACGGCCGCCTGCAGCGTGGGCGGCGAAACCATCGATCTGATTGAATCCCTGGTTGTACGGCCGGCCGTAATCGTTAATGAGCGTCTGCCCAAAATGTGCCGAGTCCGTAAGCGGCCGCCCCGCGATATAGAGTGACCGGCTGTAGAGTTCATCCAACTCTACGTAGCCCGCGCCGCCCTCCTTGCCAAACTCCGCCGCTAACGCAGCGTAAACGCGCTTTGCTTCAGATTGTTCGGGGGCCAGCGCTACCTTTTGTGCTGTCTGTTCCAGAATGTGCCGGCAACTGAGCTGCGTCCAGGGCCGTAAACCCAGGTAGGCGGTGTCTGCATATCCCAGTGCGTGAAGTCTGTCGAAAGCGTCGTAGACCCAACTATCAAGCGAAACGTATGTCGAGCTCGCAGAGCTAACGACGTCTGGCGAAGACATGGGAGGTTGAGCCCGCGCATTGCCGTGAACGATGACCAGGGCCATCGCCACCACCAGCCCAAAGAGAACGTGCGAACGCTGGAACACAACTCCACCATGAACATTTTTTTCCAAGCGACAACGACACCTTCCAAAGTTTCTTTCGGTAACAGCCGGAACCGGCCGGATAGGGCGGCCGCCGTCAGAAACTCTTGCTGAACCTCTGTTGGTCAAGCCACCAGCAGAAGCCGTGCCACAGGGTATTGGGCAAGGTTTGCAGATGGAATCCGATGCGAAAGGCCACGTGCAACACGTACTTTAGGTAGCGCTGCGAAGGCCACCATCGTCTCTTGTGGCGCCCCTTGGTGGCGTCTTGCCCAGGAGCGCCGACAGCGGGGAGTCGAAACGGCATCAATGCGTCGCCCAGCACCAGCAGTCGATCCCAGCGCGACTCGAGCAATGCGAGGTGTAGCCACACACCGTGCTTGTTGGGGTGAAACATTCCGGTCAGCGGAGATCTCGAAAACCTCTCCAGCCATTCCCGTACGGGGCGGCGGATCGTGGATATTTGCAAATCAACGGCTGCTGCCAAACAACAGTGGAACCACTCCCGAGCCAGCCAGAAGGAAATTGCCTGCAAAGAACGAAACGAATCGTCATGGCATCGCTTCCACGATTGCCACAAGGCATCATCCTCTGCGTGGGTATGCAGGAACCACGCCAACTCATACACGTGATGGATAACCCAATCTCCACGCTGCAGGTCGCGAAGAATGTGGAGTGCGCTAAAGGCCAGGTTGTCCATCGAAGAAAGCGCTGGAAAACGGAAGTTGCCCCTGCGTTGCTCAATCCTGCGCCCCCAGAATTCATTCACACCATGGATAGGAAGCCGGGTCGTCGCCGCATTCCAAAAGCAGAAATGCAAATCCACGCCGGGCGGCATATCCGGGTCGTAAGCATTTCCGCGCCACTGCCACCCCCGCTTTCTCGTCATCTCTGGCAAGTGGTCTGCGGGGAATTTATCGAGTGTCCTGTCTCCTATATACCCCAGCCTTCCGAGGGCGAACTGGGCCGCGGGAATGAGCTCTTCCGGGCAATACAGATCAATGTCCGACTGCATACGGTGGTCCAAAGACTCCACGAAGTCCGGATATTGGGCAAACCCTTTGATCACCACGTGTTTTATGCCGGCGTCGTCGAATGCCCGGGCTATCTCTGCATAAGCGGCCTCGATTCGCTGCACCCGCAATCTGTTGTCAGCAAGGTTCTGATCGCTTTGTCGTCGAACCCAGGACGGGGCGGCGTCTCCACACGCACGAACAAGAGGCAGCGTCAGGTGAGCGAGATCACAAAGCGCCAGCAGATCGCACCACTGCGCATCTGTCAGTTCAGCGAGCCCTCGCGTCTTTGCGCCCTGCAACTGCAGAGCCTCCAGCACTGCGGGGAAAAAGCTGGGCACGCCAACGAGTTCGTTCGCCTTGTTCGCCGTCAACACTCGCGTCATTCGCTATCCCCAAGGATCATCTCTTGCAGAAAATCGACCGCGCTTTCCAACTCGCTGTAACGCAACTCCAAGAGCTGCGCATTGAGCAGATCGCGAAGCGACGCCGCTTGTACCTGGTGCTTGTCCCCAGTTGCCGCCGGCGACTGGTTCGCCCAATCTCGCGCAACCTCCCTGGAGAAAGGCACCAGTTCGGGGCCGGTACCCGCCATCCGATTCAGGAAGATGATGTATTCGGCCGTGGTGTGATTTGCCCTTGCAACATAGGGCAGCAGTGCAGTGGGAATCTCTATCGAAGGTTTGCCTGCATTCCAGGTGGTCTGCGTGAAACTTTTGACTTCCGGAAAAAGCTCCCTGGCCGATGGGCGAAGACGCACCTGGTGCGAATTGCCGGCGATCAGCCGCGTGCTTCGGCGATGCACCAGATAACTCGCGTCGTCGGAGATATATTTCCAGCCGGCGCGAGCGCACGCGAAGGCGAGCGACGACTTGCCTGCCCCCGAGTTGCCGCATAGCAGGACACCCTTGCCGTCAAATTCGACACACGCGGCGTGCAGCGGGGTTACATAAAACGCCGACAACAAGTTCAACGCAATCGACTCCAGGAAGTGATAGCGCACATAGCTCTGGTGCTCAACCGGATCTGTGTCGATCCACGCAAAGGCAAACCCCTGGTCTCGGTCGCACACCGCAAAATTTCGGGCATCAGCCACAATCGACAAGAGGTTTCGTTGCGCCCTATAAACCGGAACTGGAGGACACACGCCTGAACTACCCGCGCCCAGCGCAATCCGAAGCTCAAGCGGCTCCTCCAAAAATACCCGGCGCAGGCCGCCCCAACTCTCTTCCGCGGCAACTAGGATCTCTTCGGAATTTGTTAGAACCTCGACAGAAAAACCGAGCGGATGGAACACTCGCTTGAACGGAAGATTCAGATTGCGCAGCAAAGGGTCGCCGGAGATCCCCGGCTCGACGACGTCAGCGCTTGTAATGATCTTCATAGACCGCATTTCCTTACCCCGCGGGACACGGCTTTCATCAGCGCCCACTCCCACCCAACCAGCGCTTACGCTCAATTCCGATTACCCTGCTGGGCAGCAGCAGCGTCTGATTCGTATTCGTCGCCACTATAGGCTTTCGGGTCTCCCAGGGTTCCGGCACGGGGAAGATCGCGGAGATATAACACCATCTGCCAGATTTCCTCGTCACTCAACGTTCCCTTTGACGCCGGCATCCCCGAGGGAAAAATACCGTTATCGATGATCCATTTCAGTTGCCCATCGGTGTAAGCCTGCACCGCGGCGCTCGCCATGGACGGTACGGGAGGTGCGAGCCGGTTTGCGAACGGCACTCCTGTATTCTGCCCATCTCTTCCGTGGCACTCGACGCAGTAATAACCAAACACCCGCTTTCCTGCGTCGACATTGGCTGCAGTCGCTGGAATGGGATTTCTTTCCCTTTTCCCGCCTACCGTGATGTGCCGCTTTACCCAATATGCCGTTTTCGTTTCGACTGGGCCTGGCGCCTTGGCACTGCATGCGGTCAAGCCGCAGCAGAGTCCCAACACCAGGCCACACACTACACGGAAACACATCGCTACTTGTCCTTCACCTGGACGGAAAACACCATGGACGCGTGGCCGGCCCCACAGAAATGGCTGCATCTGCCTTCAAATGTGCCTGCTTGCTGTGGCGTCACTTCCGCGTTCGTAGCTTTCCCCTTCACGATGGTGACGTTTACGCCCAGCTCCGGAATCGACATGCCGTGCGTGGCGTCATCCGAAATAAACGACAGGGTCACCGTTTCCCCCTTCACGATCTCGATCTCCGCCGGGGTAAACGAGAACCGTTTGGCGTGGATCTCAATCACGCGAGGTTGCTCTTGCGCAAATGTGGGCGCCCACTCGCACGCAGCGAGACAGACCACAACAACAGCTATCAATCGAACCATCTTCTTCATGTCCACCAATTTCCTTTGCTTGAGTAGTTTCCAGCTGTAACTAGGGCGCCATGAATTTGAGCAGGGCTTGCTCATCTTCACGAGAAAGGCGGGCTCGCGTACGCATGTGCATAAGGATCGTCCCTGTCGTTCGCGGCGATATGCTCATCGGCGGCATGTGGCAACGGGAACAATTCATTTCGAATAGCCGCTCTCCTTCGTTTTGCTTGGTTGCCGCGGGACCGGGCTTCGGATTCCCTCCGCCAGTTCCAGCGCAGAGCAAGACCGGGAACAACAGGAGCGGGAGAGCGGCAAACCATAATGCTGCTAGAGTTCGTCGAGACATTATTTCCTCCCCGGCCAAAGCGGCCATATAAACCGATACGTAAACCCGACATTCCACACATTGGCGTCGGCCTGCTGCCTGAACTGGCGGCCATAGCTGGAGATAAATCGCATGTTGTCGCGAAAGTAGTAATTCAGGCCAATATCAAACCGCTGGGTATTTTTCGTCGGCAGGCTATTGCCGCCGCCGTTCAAAGGGTGAAACTGTTGCAGCCGGGGCACAACTTGAACGTGCTTGAAAAAGCTCGTCGCTACCGGAACCTGCGAGAGTTGAAAGGCGGGTTCAATCCAATATCCTTCGCCATTGAAGGTGCGATCAAACTCCGCTTTTAAATTCAGAGGAACTCGTTCCGGCTGCCACGAGACATAAGTACCGGAACTGTTGATCTCCTTCTCCTGCAGCGTGTGCTGGAACGATTCTCCGACCTCAAGCCGCGCGGCTTTGATGAAGATGCTGGCATCGCCGCCCGCCAAACGCGATGCTTCCAATTGATTGATGTTACTTCTGGCGGAAAAGTACGCGCTGTATTGGATGCTGTATGTTTGCGTTTCCCTGGCGTTGCCGCGCAGCATGATGCCGTCGGCGATGCCGTTGGGCCGCGTTCCGACCGCATCGGTGATAGGTGTGTCCTGCAGGTTGCGGATCCAGAGCGGAGCGAGGCGTTCGTTGTAGAGCCCGAAGGGCAAGAGGAAAGCCCCCGCCGTTGCGATCACATGTGTATTCGCAAGCCAGTCAACCTGGGCATAATCGACCGACTTGAATACCTTGCCGATAAACGGGCCACTCGTCTGATTCTGACGGGTAAAGAATCCAAAGAATTCAGCTCTCGATTCAAGCAAAACGTGAGAGCCGAATGGCACCAGAAGAACGGTCTCTATCTGCGGCTCTAAGGCCGGGGCGCCCGCGTCGACGTTGTTGATGTATCCGAAGGTTCCGGAAAGTACAGGAGTATAGCCCGCCTCGCTGGCGACCGGAGGGGGTGCTTGTGCGTGGAGCGTACACGCTGCCAATAGAGCGCAGATTACCGTGTACCACGCTTTCATAAGCGGTAGCCTTTTCATAAATCCCTGCCAGTGTTGTTCCCGCGCGAACAAATCAGCGCGCTGCTGCGTGCCAGTCGAATGCACGCGATATGTCGAAGTATAGGGACGGCATATCGCAACGATGTATGCGAGATGTCATCGCTTTGTCATTTCCCGCAGAGCTTCGTATTGTGAGCCACGCAGTGATCTAAAGTTGTCTCAGTCAAAGCGACGGTCGCTCAAGAAAGCGCTCTCTGGTTTCAACCTTTCAAGAAAGTAACTCGGCGCCGCCTTAACTCCGTTTGGTGACATTTTGGAAACACAACATGACAAAGAAACCCTGTAGAAGATGGGGAGTGCGATTCTGGTTTGTTGCGGGTATAGCGGCGTGTGCGTCGCTTTGTCACGCACAACTGGGGGGCGCGGGAATCGACCTCGATCAAAGCACCCAACGGGTCCCCTGCGATCCACGCTACTTTCTGTGCGCAGGCGAGCAGGGAGGGCCACTGAGTGCGGGCGGCGTCAGCCAATCTTCGCAAATCCCGGGCGCAGGCAATTCACTTCCCGAAGCAGATTCGCGTTACGATTTCGGCACTGGTCAGCCGTTGGATTTGGGTCCTCGCGACTATCGGCTCCCTGGCTCCACTCAGCCTGTAACTGCGACGCCCGTTCGCTTTCGTCCCGAGCCGCTGACGGAATTTCAGAAGTTTGTCGCCGCCGACACGGGCAAAGTCCTGCCTATCTTTGGCAGCCAGCTCTTTCGCGAAGTGCCGGCAACATTTGCTCCGCTCGATCGAGTTCCCGTACCGGCAAATTATGTCGTCGGTCCCGGCGATGGTCTTTTGCTCCGCGCCTGGGGAAGCATAACCTTCTATCTTCGCGTCACAGTTGATCGAGAGGGCAGCATCTATATCCCGCACGTCGGTCAGATTCAGGTTGCGGGCACCAAATTCTCAGAGTTGCGAGACTACCTCGATGCCCAGATATCAACCTCCTTCAAGAAGTTCGACTTGAATGTAGAGATGGGCCAGCTGCGCGCTATCCAGGTATTCGTCGTCGGCAGAACGCGGCGGCCGGGGAGTTATACGGTCAGTTCCCTGAGCAGCCTGGTCAACGCTCTCTTTGTGTCGGGTGGTCCTTCCAGCACTGGCTCGATGCGCCGCGTTGAGGTGAAGCGCGGCACAACTGTAGTTACAGACCTGGACCTTTACAATTTTCTGCTGAATGGGGACAAGACAAAGGACATTCCTCTGCTGCCCGGAGATGTTATCTACGATCCGCCGGCGGGACCGCGCATCGCGCTCACCGGGAGTGTGAGCCAACCAGCGGTGTTCGAGATTCGTAGTGGAGAGACCGTCGGCGACGTTTTAAGCATGGCGGGCGGCTTGACTTCCCTGGCAAGGTTGGGGTCTGGCGAACTGGAGCGCATCGACAGCAGCGGAGGCCGGCACGTCATCGAGGTTCACTTCGACGAAGCTGGTCTCAAAATGCCTCTCGCCGACGGAGACATCCTGCGGGTGCTGGCGATCGTTCCAAGATTCGATAACGCCGTGACCCTCAGGGGCAACGTCGCGAACCCAGGCCGCTACGCATGGCACGCCGGCATGCGCATCACCGACCTCATTCCAAACAAAGAGTCCTTGCTGACAAGAAGTTACTGGAAACGTAAGAACAGCCTGGTCTTCGTCGGCCTGGACGGAGCGCCGCAAACGCCGCAGGCCTCCGACGCTACCACGGCCGCTGACAAAGCCAACAAGGGAGACGCGACGCGCGCCGGCACACAAGGCGCTCAGGACGACGATGAAGGAAACTCCGGTACCGCGGCTTCCCTCGCCCAACTTGGAGACAAGGATGAGGCCCCCCCTCCAGCCGATTCCGGCGGCGCCGACACCAGCGGCGCATCGGCCGGAAGCATCGCTTCGCAAACAGGAGCACCTTCGGAGCGCTTTCCGGTCGCCAATCGCGTCGACCGGCGCGTCCCTGAAATCGATTGGGACTACGCCGTGGTCGAGCGGCTGAATACCGGCGACCTTGCGACTTCCCTCAAGCCTTTCAATCTTGGCAAAGCTTTGCAGGAGAAGGATGAGAAAGACAACCTGGAGTTGCAGCCCGGGGACATCGTCACCATCTTTTCCCAGGCGGATATCCATGTTCCGCAGACACATCAATCAGCCTTTGTCCGGCTGGAGGGCGAATTTCAAGCCGCCGGCGTCTACAGTGTGCAGCCCGGGGAGACGCTGCGTTCGCTGGTAGAACGCGCGGGCGGCCTCACCCCACAAGCCTACCTCTACGGTTCCTCGTTCACGCGTGAATCCACACGGCGGCAGCAGCAGGCCCAACTGGACGAATATTCTGCCGATCTGGAACGAGACATCGAACGAGCGGCCGCCACCCGTTCTGGCTCCGCGGTGAATCTTCAGGAAGCGGCCACCGTATCGGCCGGCCTTGAAAGTCAACGGGCGCTGGTAGCCAAGCTGCGCTTGATGCGGGCGACCGGGAGAATCGTACTCGATATCACTCCGGGAAGCACCGACGTGGACAGTATTCCCGACCTTCCGCTCGAAGATGGCGACAGCTTTGTTATTCCTCCGAGGCCTTCGAACGTCAAAGTTGTCGGCGCGGTTTACGACCAGAATGCCTTCCTCTTTAAAGATTCCCGCCGGGCTGAGGACTATCTGCAATTGGCGGGCGGTATCGCAAGAAGCGGTGACGGTCGACATGCCTTTATCATTCGCGCCGATGGCTCGGTGGTCAGCCGCAAATCGAAAGGTGCGCGATCGCGAGGAAGTCTGGAGCGGTTGAGCATGTATCCAGGCGACACGTTTGTTGTTCCCGAGATTGTGGATAAGACCACATTGCTGCGAGGCCTGACCGATTGGTCGGCAATCTTTGGTCAATTTGCCTTAGGGGCGGCAGCCATCAATGTACTGCATTGATGCATGCCCCGGCGCAGCCGGAGAAAGGGGGAAATGGTGCACGGCTCAGAAGCGGCTTTCCTGAAAATCGTGGTGATCGTCGCCCGCGTTCGCCGGAGGCTTGTTCTCACGGTGTTCTTCACCATGCTGGTGAGCGCCGGCCTGGTGATGCTGGTTCCCGTCACCTACACCGCTACCGCGGTCATCCTCGCGCCTCAGCCTTCGTCGACCGCATCCGCCTTGCTTAGCCAGCTTGGCTCCCTCGCCTCCCTGGCTCCCGACCTTATGGAAGCCGGTGGAAGCAAGACACCGGAAGAAACGTATCTGGGGATTCTGAGCAGCCGAAGCATCGGTGACCAGATGATCGAACGCTTCGGATTGCAACAGCTCTACCGCTCCAAGCATATGGTCGATACGCGTAAAGCCCTGGCGATGCACACGCGCGTAGAAGCCACCAAGGGATACCTGATCCGCATAAGCGTGGAAGACAAATCGGCAACCCGCGCTGCCGATATGGCGAACGGATATGTCGACGCACTTTACTCCATTACTCAGCGGCTTGCGCTGACCCAGGCGTCGCAGCGTCGCGTGTTCCTGGAGCAACAGGTGAGCGCTGAGCGCGACGCGTTGAGCAAGGCGGAGCTAGCCTTCCGACGTACGCAGGAATCGACCGGGGTGATTCAATTGACCGCCCAGGCAGAACTCACCTTGCGTACCATTGCTCAGCTGCGCACGGAAATTGTAAGTCGTGAGCTCCAATTACAGCAGCTCAAATCGATCGCCACCGAGCACAACGAAAAAGTATCGGAAATGGAAACCGGGATAGCCGCGTTGCATGAGCAACTCAACAAGGCCGAGAAGGGCGTCAACGATGCCCAGACGAGCGACTACTTCCTGGTCGCCGGCAAGGTACCCGCGGCCGGCCTTGAATACATACGCACCACACGTGACATGCGCTATCACGAAGCGCTGTTTGAGGCGCTTTCAAAACAATATGAGATGGCCCGCATGGATGAGGCCAAGGCTCCGCCGCTCTTGCAGGTGGTGGATCGAGCCATCCCCCTGGACAAAAAGACGTGGCCGCCGCGCACCCTTCTGGTGCTCCTCTCTGGCCTGTTCGCCGCAGTGTTTGTCATCGGTTGGGCGTTGGCCAGGGAAGGATGGGCAAAAGCGCGCCTGGTGCCGGCAAACGCTGAGCAGCTCAACATCCTGAGAGGCATGCTGGGGCGGGAAGGCATTCTGAAATGAGCGTCCGCATGGCTACGATCCTCTACGCGGTCGCGGTCGTAGCGATCCCGATCAGCGTCGCCTCCAAGTTCCTGCTGGGCCTGACCGGCTCTACCTGGATTGACCCTACGCTGATCCTGGCGACGGCAGCGCTCCTGGCGCTCATACCGCACTGGGGCGATTTCTTAGCAGCTGAACTGCGGCTCGTTGCGGCCGGGACTGCGTTGGTGGCTGTGCTCGGTCTGGTCTGTGCGCTCTCCGGGATGCTGCTCAGGCCTCCTTCCTCTCTCTACGACGCATTGCGTGAGCCGTTGCGGCTGTGGCTCAACCTCGGTTGGTTCTTGTTGACTTGCTGGTTCTTGATCTATAAGCCGCGCGTCGTTCTGCTTTGTTCGATCATTGCCGTTGTCTTTGGCTTGGCCTGCGGGATCTATTTTCACCTCGTCGCCTTTGGGATAGCGCCTGCATCCGCCCCCATCGTCTCCTACATCCGCGCCTACCTTCTTCGCCAGACGCTGTGGGTCAACGGATTTCCTATACCTCGGATGGGGGGACTATTTTTCGAATCGCCTCCCTTCGGCCTCTTCATGTTTTCTATGCTGGTCGTGCTTGGTTGCACGCGTGAAATGGGACGTTATTCCCGCTGGACCGCATGCGGCCTTACCTGCGCGGTCATAGGCATGGTGTGTTCGCTCGCCGATCAGGTCC
>Ga0302324_100023797_pt1 | contig 11832 bp, 12 predicted proteins | sample Palsa_T0_1_FD_201949 | JGI IMG/M metagenome (GOLD analysis project Ga0302324, IMG submission 201949) | Peat permafrost microbial communities from Stordalen Mire near Abisko, Sweden - Palsa_T0_1 | ecosystem: Environmental > Terrestrial > Soil > Palsa > Peat permafrost | place: Sweden: Abisko... | reverse complement strand
GGCGCATCGCTCGCGTCTAACGCCTGATAAGCAAAAAGCGACTCGTGACCCGACCCGACCTTCACGGGAAACGTCCGCTTCTCCCAATAGGTCTGAAGATTGTAGCCCTGGAAAGCGACCGCGGTCTCGAACAGCGATACTTCCAGATAGCATCCTTTGCCGCTGCGATTGCGCTCGAGCAATGCGGCCATGATTCCGGTCAAGGCGTGCAGGCCGGTCGCCTGATCGATCGGTGAGAACGGGCTGCGCGCCGGCCCGCCGCCGACCTCGCCGGTCATGCTCATGATCCCGCTGAAGGCCTGCAGGATCACGTCGTAGCCCAGGTTGCCCTTCAGCGGACCGGTGCGGCCAAATCCGGAAATGCTGCAATAGATGAGCTCGTCGCGCTCGCGCTTCAGGCTGGCGAAGTCGATGCCGAGGCGTTCGACCACGCCGGTGCCGTAGCTTTCGAGCACGACATCGGCGGTGCGGGCGAGCTTGCGCGCAATCTCGCGGCCGGTGTCGGTTTTGAGATCGACGGCGAGGCTGCGTTTGTTGCGGTTTATGCTGAGGAAGAAGGCCGAGGTGTCGCCGTGGAAGGGCGGCCAACCGCGGGTCTCGTCGCCGACGGTGCACGGCTCGACTTTGATGATGTCGGCGCCGAGGTCGCCAAGATACTGCGTGCAGAGCGGGCCGGCCAGGACTTTGGAGAAGTCGAGCACGCGAATTCCGGCCAGCGGCTTGATCATCGTCGTTCCTCCGGGTTGTCGCCTGCAGGCATTCGTCTTAGCTTGGAATATAGAAGAGCCGCGAACAAGGACCCAACAATGCCGCAACAAAACCAGCTGCAACCCAATGTCGACCCGTTCGCGCTCGCCGGCGAGCTGTCAGGCAAATTATTGATCGATGGCGCGATGGTGCCGGCGCGCAGCGGACGAACCTTTGCGAACGTCAATCCGGCAACGGGCGCCGTGATCGGTCAGGCGGCCGAGGGTGACGCGGCCGATGTCGATGCCGCCGTGAAAGCCGCCCGCCGCGCCCAGAAGGCGTGGGCGAAACTGCCGGCGCGTGAGCGCGGCAAGCTGATCTCCGAATGCGGACGCCTGCTCAACGGACATATTGAGGAATTGGCCCGGCTGGTTGCGCTGGAAACCGGCAAGGCGCTGCGTACTGAAAGCCGGATCGAAGCGTCGGTGCTGGCCGATGTCTTCATCTTCTTCGGCGGCTTGGGATCGGAGTTGAAGGGCGAAACGGTACCATTCCGGCCCGATATGCTGACCATGACGGTGCGCGAGCCGCTTGGCGTGGTCGGCGCGATTATCCCGTGGAACGTCCCTATGCTGCTGATGGCGCTGAAAATCGCGCCCGCGCTGGTTGCCGGCAACGCCGTCGTGGTCAAGTCGGCCGAGGAATCGCCGTTCGCGGTCTTGCGCGCCTGCCAGATCATGAATCAGATCCTGCCGCCGGGCGTGCTCAATATCCTCTCGGGCATGGGTCCGGAATGCGGCGGGCCGCTCGTCACGCACAAGGACGTGCGCAAAGTGACCTTCACCGGCTCGGTCGAGACCGGAAGGATCATTTACCGGGCCGCAGCCGACAAGCTTATTCCGGTCACGCTGGAGCTTGGCGGCAAGAGTCCGATGATCGTGATGGACGACGCTGATCTGGGTAAAGCGGTCGATGGCGCCATCACCGGCATGCGCTTCACCCGCCAGGGGCAGAGCTGTACGGCGGCGTCGCGAATTTTCGTGCAGGAGGGAATCCACGACACATTCGTGGAACGGCTGCGCGCCCGCGTCGACGCCATGAAAATGGGCGACCCGCTCGACGAGACCACGGATATAGGCACGATCGTTTCGCCCCAACAATACGACAAGGTGAAAGGCTATATCGATATCGGCGAAGCGACGCCGGGCATGAAAGCCATCACCTGTTCGCAGCTTCCGAGCGACCAGAAACTCAGCAAGGGGCTGTTTGTCCAGCCGGTGATCTTCACCGGCGCGACCAACGATTCAAGACTCGCGCGCGAGGAGATATTCGGTCCGGTTACCTGCGTCATCAAGTTCAAGGACTACGACGACGCGATCGAGCAGGCCAACGACAGCGAATTCGGGCTGGCGGCGACGATCTGGACGACCAATCTCAAGACGGCGCTGGACGGGGCGCACCGGCTCGAAGCCGGCATCGTTCAGGTCAACCAGAACCTCGTCGTGACGTCCAACCTTAACTATGGCGGCGTCAAGAGTTCCGGGCTCGGCAAGGAAGCCACGCTCGAGGCGATGCTGGAGCACTTCACGCACAAGAAGACAATCATCTTGAATATGCAGTAAGGCCGCCGCGGCTTTTTGAAGACAATCGTGATGCGAAAGGGAAGGCTTAGTTCCGTCTTGACGGATATAGATGTATATGCATCTACTATGCGCATTCGCGCATCGGCGAACGACGGTATGCCCAAAGATTTCGATATCGACGAGTTTATGAATTGCTCGTGCCTGCGCTTGCGCCGTGTGGCGCGGGAAGCGACGCGCGTATATGACCGTCACCTTGAGCCGACCGGGCTTGGCGCCAATCAGCTTGTCCTGCTGGTGGTGCTCCGAAGCGTGGACCGGCACCGCGAAGGCGTGACCGCGAGCGTGCTCGCCCAATACATGGGAGCGGATCCGACCACACTCAGCCGCAATCTGAAGCCGCTGGTCAAACGCCGATTGATCGCGATACGTGCCGATCCCGGGGACGGGCGCAGCCGGTTGTTGCATATCACCGCCAGAGGCGAGGCCAAGCTGCACGAGGCCGGTCCCCATTGGCGCAAGGCCGAGGCGCAGATGCAGGCCGCCATCGGCGAGGCCTCGCTAAAGTCATTGCATATTCTGCTCGACCGCGCCGCGGCAGGTCTCCGCGGCTGATCCGGAGGCATGTCGATAGTGCCGTCGCATACCAACGGTCTGAGAAAATAAATGCATATGCATTTATAATGGAGACTTCCATGTCGCTCGATCTCGTCGGTGCCTTGCTGTTCATCCTGATTTCTGCCGTCGCCATTGGTGTGCCTGCGATCTGGTACAGCCGCGCGCCCGGCGGCTTGGCTTTGCTCGCGGCGCATATTCTCTGGTTCGTCGCAGTCGTGGCGCTGGCTGCAAGCGGCGCTTTGACGTGGCGGCTTGAACTGGGCGCTCCGGTGCTCGCGTTGTCCATTGTCATCCCGATCGTCGTCCTCATTGTCGTGGCGACACTTGTACCGGGGGCGCGGCGGGCGCTGTCTTCGATTCCGCTGCCGGCATTGATTGCCGTGCACGCCATTCGCATCCTTGGCTTCCTGTTTCTGTTGCTGCTGGCAGCCGGCCGTGTGTCCGCACCGTTCGCGCCAAGCGCCGGTTGGGGCGATATCGCCGCCGGCGCTACCGCGGTCCCGGTCGCCTGGGCGCTCGCGAGTCGCGTTCCGGGCGCACGCTGGCTGGTCGTGCTGTGGAATAGCGTTGGATTGCTCGACCTGATCGCTGCGGCCGGACTCGGCATGACCTCGGCCGCGGGCTCGCCGCTCCAGGTGTTCTTCGACGCGCCAGGCTCCGCTGTCATGGCGACGCTGCCTTGGGCCATTATCCCGATCTTTCTGGTGCCGCAGCTGATCGTGAGCCATCTCGCCGTGTATTGGCGGTTGGGCCGGCCGGCGGGCAATCTCGCCCATGGGCTTCGGGCCAAACGAGAAGGGTTGGTTGCGACGCACTGATCGGGGGCGGCTAAGCGGGCCTTAATCGGGTATCATCCCGGTTGGCTCGCTTTGCACGAGGAACCCGCATCATGACCTCAGGTGACGGTGCACTTTCTGCTTCGAAGGCCGGACCGGCAGGACGCGCGGCGCTCCCCGGCCAAGTCGTGCTTGTCATGCAGGGCGGCGGCGCCCAGGGCGCCTATCAGGGCGGCGTCTACCAGGCGCTGCACGAAGCCGGCATCGAGCCTGATTGGGTTATCGGCACGTCGATCGGCGCCATCAACGGATCGATTATCGCCGGGAACGAGGTTGCGCACCGGCTCGAGCGGCTGCGCGGGTTCTGGTCGCGGACCGAGGGTCCGCCGGCCGGGTTGTTTGGTGCGTTCGCGCCGATATTCGGAAATCCGGCGACCGGGTTCGCTACGCTGCTGGCCGGTGTGCCTGGCTTCTTCTCACCCAATACGTCGCTCTTGTGGGGTCTCGATGCGCGGGTCGGCGTCGAGCATGCGGCCTTGTATTCCGTCGATCCGCTGCGGAATCTGCTGCCGGAACTCGTCGACTTCGACAGGGTCAATTCTGGAAAACCGAGATTTACGCTTGGGCTGGTGAGCGTGCGCCACAGCCAGATGCGATATTTCGACAGCAAGGAAACGAAGATAGGTCTCGATCATGTCCTGGGATCGAGCGCTGTCCCGCCGACATTTCCCGCGGTCCGGATCGACGGCGAGGCCTATTGGGACGGGGGCATCTACTCGAACACGCCGGTCGAAGCCGTGTTCGACGACTATCCGCGGCGCAGTTCCGTCGTCTTCGCCGTGCAGATCTGGCACTCGCGGGGCCCGGAGCCCGAATCCGTCGCCGAGGTCTTTGCCCGGCAGAAGGACATCATGTTCGGCAGCCACGCCAAGGGCCAGATCGCGCGTCAAGCCCAGCTTCATCACATGCGGCATGTCGTCCGCAAGCTGGTCGGCATGCTCCCCGAGGACCAACGAAACACGCCCGAAGCCCAGGATCTTGCCGGCTATGGCTGCGCAACCGTGATGCATCTGGTGGAAATCAACGCCGAGCCGCTCGACGGCGAGACCAATTCCCGGGAATACGACTTCTCGCCGGCTACGATCGAGGCACGGTGGCAGGCCGGATATGCCGATACGTGCCGCATGATAGCCCGACGGCCATGGGACAATCCGATCGATCCGGCCGTCGGCGTTGCGCTGTACGCCTCCGATGCCGAAGAATATCTCCCCGTCGGCGAATGATGATCGGCCGGCGGATAATCTCGCCGACGCCGGTTCGGCATTGAAGACGCCGGGATTGGCGTGATCTAACCTGCCAAAGGGAGCGCGGGCGGTGCTGCCGGTCGAGGACCGGGGGGCATCTAATTTAATGACGCCTGCGCCGAAAATTGGGGGGACACATGAACAGCAGCGCCAAGATGCAGGAGCTTCGCCGCGCCACCAATCCGCTCTTCAACGACCGCAAGCTGAAGCTCGGTACATTCTGCACCAATCTGAGCGGCGGTTACGCCATCACCACGATGCCAGGCACGCTGGAAGTGACGTGGCCCAATACGGTGCGGCTCGCGCAATTGGCGGACGAGATGGAGTTCGAAGCGCTGGTGCCGGTGGGCCGTTGGAAGGGCTTTGGCGGCGTCACCAACTTCAACGGCGCCGGCTTCGAGTGCTTTAGCTGGGCGGCGGGGATCAGCGCCTCGACCAAATACTCGTCGGTCTTCTCGACCTCGCACATTCATACGATCCATCCCGTCATGGCGGCCAAACAAGCGACCGTGATCGATCACATCAGCGGCGGGCGCCACGCCATCAACATCGTCTCTGGATGGAACCAGCCGGAGCTGGACATGTTCGGTGCGCCCATGCTCGACCACGATGCGCGCTACCAAATGGCCGGCGAGTGGATCGAAATCATGATGAAGCTGTGGACGCTGGAGGAAGATTTCGACTACGACGGAAAGTTTTATCAGGTGAAGAAGGGCTGCCTGGCGCCCAAGCCGTTGCAGCGGCCCTACCCGGCGATCATGAACGCCGGCGGTTCGGACCAGGGACGGCACTTTTCCGCGAAATATTCCGACATCGCCTTTGTCCAGTTCGATACCCACGACCCTGACTTCGCCAGAAAGAAGGTCGAGAGCTACCGCCGGCTGGCCCGCGAAAAATACGGACGCGAAATCCAGGTGTGGAGCTTCGGCTACGTCGTGCAGCGCGAAACCGAAAAGGAAGCCAAGGATTTCCTGCATTACTACGTCTACGAGAAAGGCGACTGGGCTGCCGCCGGCAATCTGATCGATATGTTGGGATTGGGCTCGCTCGCCGTCGAGCCGAGCGCCTTCGAAAAGCTGAAAGCTCACTTCATGGGCGGGTGGGGCGCGTTTCCGCTGGTCGGCACCAAGGAGCAAATCGTCGACGGGCTCGCCACCCTCTCCGACATCGGGGTTGATGGCGCGCTGTTGTCGTGGCCGCTCTATGAGGAGGGCATGCTGGCCTTTCAGTGCGAGACCATGCCACTCCTCAAGCAGGCCGGGCTGCGTTAGCCCCCGCGAACGTTACAGATAACCATGGCCGACGACGCCGACGTCATCATCGTTGGAGCTGGACTCGCCGGTCTGGTCGCCGCGGCCGAGCTTATCGATGCCGGCAAGAAGATCGTCGTGCTCGATCAGGAGCCCGAACAGTCGCTTGGCGGCCAGGCATTCTGGTCGCTCGGCGGCATGTTTCTGGTCGATTCGCCCGAACAGCGGCGCATGGGCATCCGCGACTCGCACGCGCTGGCGCTGGAAGACTGGATGGGCACGGCCGCGTTCGATCGCGACGAGGATTTCTGGCCGCGAAAGTGGGCTGAGGCTTATGTCGCCTTCGCAGCGGGCGAGAAGCGATCGTGGCTGCACGAACGCGGCATCCGCTTCTTCCCGGTGGTCGGCTGGGCCGAGCGCGGCGGCGGTAACGCCGTCGGTCACGGCAATTCCGTGCCGCGGTTTCATCTGACCTGGGGCACGGGACCGGGCGTCATCCAGCCTTTCGTTACGCGCGTGCGCGAAGGCGAAAAGCAGGGCCTGGTAACCTTCAAATTCCGGCATCGCGTCAACGAGCTGACGAAATCCGGCGCGGCGGTCGTCGGGGTGCGCGGCGATGTGCTGGCGCCGAGCAAGATTGAGCGCGGTCACAAAAGCTCGCGCGACGTCGTGGGATCGTTCGAGCTGAGGGCGCAGGCCGTCATCGTCACGTCGGGCGGCATCGGCGGCAATCATGAGCTGGTGCGCAAGAGCTGGCCGCAGCGCCTGGGGTCGCCGCCGAAGCGCATGATCACCGGTGTGCCCGACCACGTCGACGGCCGCATGCTGGCGATCACCGAGGCCGCCGGCGGAACGATCATCAATCGCGATCGGATGTGGCACTACGTCGAAGGTATCAAGAACTGGAATCCGATCTGGACCGACCATGCCATCCGCATCCTGCCCGGGCCGTCGTCGCTGTGGCTCGACGCCCGCGGCAAGCGGCTGCCGGTCCCGCTTTATCCCGGATTCGATACGCTCGGCACGCTCAAGCACATCATGGAAACCGGCTACGATTACTCCTGGTTCATCCTGACGCGAAAAATCATCGAGAAGGAGTTCGCGCTCTCGGGCTCGGAGCAAAATCCCGATTTCACCAGCAAGAGCTGGTGGCAGGTTATTGACCGCGCCCGGAACGGCATTTCCGGTCCGGTCAAGGCGTTCATGGAAAGGGGCGAGGATTTCATTGTCGAGCGCGGTCTGCCGCGGCTGGTCGAGCGCATGAATGCGCTTGCCGGCGGGGCGCCGTTACTGAGGCTGAATGGCGTCGAGCGCGAGATTGCCGCGCGTGATCGCCAACTCGACAACAAGTTCGGCAAAGACTCGCAGATTATGGCCATTCGCGCGGCGCGCCGGTATCTCGGCGACAAACTTATTCGCACCGCGCGACCGCATAAGCTCCTCGATCCCGCCGCCGGGCCGCTGATCGCGGTGCGTTTGAACATTCTGACCCGCAAGACTTTGGGCGGGCTGCAAACCGATCTCGACGGCCGGGTTATCGGCGCCGGCGGGCAAGCCGTGCCGGGGCTCTACGCCGCCGGCGAGGTGGCGGGCTTCGGCGGCGGCGGCGTTCACGGTTACGCGGCGCTGGAAGGCACATTCCTCGGCGGCTGTATTTTTTCCGGCCGGGCCGCCGGCCGCGCTGCGGCAGCAGGCGTAGGGTAATCGCGGTCCCTTGCACGACCGTCATGCCTGGCCGCCGCAAAGCGTCTTTCACCGCGCGACGGCGACGAGCCACATCAACAGGACAGCGAGCACCGCGCTCAACCCGGCAAACGCGACCAGCGCATCGCGGCCATCGACGAAGCCGTCGGGAAACCATTGCAGCACCAGGGGTGCCGCAAGCACCGATATTCCGCCGGCGATAATTGCCGCATACCACGGGATCAAATGCAGCGCCGCCAGCGTTCCGGCCGCGAGGCAGACGATCATCAGCGCCATCGAACCGAACAGGACAATCGGCCCGAAGCCGGAAGCTGACGACTCATATCTGCGCGGGAAATGGCCGCTGGCCGCCAGGCCGTGCAACGATGCGGCGAGCATGAGCGCCATGAACAGCGAAGTCGGGATCAAGGTCTCGATCGACAACATCAAGCTACGCTCGCGTGCAGGGCGCTTGCTTTCGCTTGACCGGCGAAATTTAAAATCCGTAACATACGAGACATATAGCAGCGATCTGCGCAACGGCCGCGGCCGGGAAAGCCCAAACATGTCGACGGTGGCAGGCAAGCCGGTCAGAACGCCCGCGGCGGCGAAGCACAGCGAAGCCAAAGCCGAGACGATGGCCGGGGGTGAGCGGAAGAAGCGCACCATCACCGAAATCCGGGAATCCAAAATGTCCGGAGAGAAAATGGTCTACATGTCGGTGCCGGATTACACCTCCGCCAAATGGGCCGAGATGGCCGGCGTCGATGTGGCGGTGGTCGGCGACAGTCTGGCGATGGTCGCCCACGGCCATGCCAGCACCATCCCCGCTACCATGGACATGATGATCATGCATGCGCAGGCAGTGCGCCGCGGCGCTCCCAATACATTCTCGCTCGGCTGCATGCCGTATCAGAGCTACAACACGGTCGAGCGCGCGCTCACCAACGCCACGCGTTTCATGCAAGAGGCGCTGTGCGATGCGGTGAAACCGCAGGGCGGAAAGTCGCAAGCGCATATACTGCGCGCTCTGGTCGATGCCGGAATTCCAACCGCCTCGCACATCGGGCTGACACCGCACACCATCGCCATGTTCGGCGGCTTCAAGATCCAAGGGCGCACCGCCGACGCGGCGATGAAGATTTTGGAGGACGCGCTGGCAATCGAGGATGCCGGTTGCTTCATGCTCGAATTCGAGGCGGTGCCGGCGCGGATCGCCAAGCTGATTTCCGAACAGCTTACCATCCCGACCATCGGCATCGGCGCCGGCGTCGGTTGCGACGGCCAAATTCTTTTGTGTTACGACCTGCTCGGTGTATTCACCGACTTCAAACCGAAATTCACCAAGCGCTATACCAGGCTGACCGAAGTCGCCGTTGCCGGCATTGCGCAATACATCAAGGAGGTGAAGGAAGGCTCGTTCCCGGACGACGAGCATTCCTACAGCGTCAACGAAGCCGAATACGAGAAATTCGCCGTCATGGTCGAAAAACGACGGCAGGTTTGATGTTGGCGCACTTGCAAATCGCCGGGAATCGATGCCCGGCAATTTGCGGGATGTATTTCTTGGCGGCGGCAATGTCCGGCACACGATGCACTGGGTATTGTTTCCTCTGCAACCCTGCCGTGGTCTGAAAAAATGAAAGCTTACGAGGGAAAGCGCACGATGGACGGCCTCGTCGTGACGGTCGACGGGCGACCCTTGCCGGAGCATTACGAGGTCAGGCAGTTCACCAAGCGCGGCTTTGAGTGGACCTATGACGGTACGAGCCCGCAGCAACTGGCTTTGGCGATTCTGTTCGACCATCTCGGCGACAGCGAGCGCGCCGTCGCGCTATCCGGGCCGTTCATGAAAGACGTCATTGCCAATCTCGACAACGACTGGCGGCTCACGGTGGCCGACGTCGATGCGTATTTGCGGCAGCGCGAAACGCATTGAGATTGAAGCGTCAGGCCGCCGATGATAGGATTCGCGGTGGAAACAAACGGCACAAAATAAACGGCGAAAAGACCGGCGACCGAGGGTAAGCGAAGATGATCAGCCAGCGCCAGATCGACTTTCGCCAGGAATACCGCTCACGCATTCTCGGCTGGTACGACGGTTACCTTCATGTCGTGATCATTTACGCGATGGGCGCCGCGGCGTTCTACGTCTATGTCGCACACATTCACAACGTCACCGCGCTCGAATGGCTTACGGTACCGCTCACCTTCCTCTTCACCAACCTGTTCGAATGGGCCGTGCACAAATTCATCATGCACCGGCCGGTCGACATCAAAGGTTTGCGCGCGATCTACGAGCGGCACACGCTCAATCATCATCAGTTTTTCAGCGACGAGGAGATGCGCTTCCGCGACCATAAGGACTGGCGCGTGACGCTGTTTCCGCCCTATGCGCTGGTGGTCTTCATCCTGATGTCGATACCCGCCGCCGCGATTCTCGGCACGATATTCACGGCAAATGTCGGCTGGCTGTTCATGTCGACGACGAGCGGCATGTATCTGATCTATGAGTTTATGCATTTTTGTTGCCACGTCGACGAGAACTGGTTCGTGCGGCATTGTCCGTTCGTCAACACGCTGCGCCGCCATCATACCGCGCACCACAACGCGCGGCTGATGATGGAGGTCAACATGAACCTGACTTTCCCAATCGCCGATTGGGCGTTCGGGACATCCGACCTCGAGCGCGGCCTCCTTGGTACGCTGCTCAACGGCTACGACACCCGCTTTCTGAAGAAGACTCTGCGCGGCAAGCCGCGCCGTCCCGACGAGGCGGCAGCCGTCCCGGTCGGCGCGAATTAGTTGCAGCTTCGGCCCGACTTCCATGCCAGGCGATGTCAAAGCCATCCTGTCGGCGGTCGTCCTGATCGTCGCCGCGGTCCTGGCCTATTGGAGCGGGTCGCCCATCCACCGCGGCTTGTCGACCTTCATCATGGTCGTTGCCGTCCTGATGGTCGCAGCTATGTGGGTCTTCCCCGAAGGGGGCGTCAAAAAGGGCGACGCGAAGCGGGCCAAATAGCCCGCTTGCGGCCCTCACGCCGCCTTATGGCGTGCAAGCTCGGCCTTGTAGAGTGCAAGTTCTTCGAGGAACGCCTTGGCAATGCTCGGGCGCGTTTGCAGGTATTCATGGTAGCTTTTGATGGCCGGCCAGGCCGAAAGATCGACCCGTGTCGGCACCGTCCAGTTCAGCACCGTATACAGATACGCGTCGGCGACGGTGAAACGGTCGAGCAGGAATTCGCGCCCGGTGAGGTGGTTATTGAGATACCTCCAACGCGCTTCGTATTTCTTCAGTGTATGCGCCCTTGTCCCTTCCGGCGCCTTCTGATCGAACAGCGGAATAAAGAACCCCTTGTGCAGTTCCGTGCCGATGAAGCACAGCCATTGCTGCAAGCGCGCCCGCTCGACGTCATTTCTCGGTGTGAGGCCGGATTGGGGGTAGCGGCCCGCAATATATTGCAGGATCGCCGCGTTCTCGCTGAGCAGCCAGTCGTCATCCAGCCGCAGCAGTGGCACGAGCCCAAGCGGGTAAATGTCGAGATAGTTGGCACCGTCGCTTGTGCGTTTGTTCGGATCCACCTCGATGAAGCGGGCGTCCGCTGCCCCTGCCTCGTACAGCGCGATCCGGCTCGCCAGCGAACAAGCCATCGGCGAAAAATAAATATCCATGGCGCTCTCCCTTCTATTTTTGTACCCTCTCGCATAAATTAGAGACGGTCAAGGATTTTTTGCGAAATGGTACAAAAAAGACTGGAGCCCGAAGAACTCGATCAAACCCGTCGGCGCGGCCGGCCGCGGCAATACGACCCCGATCGCGCGCTGGCCGAAGCCGCCCGGGTGTTCTGGAGGAACGGCTATGCCGCGACGTCGCTCGACGATCTGGCGGCGGCGACCGGCATGAACCGGCCCAGCCTTTACGCCGCATTCGGCG
>Ga0302324_100023792_pt1 | contig 11832 bp, 8 predicted proteins | sample Palsa_T0_1_FD_201949 | JGI IMG/M metagenome (GOLD analysis project Ga0302324, IMG submission 201949) | Peat permafrost microbial communities from Stordalen Mire near Abisko, Sweden - Palsa_T0_1 | ecosystem: Environmental > Terrestrial > Soil > Palsa > Peat permafrost | place: Sweden: Abisko... | reverse complement strand
GTGGTCGAGGTGGTCGAGGTGGTCGAGGTGGGCGAGGGATCGGTAGTTGAGGTGGTCGGCGCTGGCGGCCTTGGCCTCCCGCGAGCAAATGCTGGTGCCCCGCTAGCAGCCAGGGAGCCAGCGGTAACCGCGACAGTGGCGACTAACGTGCCGCCAGCTGCGAACCAGCCATGGCGGCCTCGCCGTTGATAGGTCAATAGGTTCTCCTCGGTCGTATGAACGTCTTATTGGTCCCGCCAGGGATACCGTTCCCGGTGTATATGAGGCAGCGATGGTCGAGTTGTGATGGTCCTGTGATGGCGGGCCCGGGGCGGGCACGCCAAAGCCCCCGGGCCTCGAGGCACGTACGGTGCCAGGGCCCGGGGGCTGTCTGAGGAGCTAGCGTGAACTAATTAGGCGGTGGTCGTAGTCGTCGACGCCGTGGTCGTCGTACCGGCGTTGTGGTGGTGGCGAAGGTAATCGTTGGCCCTTTGGTCGTCCTTCCATGCCGTCCCAAGTGCCCTGTTGGCGATGAAGATGTCGATGCGGGCGCCGTTAAGGAGGCCGTGGTTGGCGTCCCAGTCCGCCGCCGTGTAGCCGAGCAACTGGGCGGAGAGCCCTGAGGTTGCGGTCGTGGCGGTTGAGCTCTGGGACTGCATGTTTGCCACCAAAGGCGCCAGCACTCCCTGGTTGGAAGAGTTTTCCTTGCCCGTGAGGTCGGTGATCGCTGTGGCGAGGGCGGGCAACTTGACGTTGGTGATGCTGTCCACTTCGACGACGTCCTGCACGGCAGGGAGCAAGAAGTCATACACGCGGTAGCCGAAAATCTCCCCGACATTGGCGTTCACTTGGCCGACCGTGGTGTCGGTCGAGATCGTCGTCCCGAGCCCCTGTATCGCCGTGATGTCGGCCTGCATGTCAGCGACGAGGGTGGTGCCATCAGAGCCGAGGTACGAGTCGCCCTGGACTCCCGTTATGGCCTTGTTGAGAGAATTGACCCGGTCCGTGACCTGTTTCTCCCCGTACGCCTGAGCTGCGCTCAAGTTGCCCGAGGCTGTCGTGCTCGTGGTGCTGGGCGGGGTGGTCGACGTCGTTGTCGTGGAGCCGCCGCCGCCATGGTGGCGAAGGTACCTGGAAGCTTCCTGCCAGTCCTTGTCTGCGGTCCCAAAGGCCCTGGCCATAACCCGGATCTCTGCGCTTGCGCCGCCGAGGAGGTTGTGGTTCGCGTTCCACTCGGCGGGGGTGTAGGAGAGGAGCTCTGCGGACAGACCTCCAGTTGCGCCCGTGATTATCCCCGACTGCGACTGCATGTTGGCGATAAGCGGTGCGAGGACACCTTCGTTGGAGGAGTTCTCCGCGCCCTGGAGCAACGAGATCGACGAGGCGAGCGCGGGCAACTTGACATTTACGGCGTTGTCGACGATGACCACGTCACCGGCGACAGGAAGCATGAGGTGGTAAACACGGAACTCGTTGAAAATGAGCGCAATGCTGGCGTCGACCTCGCCCACTGTGGTCTCACCGGCGATGGTCGTCCCCAAGGTCTGAAGCCCGGTTATGTCAGCCTGCATGTCGGACACGAGCGTTGCCCCGTCCGAGCCCAGGAAATTATCTCCCTGCACCTTTTTTATTGCAAACTGCAGCGAGTTCAGGCGCTCCAATATGAGCGCCGCGGCATACGCCTTCGCCCTGTTCAAGTGCTTGAAATTGGCGGGGGGCACTGTTACGGAGGGGAAAACGGGCGGCGGTGTAGTTGCCGTCGTCGTTGTGGTTGAGGTGGGGTCTGAAAATGCGGGCGTTGCGACGGCAGCCAGGGACGCAGCCGCAACTGCGAGCGCTATTGCGCCGCCTGTTGCAGTTTGCCAGCGTCGCCGGCTTTGAATGTGATTGGACATCTGCGCTCCTTGGTCTGGTAATCGCTTCTTGTACTCATCTTCCCCACGGCTTATGACCCCCTCTTGAGCCAGCTGTGATGGTCCTGTGATGGCTACCGTCGGGCAGGCGAGTTTTTGGAGGACAATTGCGCCAGACTGGGAACGATGCTCGAACGACCCGCCGCAGGGCTCATCCCCGATGCCCCTGGCTCGTACCAGTTCCGCGACGCCGACGGGAGAGTCATCTATGTAGGCAAGGCGAGGTCGCTGCGCCAGAGGTTGTCCAACTACTTCCAGAGCCCCGGCAACTTGCTGCCTCGTACCGCTCAGATGGTCGCCTCAGCCGAAAGCGTCGAGTGGATCCAGGTCCGCAACGACGTCGAGGCGCTCATGCTCGAGTACAGCCTCATCAAGCAGCACAAGCCGCGCTTCAATGTGCGCCTGCGCGACGACAAGAGCTACCCGTTCCTCGTCCTGACGATGGGGGACGAGTGGCCACGGGCGACGGTCCGGCGGGGCCGCCCGAGCGGGCGTTCCCAGAGCCGCTACTTCGGGCCCTACGCTCACGCTTACGCCATCAGGGAGACCCTCGACCTGCTGCTGCGCACGTTCCCGGTGCGCAGTTGCAGCGATGGCAAGTTCGTCCGCCACGAACGCCTGGGCCGCCCGTGCCTGATGTACCACATCGAGCGCTGTGCCGGTCCGTGCGCCGGCCTCATCGACCACGAGCAGTACGCGCGCCTGGTAGAGGACCTCGGGAGCTTTCTCGCCGGTGACACCTCACCCGTGGTCGACAAGTTGGGTGCTCAGATGCGCGAGGCTGCGACAAATCTCGAGTTCGAGCTGGCAGCAAGGGTGCGCGACCGGATCGCATCTGTTCGCAAGGCCATCGAACGACAGCAGATGGTCACCGAGCGGGCCGAGGACCTGGACTGTTTCGCCCTCGCTGAGGACGAGCTGGAGGCGGCGGTCCAGGTGTTTTACGTGAGGCGCGGGCGAGTTGTCGGGCGCAAGGGCTTCATAGTCGACAAGGTCGAGGACCTGGAGCCACCGCAACTGCTGGCCGACATCCTCGAGCAGCATTACGCCGACCCAGTCAACGGGATCCCTCCTGTCATCCTTGTCCCGGGCGAGGTTGACGAGACCGATGTCCTAGAGGAGTGGCTCTCGGGCCTCCGGAGCGCCGAGGACGGCGAGACCCGCCGCTCCGGCGCCGCGCCGCAGCTCAATGAAGAAGGTCCGGAGCTGCTCGAATGGTGGGCTGCGAGCGAAAAGCGACGGCCGGAGCGCAGCGTCAACCCGAGGTCGACGGGCGCCAGCCGGGTACACCTCCACTTTCCCCAGCGCGGCGAGAAGAGGGCCCTGGTGGAGATGGTCGCCAAGAACGCGGCGGAGGAGCTGGTGCGCCACCGGCTCAAGCGTTCGTCGGACCATAATGCGAGGGCTCGCGCCCTGAACGCCTTGCAGGACGCCCTGGACCTGCCCGAGGCCCCGCTACGGATCGAGTGCTACGACATGAGCCACCTCCAGGGCACCGACTACGTTGGCTCGATGGTGGTAATGGAGGACGGCCTTCCCCGCCCGTCCGAATACAAGAGGTTCAAGGTCCGCAACGTGCCGGGCAACGACGACTACGCCGCCATGGAAGAGGTCCTCACCAGGCGTCTCCAGGCTTACCTGGGAGAAAAGGAGCTACCGGTGGCCGACCGGAAACGCCATTTTTCCTACCCGCCCCAGTTGCTACTGGTCGACGGTGGCAAAGGGCAGCTCAACGTGGCCGTCCGGGTGCTGGAGGAGCTGGGCCTCGAGGACGAGATCCCGGTCGCTGCGCTGGCCAAACAGTTCGAGGAGGTCTACCTCCCCGGGCAGGCCGACCCGGTCCGCGTGCCCCGTGGCTCAGAGGCGCTCTACCTGCTGCAGCGAGTGCGTGACGAGGCTCACCGCTTTGCCGTTTCCTACCATCGCCAGCTCCGAGGCAAGCGGATGACGGCCTCCGCTCTGGACGGCGTACCCGGCCTTGGGCCGGCTAGGCGCAAGCGCCTGGTGGCCGAGATGGGGAGTATAAAAGCAGTCCGCCAGGCCTCCAAGGAGTCCCTCGAGGCGCTCCCCTGGCTGCCCAAGCCCGTTGCTGAGGCGCTGTGGGAGAAGATCCACGGTGCCAACGGCGTCGGGCTGGTCGCAAAGGCCACGTCTTGAGCGGGGGCTCGTCCCAAGAGGGCATGTTCCAAGAAGGCACTGTCCAAGACGGTTTGTACCAAGCGGGCTCGTTCCACGAGCCGGGCTCCCCGCTGCCCGCCGAGGCCGAGCAGCTATGGGAGGTCAACTCGACCTGGTGGCAGGAATGCTTTACCGAAGGCGCCGACCCCGAGTACACCGAGCAGATAATCCCGTTGCTTCGTGAGCTTCTGGAGGGAGCTGCCCCAGGGGCGGTGCTCGACATCGGCTGTGGGGAGGGCCAGCTTTCCCGGGTTGCGGCAAGCCTTCCCTGCGTGCGCCGCGTCGTCGGCATCGACCCGACCCTGGCGCAATTGGAGATGGCCCTGCAACGCCAGTCTGGCGGGGCGGGTACGGAGGTCCAGTACTCCCGTGGCGCCGCGAACGCTCTTCCTTTCCCCGACGCAAGCTTCGACGCGGCGTTCGCCTGTTTGGTGTTCGAGCACATCGAGGGAACCGCCGAGGCACTCGGCGAGGTTGGCCGCGTCCTGCGGCCCGGCGGCACGTTCCTGTTGTTCTTGAACCACCCGCTCCTGCAGGCGCCGGGCAGCGGATGGGTCGACGACCACATCCTCGGGGAGCAGTACTGGCGTATTGGCGCCTATCTCCTGGAGCACCACGGCGTCGAGGAAGTCGACAAGAACATCTGGATCCCCTTTGTCCACCGGCCCTTATCGGTATACGTCAACGCTTTGGTGGCGGCAGGGCTCTACCTCACGGCCATGATCGAGCCGGCCCCTCCGGGCGGTTTCCTGGACAGGGCTGAGGAGTACCGGGAGGCGTCCGCCTTCCCGCGCCTGCTGGTCCTGCGGGCGGAGAAACTGTTCCGTCCCTCGGCTGCGGCACAATGAAGTAGTGGCACAGTTCGTAGTCGTCACCGGGCTTTCGGGTGCCGGGCGTTCGCAGGCCGGGGCGACCCTCGAGGACCTCGGGTGGTACGTCATGGACAACATCCCGACGGCGCTCATCACCAAGGTCGTCGACTTGGTCTCGGGCACCGGTCCCGAGGCCCAGCGCGTGGCCTTGGTCGTCGGGCGCGACGCCGGCCAGCTGGGCGATCTCCAAGCGGCGATCGGACAGCTGAGAGCCTCCGGTGAAGCCGTCAAGGTCCTCTTCCTAGACGCCTCCGACGAGGTGCTCGTACGCCGTTTCGAGGGAACACGGCGGCGGCACCCGCTCGGGCAGGAGGGCGTTCTCGAGGCGATATTCGACGAACGCCAGCGCCTCGAGGCGATCAAGGAAATGGCTGACGTGGTGGTCGACACGAGCGAGCTCAACGTCAACCAGCTGCGTGAGCGACTGGCCGACCTCTTCGGGGGGGACGAGGCGACTGCCATGCAGATCCTCGTCATGAGCTTCGGCTTCAAGCACGGCGTCCCGATCGACGTCGACAATGTCCTCGACGTGCGTTTTCTTCCCAACCCGTACTGGGTCGAGGAGATGCGCCCGCTGACTGGGCTCGACGAGCCGGTCCGCCGCTACGTGCTTGGCCAACCCGAGGCCAAGGAGTTCCTCGAAAGGGCCGACTACCTGCTGAAGTTCCTCGTCCCCGCTTACGTCAAAGAGGGCAAGAGCTACCTCACGATTGCCATCGGTTGTACAGGAGGCCGGCACCGCAGCGTCGTCCTGGTCGAGGAGATCGCAGACCGCCTTCGCAAGATGGGCTATAACCCGAGCACGATCCACCGGGACGTCGAGCGTTGAGCGCCCCGCTCTGCCAGGCGCAGAGCGGCCCGCACGTCGTGGCGCTGGGGGGCGGCCACGGGCTAGCTATCACGCTGTCGGCTGTCTCCCGCTACGCCGGCCGTGTCACAGCGATCGTCTCGGCCGCCGACGATGGCGGTTCGAGCGGCCGCCTGAGGGCCGCTTGGCCTGGCCCGGCGCCGGGAGACGTGCGCAGGTGCCTGCTCGAGCTGGCCGGCACGGATCCTGGCGAGCAAGCTTGGGCGAAGGCCCTCGACTTCAGGTTCCCTGACGGTGACCTCGCTGGCCACTCCTTGGGGAACCTCGTCCTGGTCGGCCTGAGCGAGACGACGGGCGACTTCGTGGCGGCTACAGCCAAGGTCGGGCGCCTGCTCGGGGTAACGGCAACGGTCCTTCCGGCCGCTTCGGTGGGCGTCGACCTCTGCGCCGAAATAGAGGGCGTCGATGGCCCGATCGAGCTCGTCGGGCAGGTCAACGTTGCTCACACTCCGGCGCCGATCAGGCGGGTCTGGCTCGACCCGGGCAGCCCAGCGGCCCCTCACCAGGCGTTGGAAGCGATAGCGGGCGCCGACCAGGTGGTGCTCGGGCCGGGCTCGCTGTTCACCAGCGTGCTCGCTGTCTGCGCCGTCCCGGCCATCTGGGAGGCAATCAACGAGCGGCAGGCCGGACGCGTCTATGTCTGCAACCTTGCGACCCAGGACTCCGAGACGAAGGGCCTTGACGCCGACGCTCACCTTGCCGCACTGGCCGCGCATCGCGTGACCATCGACACGGTGGTCTGCGACCCCTCAACCGAAGTGGGAGCCCCTTCGGCCCATTCGACGGGACTGACGACGGCCGTCTCGGATGTCGCAGGAGCGACAGTCGTGACTGCCGCACTGGCCAGGCCCGATGGCCATTCGCACGACCCGGCCCTCTTGAGCGATGTGCTCTCGGCTCTTGCAGCGGCGGCCATTAGCCCAGCCACCACTTAGGCAGCATCTAGCGACCAGCTACCCACCCGGGTGGGACAAGGTCCGGCATGAGCGCGACTGCGGGCAGGGTACGGTTAGCGGGTGGATGTACAAAGAGGTCTCTATTTCCCGCTCGGAGCGACGCCGGTCGACGGGGGCACCAATTTCGCAGTGGCGTCGGACATTGCCGACGCCGTTGAGGTGTGCCTTTTCGACGAGGCCGGCAACGAACAACGGCTCGAGCTTCCTGAGCGCACAGCTCATGTCTGGCACGGCCTGCTGGCCGAAGTCGGCGCGGGCCAACGCTACGGCCTCAGGGTGCACGGCCCGTGGGCGCCTGCTGAGGGGCTCCGCTGCAACCCCGCGAAGCTCCTGATAGACCCCTATGCCACTGCCGTCGATGGCGCCCTCAAATGGGGTGAAAAGCTCTTCGGCCACCGCTTCGCTCATCCTGAACAGGTGAATACGGCGGACTCTGCGGCCAACATGCCCAAGTGCGTCGTAACTGAAAGGAACTTCGACTGGGGCGGCGACGCGCGCCTGGACATCCCTTTGGAAGAGACGATCATTTACGAAACCCATGTAAAGGGCTTGAGCTTTCGGCACCCTGACGTTCCTGGGCACATCCGTGGCACTTATGCCGGCTTGGGGCACCCGGCAATCACCGGTTATCTGACGGACTTGGGGGTAACTGCCGTAGAGTTACTGCCGGTCCACCAGTTCGTGCACGACTCGCACCTTCTCGAGCGGGGCTTGCGCAACTACTGGGGTTATAACAGCATCGGTTTTCTCGCTCCTCACGGTGATTACAGCTCGTCCGGCACGTCAGGCGGCCAGGTCGCCGAGTTCAAGTCCATGGTCAAGGCGCTCCACGCCGCAGGGTTAGAGGTCATCTTGGACGTTGTGTACAACCACACGGCGGAGGGGAACCACCTCGGGCCCACCCTGTCGCTGAAAGGGATCGACAACCCCGCGTATTACAGGCTCGTCGAGGGCGACCGGGCTCATTATTTCGATACCACCGGTACCGGCAACAGCGTGAACGTCAGCCATCCCGAGGCTTTGCGGCTGATATTGGGCTCGCTCCGATATTGGGTCACCGAGATGCACGTCGACGGTTTCCGCTTCGACCTGGCGACGGCGCTCACGCGCCAGAGCGGAGAAGCGGACGCCCACAGCGCATTTTTGACCCTCGTCCACCAGGACCCCGTGCTCGCGCCGGTCAAGCTGATCGCTGAGCCATGGGACATAGCCGGCTACCAGCTTGGCGGTTTCCCGGCCCGGTGGTCGGAGTGGAACGGCAGGTACCGCGACGAGGTGAGGGATTTTTGGCGGGGGACGGACGGCACGCTCGGCGAGCTGGCTCTCCGCCTCACCGGCAGCGGCGACATTTACTCATCTGACCGCCGTACCCCGACCGCCAGCATCAATTTTGTCACTGCCCACGACGGTTTTACGCTCGCCGACCTCACCGCCTACAACGAGAAGCACAACGAGGCCAACGGCGAGGACAACAACGACGGGGAAAGCCACAACCGCTCGTGGAACTGCGGTGCCGAGGGCCCCACCGACGATATTGAAATCGTCCAGCTCCGCGCCAAGCAGCGGCGCAACCTTCTCGGCACCCTCCTTTTGTCTGCCGGCGTGCCGATGATCCTTGGCGGTGACGAGATCGGGCGCACTCAAGGCGGCAACAACAACGCCTATTGCCAAGACAACGAGGTGTCGTGGTACGACTGGGAGAACGCAGACTGGTACCTGCAGGCTTTCACCAAGACAGCGATCGCACTGAGGACACAGAACCCTCCCTTGCGGCCCCGTAACTACCTCATGGGCCCAGAGGGCGGGCCGGCGCAGATGGTGCTCTACCGCCCCGACGGGAAAGAAATGAAAACCTCCGACTGGCAGGACCCCCATGCCCGGGCACTGGCGATGGCCCTCGACGGACGACAGATCGAAGACGCCGACGGCGCGCCCACCGACGACAGGTTCTTGCTGCTTCTCAACGGGCACCACGAGCCCGTCGAGTTCACCGTCCCGCGTGGCCGGGACGCCTGGGTACCGGTCCTGACCACGGGTGAGCCGGACGACACACCCCAGCTCAGCGCCACGCTGAAAACCAAACGGACCATAACCCTCGAGGCCCGCTCGCTGCTGTTGCTGCACAGCCAGTAGCAGCAGCTACTGGCCCAGTGGGACAGCCAGTAGCAGCAGCTAGGGGCCGGGCGGCATAGCCGGTGGCGCCCGCAGCGCCCAGGCCAGTACCTGTTCTTGCCGAAAAGTATGGAAGGGGTTACACGCGCTTCGCCTAAGATCGTGCTCGAACGACGAAGACGAGGAGAACGCTATGACTGTCCGGGTTGGGATCAACGGCTTTGGGCGGATCGGGCGCAACTTCTTGCGTGCCGCGCTCGCCAAGGGCGCCGACATCGAGCTTGTTGCCGCCAACGACCTGGCCGCACCAGCGGCCAACGCCCACCTACTGAAGTACGACTCGACTTTCGGGCCGCTTCATCAAGAGGTAAAGGTTTCCGAGGACACGATCTCGGTCGGGCCGCACAGCTTCAAGGTGTACTCCGAGAAGGACCCGAAGGCGCTCCCGTGGGGTGAGCTGGGTGTCGACGTCGTGATCGAGTCGACCGGCAGGTTCACAGACGGCGAAAAGGCGGTCGCTCACATCGACGCCGGAGCCAAGAGGGTGATCATCTCGGCCCCGGGGACCAACGTCGATGGCACCTTCGTAGTGGGTGTCAATGACGACACATTCGACCCCGCCGTGCACCGCATCATCTCCAACGCAAGCTGCACGACGAACTGCTTCGTGCCGATGATTAAGGTCCTCGACGACGCCTTCGGGGTCGAAAAGGGCCTCATGACGACGGTGCACGCCTACACGAACGACCAGAACCTCCTCGACCTGGTCCACAAGGACATGCGCCGCTCGCGGGCCGCCGCCGTCAACATCGTGCCCTCCAGCACCGGCGCCGCCAAGGCGACGAGCCTCGTGCTGTCCAACATGAAGGGCCGCCTCGACGGCTCGTCCCTGCGCGTACCGGTCCAGGACGGTTCGATAACGGACTTCACCGGGATCCTCGCCCGCGATGTCACCGTCGAAGAGGTCAACGCCGCCTTCAAGGCTGCAGCCACGTCCGGGCCTTTGGCCCCGGTGCTCGTCTACACCGAGGACCCCATCGTCAGCTCCGACATCGTCGGTTCCCCGGCTAGCTGCACCTTCGACTCCAAGCTCACCATGGTGCTCGGGTCGATGGTCAAGGTGTTCGGCTGGTACGACAACGAGTGGGGCTACTCGAACCGCCTCATCGACCTGGCGCTCATCGCCGGGCGCGCCTAGCCGTGAAGCTCCCCGAGCTCGAAGAGCTCCGGCCGGTCGGGGGTAAGCGGATCCTCGTGCGCTGCGACTTCAACGTGCCGCTCGCAGGCGACGTGATCACCGACGACCTGCGCATCCGCCTCCCCGTCGAGACCCTGGTCTGGCTGCTCGCGGACGGTGCCGAAAAGCTGACCGTGTGCAGCCACCTCGGCCGGCCCAAGGGCAAGCCCGACCCCAAGTACTCGATGGCGCCGGTGCGCGCGAGGCTTTACGAGCTGCTCACAGCCCGGGGGGCAGACACGAGCCGGGTCGAGCTGTTGGAGAACCTGCGCTACAACCCGGGCGAAGAGGCCAACGACCCCGGCTTTGTGTTGGCTCTCGTAGAGGATCAGGACCTCTACGTTGACGACGCTTTTGGCGCGGCACACAGGGCGCACGCCTCCATCGTCGGTCCACCACAGTTCCTACCCTCGGCGGCGGGCCGCGTCCTTGCCCGTGAGGTGGAGGTCCTGGACGGCCTCCTGGAGAAGCCTGAGCGCCCTTTCGTCGCCGTCTTGGGCGGGGCGAAGGTCTCCGACAAGCTCGGGGTGATCGAGGCTCTGATGGACAAGGTCGACGTGCTCGTGGTGGGCGGAGGCATGTGCTTTACCTTCTTGGCCGCCCAGGGCCACTCGACCGGCGGGTCGCTGCTCGAAGAGAGCCAGATCGGCACCTGCGAGCGCCTGCTCGCCTCCGCTGAGGCGGCCGGCAAGAAGATCCTGCTTCCGACCGACATCGTTGCCCTCTCGCCGGGAGGGGTCTTCGGCGCAGGCAGGGAGCCCGAAGGCGAGATGCGCCTGGTCGGCCCGGACGTGCCGGATGAGTGGCTCGGCCTCGACATCGGGCCGGGTTCGGCCGCTGCTTTTGCCGACGAGGTCATCTCGGCCGCCACCGTGTTTTGGAACGGCCCGATGGGGGTCTTCGAGGACCCGCGCTTTGAGGCAGGCACAAGGGCCGTCGCCGACGCCGTGGCCGCGACAAAGGGCTTTTCCGTCGTGGGTGGCGGTGACAGCGCCAGCGCCCTCAAGCTGTTCGAACTGGACGACCAGGTCGACCACCTCTCGACTGGTGGTGGGGCCTCCCTCGAGTTCATCGAGAAGGGAGACCTCCCCGGGCTTGTCGCTTTGCGGGAGGCAGCGGCGCGTCGTGGCGGTTGAGCGCAAGCCGCTCATCAGCGGCAACTGGAAGATGAACCACACCCACCTGGACGCCATTGCCGGCTTCCAGAAGCTGGCCTACAGCCTTACCCCCCGCGATTACGAACGGGCGGACGTTTCGGTCCACCCCGCTTTTACGGCGCTGCGCTCGGTGCAGACCATGATCGACGCCGACTCCATCCCGATCGGCCTCGGCGCTCAGAACGTCTATCCCGCTGACTCGGGAGCTTTCACCGGCGAGGTCAGCCCGGTCATGCTCGCCAAGCTCAACGTTCGTTATGTCATCGTGGGCCATTCCGAACGCCGGGAGCTGTTCGGGGAGAGCGACGCCTTCGTCAACCAGAAGCTCCTGGCCGTCCTGAAGCACGAGATGACCCCGATCCTGTGTGTCGGCGAGACGCTCGCCGAACGGGAATCGGGCGCTACCGAGGCCAAGGTGCTCGGCCAGCTCGAGGCCGATTTCGTGGGCGTTGCACCAGCGGCTGCTGCCAAGGTCGTGATCGCCTACGAGCCCATCTGGGCCATCGGCACCGGGCGCACCGCCAGTGCAGAGGACGCCCAGGCGACGTGCAAGACGGTGC
>Ga0302324_100023790_pt1 | contig 11833 bp, 8 predicted proteins | sample Palsa_T0_1_FD_201949 | JGI IMG/M metagenome (GOLD analysis project Ga0302324, IMG submission 201949) | Peat permafrost microbial communities from Stordalen Mire near Abisko, Sweden - Palsa_T0_1 | ecosystem: Environmental > Terrestrial > Soil > Palsa > Peat permafrost | place: Sweden: Abisko... | reverse complement strand
TGGGCTGCTCCTTCACATCACTCCCAATTCGTTCGAAACACTCCGCAACACCGTCGCCACTCTGGCGCAATCGGCGCATGAGCTACCGTCCAACCTTCACCTGACCGTTGCATTCCCCGAGCCTGCGGGTGAAGGTGAGTGGACTGCAATCGCTGCCGAGCTCATCCGCACAACGCCGCAAGTTCAACTCGTCGCCTACGCGCCGGCGGCCGGTTCGTTGCCGCAATCCTGGCCTTACACCGCCGACAGCTACGCCGATGTTGCGCGCATCACCGAAGATCACCACACCGGCGCCATCATCCGTCTCAGTCCAGACTCCGACCTGCTGCCGATCCCGTGCATGCTGGCGCTCGCCAAACCGGTGCTGCAGAACGGTGCTGCGCTCTCCATCGCGAACTACCAGTTCAGCCGCTTTGAAGGACTGCTCAACAGCGCGATCCTGCGTCCGCTGACGCGCGCTCTTTATTGCGCGGACATCTGCTACCCGCTCGCCCCCGACGCGGCATTTTCACTGCCGTTTCTGCAGCAACTGGCCGCGCTTGTTCCCCGCGGCGACGCAGCCTCTGGCGAAGAGCTCATCCTGTGGCCGGCTCTGGAAGCCATCCTGCAGTCCAACCGCATCGCCCAGGTGAACGTTGGCACGCGCCAGTTCGCGCCGCGTCCCAATCCCGATGTCAACGCACTGCTGACCCAAATCCTGAGTTCGCTGTTTGCGGAAATTGAACTGCGCGCCAGCTTCTGGCAACGCGGCCGTCCGCTCTACCCGATCACGAACGCCGCGCCCTGCCCCGCGTTCGATCCGGATTTCTCGCGTCGCCCGGTTACCTCAGAGGCCGCGGCCGTCGCCTCGCAAGCTGTCGATGTTTCTCCGATGCTCGACTCCTTCCACCTCGCCGTCGGCAATTTGCAGGAAGTGTGGTCGCACGCCATGGCTCCCGGAACGCTGCTCGGCATCAAGCGTCTTGCCGAGCTGCCGGCCGCGCAATTTAAAATGCCGGACACACTCTGGGTGCGCATATTATGGGATTTTCTGGCCGCGTACCGCAGCCGCAGCGTTAACCGCAAGCACATCTTTGGAGCGCTCGTGCCCCTCTATCTCGGCTGGGCCGCATCGCACGTCACCCAGGTCGCCGGGCTGTCTGACGCTGAAGCCGCCGCACGCGTCACCGCCCTGACCCGTGCCTTCGATTCCGACAAGCCCTACCTGATGGCCCGCTGGCGCTGGCCAGACAGGTTCACGCCATGACGTCCAACGCGCACTCATCTTCAGCTTTCAGTCGCACTCAGCAAGTCAGTGTTTAGCAAGAAGGAGCACCCCATGTGGCAACAGATTCAATCCGCACTCCACGACTCTTTCGTTCGCGTTCTTACTAAAGTCGCTGTCCTGCTGCCGGCGGTTCTGGCGCTGGTTCTCGCGCTTGTCATCGCGGGATTGATCGGCGCGCTGCTGGCCTACGGTCTTCGCCGCCTCCTCACCGCCTTCCGCTTTGACGAGCGCATGCAGCGTGGCCGTGCCGGCCGCCTGGAGTGGACCTCCATCCAATCACCCACCCTCGCGCTCTCGCGCATCGTTTTCTGGAGCTGCATGCTCGTCGGCCTCGTCGTCGGAGTTGCCGCCTTCACCTCCGGCTACAGCAATTCAGACCTGATGGCCGCGTCGCTGTTCCCCTACGTCGCCCGCATCATCGGCGCCGCAGTCCTGTTGTTAGTCGGAACCATCGCTGCCCGCTTCCTCGCTCGCAGCGTGCTCATCGGCGCGGTTAACATGAACCTGCACTACGCACGACTGCTCAGCCAGGGCATCAAGTGGCTCGTCCTGGTGCTGACAGCCGCGATGGTCCTCGACCACCTGAACATCGGCGGCGCCATCGTCGAGTTGGCGTTCGGCATCATCTTCGGCGGCATCGTCCTGACTCTGGCGCTGGCCATCGGCCTCGGCTCGAGAGACATTGTCAGCCGGTCGTTTGAGCAGGACACGCCGCGACCGCCGGCCGAATCAACCGCGCCCAAGGTGACGCACTTTTAACGCAGTCGAATTCGTAACAATTTTTGCATTTTTAAAGAAAAGAAACGGCATGGCCGCAAATGCAGCCATGCCGTTTTCCTTGAGCGGCCAAGGCACGCCGCTGCTCCGCTTTACTTTTGCGGAAGCACGACCGCGTCCCGCGCCACGGGAGCTTTCGGAAGTCGCAGTACTCTCGGCGTCATCATCGGCGGCCGCTTCGCGTTCGGACGAGCCACAGCGGCCTTGCCAGATCGAACTGCGGGGCGTGGTTCCATTGGCTTGGCAGCAGACCTGCGCGCTGCCAGCTCGGCTTCGCGACTGTCTCTCGCATTCTCGCGCTCGGTCAGGTCTTCCAGTCGCGCCGTCTCAAAGCCTTTGCGCTTGGCCATGATCCGGTAGTCAAAGCTGATGTTGGCATGACCGCCGCCCAGCTCCCGCACCTCAAAGCCCTTCGCCGATTTGCTGGCGACATACAGCCCCCTGCAATCGCCATTGGGAGTGAGAAACACGTGATAGTCCACCGCCGCATTTACGGTTTGACCGAACAGTGCTTCGAGACTTACCCGCGCCGCGCCGCCGCTCAACTGGGCTGTGCCCGCGTCTTCTATCCAATTCTCGGCCGAAGCCACGGCATACACTGCCTTCGACTCACCATCGTCTGTTTTCAACACCTCAGTCACACTGCCTGAGCAGGCCAGATTGGCCGACGTATCGATCGTGCAGTGCTTGCTGTTGCTATTTTGATTCGGCGCGTAGGTCTCAAACACGGTCTTGCCGGAGCTGGAAGTGTAGTTGTAGACCTTGATGGTGGCGTAGCTGCTGTTGTTGACCGCGATCAAGCCGGTGGCTGAATCTCCCGTCGCCAGCACGCCTGAGCCATCGCCATCACCGTTGGGGAAATCGCCCCAGACACCGGCGGAGCTGGTGCTCGCAAAGGAGTCGCCTTCTGTACTCAAGCTACTAGCTCCCCCGGAGACTCCCCAGCCGATGCTGCCGCTCGCGGGGTTATCGGTAATACCATTCACACCATAATTTCCCGCCTCGCCCCCGACCCCAAGCACGCCACCGTAGCCGTCGATGGCGTACACCCCCGAGGCATAGACTCCGTAATATCCTGAGGCCGAAACCCCTGTGCCGGTCGCGTTTGACGTAATGGTCGACCCGCCATATGCAGCCACCGCTGTGCCGTCATTTGTCGAGGCGGTAGCTTCTGCGTATACGCCAGTGCCTCCCAAGGCGTAAACGCCGTAATAGCCCGACCCAGCCACACCGACTCCGTCGCCCGTGTTATCGACGCCCCAGACTCCGATGGGTAAGAACGAGTTGGCGGAGAAGCTGGACGGTACTTCGCCGAGTACGCCGACGCCAGAAAAAGCGGTGCCGACATAGGTCGTGCTGCCATAGGCTCCGACCGCGCCGGTTCCCACCACGCCGGTGCCGGTATTCACAATTTCGGAGCCACCATTGCTGGGCCCGATTCCCATCACGCCGTTATAGCCGTTACCGACCACGCCGGTGGCGCCGGTCGTCTCCGTCAATCCGTAAACACCGTACGCAGTGCCCGCCGCGTAGACGCCGATGCTTTCCGCATACCCGCTGCCTTGCGCATAGACGCCATACTCTCCGCCTTGGGCATCGATGCCTGCTCCACTGCTGGAAGCGGTGCTGTATGCCAGCACGGCTGTGTTCGGCGACAGGGCAAAAATTGCGTTGCCCGAAGCGGTGTCCGTCACGGTCAGTTCGCCGGAACTGGTAGCCGTCGACGCGCCCGAGATCGTGTCGGTGCCGGTGAAGGTGTTATTACCGCTCAGCGTTGCCACGCCTGGAAAAGTCTGTCCCGAGGCAAACGTAATCGCCTTGGAAAAGCTGTTGCTGCCGGTAAACGAATTTCCCGCAGACAAGCCCGCGTACACCGAGCCGAGCGCCGTCTCGAGAGCACTCGTGTTCAGAGCGATGGCAACGCTGCCGCTGGTCCCGCTGCCGGTCAGCGGAGATGTCGTGGTCACGCCGGTGATGGTGCCGGCACCGGTGCCGGGAAATGTCTGCCCCGACGCAAATGTAACTGGTTTTGAGAATGAATCGCTGCCCGTGAAGGCGTTGTTCGCGCTCAGCGAAATCGTTCCCGGAAAGGTCTGTCCGGACGCGAAAGTGATTGGCTTGGTGAAGGTGTTCGCCGCTCCCAGCTGCGCGTAGACGGAATTTCCCAACGTCAGCAGCGCGCTGTCACTCAGGCCAATCTTCACGGTGTTGCCGGACGGCGTTACTGTAACTGGCGACGACGCCAGCACGTTCGCGACACTGAGGACCGGCGAGGTGCCGAGCAGCAGTTTGCCGGCGGTGAACGTATTTTTTCCCGTCAGCGTATTCGTCCCTCCCAGTTGCGGGTAGATTTCATTGCCGAGGGTTTCGAGATAGCTGCTGCTCAGCCCCAGCGTCACCGTCGGTCCGGTTCCACCGCCCGTCACGCCGCTGCCAACGTTGATCTGCGTGATGTCCGTGCCAGACGCAGGTTGCGCCGCGTTCTTGCTGCCGGTCAAAACAAAATCAGTCGCCGGATGGCCACCCAGCGTCTCGGCATCGCTCGACTTCAGCGAATACGGCGTCGCCACCAGCAGCGTCCGCGGCTGCTCCGGTCCGTCACCCACAGTTACGCCGAGCCACTTGGCTTGCGCGGAGGAAAACATCTTCTGCGGCAGCCCGTTCTCTGTCGCCGCGCCCAGCAGGACGGAATACTTGCCTGACTCTCCCGGAGTTACCTGCTGGCTCTCGCTCCAGACTGCGTCGCCGCCCGTCTGATTCGCATACAAAGAAAACTTCAGCGTCAGCGTCTGTCCCGGCGTCGCCTCCGCGCTACCGCTGTACCGAACCAACCGCGGCATCGGGGCTGCAGCCGTCTCCGTTGCCGTCACTGGTGTAACTGCCTGCGCTAACTCCGACTGCGCCTGCGCATCCTGGCCGAATACCGTCGCCGCACCCGCGGCCATCAGCAACGCCACCATGATCCACTTCGTCTGCTTCTTCGCCATGCTCTTGCTCCGGCGGAAAGGTCCGCTCGATTCACAATCACATTACGCACAGACTGCTACCATGCGCCATCAATTCGTCTCATTTCATCTCAATTCCGTCTTATGAGGCGTGGATTTGTCGCAGACTTGGAGCAAATTGCCAGCGCGGCTCTCAGGCGGGCACAGCCAGCGGCTCCGCCCGCGCACCCGGTGCCGGCTTCAACAGCTTGAACAGCGTCGCGTTCACCAGGATCGTCACCAGCGATGCCGCCAGCGTCGCGTTATACACATCCGGCCCGATCAGCTTGGAATGCAGCGACACCTGCGCCAGGATGAACGAGAATTCACCGATCTGCGTCAGCCCAATTCCCACCCGCAAGCCCGTCTGCGCCGAATATCCGAAGAGGCGGACGACGCCAAACCACACCACAAATTTGCCGACGATGATCAGCCCCACCAGCACCGCGATCAACTGCCAGCTCGACAGCCACGTTCGCGGATCGATCAACATCCCAATGGTGACAAAGAACAGTGCAACGAAAGCATCGCGTATCGGCAGCGTCTTCTCTGCCAGCTTGTGCGCATAATGGGAGCTGCCCAGGAGCATGCCGCCGACAAACGCGCCCAGCGCCAGTGACAAGCCAATTGCCTCAGTTATCGCGGCCACCACCAGGCAAACTGTCAGCGCCAGCATCACCGCGATCTCGTCATTGGCAATCTTCTCCACGCGGCGAAGCAGCCGCGGAATAACCTTCCAGCCGATCAGCACAACAGGGACAAGCAGCAGGAGCGCCTTGCCAATCTTCCACGCCACCTGCCCATAGCCGCCGCCATCCGAAGCGTTGAGAGTTGGCAGCAGCACGATCAAAATGACGACCGCAAGATCTTCGACCAGCGTGAGCGTGATCATCACCCGCCCCGCTTCCGAGCTCAACTCCCCGCGATCCATCAGCAGCCGCATCAGCACCATCGTGCTGGCCACGCAGATGATGCACCCTACCGCAATTCCCTGAAACAGCGGCCAGCCCAGCAGCTTGCCCGCGCCCATCCCCATCGCGATCAAAATAAAAATGCCAATCGGCGCCCCTACCAGCGCCACCCACTTCACTTTCAGCAATTCCGGGACGGAGAATTCAATGCCGATCGAAAACATCAGCAGGATGACGCCAATTTCCGCCATCACCTCAAACGTATGCACCTCATGAACGTGCAGCCCCGGCGTCAGCGGACTGAGAATCAACCCGGCCAGAACGTAGCCAAGAATCAGCGGCTGCTTCAGCCGCCAGAAAAGCAGGCTGACCAGGAAGGCACCCGCGAATACCATCGCAATGTCGCTGAATATAACTGTGTGTTCGTTCACCGGCTCCGCCACTCTCGACAGCAAGACATGGCAGCGATTCTAGTCGCAATCGATGAAAAACAAATTGCCCGCGCGGGCAATTTCGCAGCGCCGCACCAACCCAATACAATGCTCTCTAGGCTCGGCCACAAGTCGAGGGCCTGTAGCTCAACGGTTAGAGCAGGGGACTCATAATCCCTTGGTTGGGGGTTCGAATCCCTCCGGGCCCACCACCGCTGCACCAATTCCGCGTCGCGTCAGTGATTTCGCAGCCAACCATATATGCTGTCCCCTAAAGGAGCACCGCACGATGGATGCGCTCGCACTGCACCGAATTCACTTCGCGTTCACCGTCACCTACCACTACCTGTTCCCGCAGCTGACCATGGGGCTCGCGCTGCTCATCGTTATCCTGAAGACGATGGCGCTGCGCACCGGCGATGAGCGCTACAACGTGTCTGCGCGGTTCTGGGCGAAAATCTTCGCGGTGAATTTTCTCCTCGGCGTCGTCACCGGCATCCCGATGGAATTTCAGTTCGGCACCAACTGGTCGGAATTCTCGCGGCGCACCGGCGGCGTTATCGGCCAGCCGCTCGCCATGGAAGGCGTCTTTTCTTTCTTCCTCGAGTCCTCATTTCTCGGCCTGTTTCTCTTCGGAGAAAAACGACTGTCGCGATTCGCCCACTGGGGGGCGGCTTTTCTCGTCTTCTGCGGATCCTGGATCTCCGGCTTCTTCATCATCGTCACCGACGCGTGGATGCAGCACCCCGTCGCCTACACGGTGATGCCGAACGGGACGTATGAGGTCGCCAGCTTCTGGGGACTCATGATGAATCCGTGGGCGTGGCTGCAGTATGCGCACAACATGTGTGGCGCCGTCGTTACCGCCGCGTTCGTCATGTCATCCGTCGGCGCGCTCTACATCCTGCAGGACCGCAAGGACGACTTCGGCCGCATCTTCGTCAAGCTCGGTGTCACCGCCGGCGTCATCGCATGCATCATCCAGATTTTTCCCACCGGCGATCTGCATGGCAAGTACATGGCGAAGAATCAGCCCGTCGCCACCGCGGCCATGGAAGGCCTCTTCCACTCGCAAACCGGCGCGCCGATTGTGTTGATGGGACAGCCCGATGTTGAAGCCCAGAAGATCGACAATCCCATCGCCGTAAATAAAGTTCTCAGCTTCCTCATCTACGGCACCACCGCCGCTGAGGTCAAAGGTCTCGATCAGTATCCGAAAGATTTGTGGCCGACGACGCTGCCGCTGCTGTTTTACAGCTACCACATCATGGCGGGACTGGGCACGTACTTCGTCGCCCTCATGGCCGTCGCCGCATTCCTGCTGTGGCGCGGCAAACTTTACACTTCGCGCTGGATTCTCTGGCCGATCCTGCTCAGCTTCCCGCTACCTTATATAGCCAACACCGCCGGCTGGATGACCGCGGAAATCGGCCGCCAACCGTGGCTCGTCTACAACCTGATCCGGACCTCGGACGGCTACTCGAAACACATCGGCGCCGGCACCAGCCTCTTCAGCCTGCTGGGATTTCTCGGCATGTACACCGTGCTCTCCATCCTCTGGATCATGCTCGTCTATAACTTCATCCACAAAGGTCCGGACACGTCAGAGAAACTCGACCACCACACGCTGACCACCGCATAGGAGTCACGCATGCAAGCACTCTGGTTTTGGATTGTCGCCGTGATGCTGGCCGCCTACGTCGTCCTCGACGGCTTCGACCTCGGCGTCGGCATCATCTTCCCCTTCGTCACCCGCACGGAAGAAGAGCGTCAGCACGCCATCCGCGCCATCGGCCCCGTCTGGGACGGCAACGAAGTCTGGCTGCTCGCAGCGGGCGGCACGCTGTTCTTCGCTTTTCCTCTCGTCTACGCGTCGTCGTTCAGTGGCTTTTACATGCCGCTGATGATTGTCTTGTGGCTGCTGATTCTTCGCGGCCTCGCGGTTGAACTCCGCATGCACTTCGCCGATCCGCTCTGGCGGACATTTTTCGACGGCCTCTTCTTTTTCTCGAGCTCGTTGCTCGCGATATTTTTCGGAGCCGCACTGGCCAACGTCATTCGCGGCGTCTCGCTAGGCACGGACAATTATTTCTACCTTCCGCTGTGGACCAACTGGCGCACCGGAACGAACCCCGGCATCCTTGACTGGTACACCGTCATCGGCGGAGTCATGGCGCTGCTCGCACTCGCCCTCCACGGCGCACTTTACCTGTCTCTGAAAACCGAAGGCCATCTCGAGCGCCGCTCCCGCATCACGGCTGGACGCCTCTGGCCCTTTGTCGCCATCGCCACAATCCTCGCCGTTCCCGCCACCGTCGTCGCGCGACCTGACTCGCTGCACAACTACTATAGCCACCCCGCCGCGTTCCTTTCTCCTATCGGCGTCACTGTCAGTTTGATTGCCATCATCATTGCGATGCGCAAGCACTCCGAGATAGGCGCATTTCTCTCCTCCTGCGCCTATCTTGTCGCGATGCTGTGCGGCGCCGCGGCAGGACTCTATCCCGTCCTGCTGCCCTCCACCAATCCGAGCGTTCCGTCCATCACCATCGCGATGTCGATCGTCGGCCCGCACAGCCTGCGCGTCGGACTCGCCTGGTGGAGCATCGGCACTCTGCTCGCGCTGATGTATTTCAGCATCGTCTACTGGCTATTCCGCGGCAAAGTAGAGCAGCACATCGCGACTTACGATCACTAGACCAGCTCTGCATTCCGCAGCACTGATATTCTCTCCACCAGTGCCCCCCGTCCTCGAAGTCAACTCGCTCAACATCGGTTTCGCTACGCATCGCGGCGACGCGCCAGCCGTCCGCGGCATCAGCTTTTCCATCGCACCGGGCGAGACGCTCGCGCTGGTCGGCGAATCCGGCTCCGGAAAATCCGTCACCGCGCTCTCCATCCTGCGCCTGCTCCCGCCAAACGCGCGCATCACCGGCGACATACGCTTCGACGGCCACGATGTTCTTGCCATGCCGGACAAAGAAATTCGCAAACTCCGCGGTCGCGGCATCGCCATGGTTTTTCAGGAGCCGATGACAGCCCTCAATCCCGTCCTCACCATCGGCGAGCAAGTTGCGGAAGCAGTCCGCGTCCATCACCCCGAGTTGTCACGCCGCGAAGTCCGCGACCGCACCATCGAAGCGCTCGACGCCGTCGCTCTGCCGCGCGCGGCGCAGCGCTACAGCGACTACCCGCACCAATTTTCAGGAGGCCAGCGCCAGCGCATCGTCATTGCCATGGCCATCGTCAATCGCCCGCAACTGCTCATCGCCGACGAGCCCACCACCGCGCTCGACGTCACCGTCCAAGCACAGGTCCTCGACCTCCTCGCCGACCTCCGCCAGCGCTTCGGCCTCGCCATGCTCTTCATCTCCCACGACCTCGCAGTTGTCGCCCGCGTCGCCGACCGCATCGCCATCCTGCGCCATGGCACGCTGCTCGAATCCGGCCCGCGCGACCAGATCTTCCTCCACCCGCAACAGTCTTACACGAAAAATCTCCTCGCTGCCGTCCCAACACTGCACACCCGCCGCGATCTCCCGCTTGCCATGCCCGATCGCTAACGGTACGTTTTCGGGCCAAATCACTCCAAAGTTATGCTCGGAGTGTTCCCTTTCCCCTTGTCGAACTAATACATAAGTAGATACATTGGTTAATTGGGCCAACCAACGGAGCCCAAACCGTGCGCTATCTAATTCTCTCTGACATTCACGCGAACATCGATGCGCTCGACGCCGTCATGGCGGCCGCCCCGGCGCACGACGCCGTGTGGAATCTCGGCGACCTCGTCGGCTATGGCGCCGCGCCCAACGAAGTCATCGATCGCGTCACCGCCCTCGGTCACATTTTCGTCCGCGGAAATCACGACCAGGTTTGCGCCGGCATGCGCTCCAGTGACGACTTTAATCCCGTTGCCCAGCGCTCCGCCGCATGGACCCAGTCTGCACTCACGCCCGACCACTCCAACTGGCTGCGCGGGCTCGCGCAAGGTCCCGTTCATCCCGACGGACCGTCCGTCAGCTGCGTCCACGGCTCCCCGCTTGACGAAGATCAGTACATCTCGAACATGCGCGAAGCTTTCTCGCCTCTTCGACGCGCCGACCGCCCCATCAATTTTTTTGGGCACACCCATATTCAGGGCGCCTTCGCCACCAACGGCGGCACATGGTTTGAAATCCGTCCCGACTACGCGACCAGGAATGAAGTTGAGTTCTGGGAGTTTGCGCTCGAGCCCGGCGTCCGCTACCTCATCAATCCGGGAGCCGTCGGCCAGCCCCGCGACGGCGATTGGCGCGCAGCCTGCGCGATATATGACGATGCCAAGATGACGGTAGAATTCTGCCGCATCCCCTATGACGTAGCCCGCGCCCAGCAGCGCATCCAGGAAGCCGGTCTCCCCGATCGGTTGGCACGTCGACTCGCCGACGGCCGCTAAACTTCTTCCAATTTCTAGCGACTGACTGTCAGTCACAACTGGGTAAGGTGGTATCCGATAAAGATGTCATTGCCCGGAGGCTGCTTGCCAAGCTGGCGCAACATGCTCATCACCTGGCCGCGATGCAGCGTTGCATGATTAACGACATGGAGGAGGAGCTTCCAGCGCGGCATGCTCCAATCGTTCGCATGGAGTTCAAAGGCAAACTCCGCCCCTGGAAGCTTTGCAACGTAGTCGTGCAGACCTTGCCAAACTTCACGCCAACGCTGCTCCAGATGATGCAAGTCCGGCTCAGGAGCGGTTGCAGGAAAGCGCTTCGGATCGTTGAAGTGGGTCAGCGAGACTAGCTCGCCGCGGCGCAGTTCGCCCAGCCAGAATCTCTCTGAATCGTAGATGTGGCGCAAAGTTCCAGAGACGCCGACGTGCGATGACCCGAGATCACGAGCTTGCTCTTCAGACGTCAGCTGGGTGCAAACCGAGAGCAATTGCTGGTCTGCCCAGATGGAGTAGTCGACGAGATAGAGCAGGGCCTGCCTGGACATTGGCATGGCCGAATTATATGCAGTCAATACCCGGCAATCACCTGTTCGCTGAACCGGTCCATTTCTTCCAACTGCGGACTCATCTGCAACAGCACTAAGTCCACGCCAGTCTTCTCAAATTCACGTAACCGCTGCCGTACAAATTCGGGTGTCCCGACCAACCCACTCCGCAACCCGCGGTTCGAGACGGAATAGTCCTCGAGCGAGACTTTCTGCTCCAGCTGCGAGCCAGCCAGCCACTGCTGATAATTCCCGTAGCCTCGCGCCGACTGCTTCACATCCGTGATCCGCTCGACTTCACGTTGCGCCTCGGCGTCTGTATCGCGCACAATCGCATATCCGGCCACGCCGTAGATCATCGGCGGCAGCCCCAGCTTCTCCCGCCGCCCGCGCATGCCCGCAATCTTCTTCGCCACATTCTCCGGCGGATCGCCATGCATCAGGTACGCGTCGCACTTCTCCGCGATCAACGATTTCGCCGCATCG
>Ga0302324_100023784_pt1 | contig 11835 bp, 11 predicted proteins | sample Palsa_T0_1_FD_201949 | JGI IMG/M metagenome (GOLD analysis project Ga0302324, IMG submission 201949) | Peat permafrost microbial communities from Stordalen Mire near Abisko, Sweden - Palsa_T0_1 | ecosystem: Environmental > Terrestrial > Soil > Palsa > Peat permafrost | place: Sweden: Abisko... | reverse complement strand
GGGCATGATTTCGCTCGCGCACAGCATCGGTAAGCGAGTGATCGTGGAAGGAGTCGAAACCGCCGCGCAGTTGGACATTCTGCGCGAACTCGAGTGTGACGAAGTACAAGGCTTCTTGCTTGGGCGTCCGGCGCCCCTGGCGCATCACGACGACCTGACGCAGGAAATAAGCGCCGAGCAACTCATTGCCTGAGGACCACTCCCTCGGCCCTAGGAAGGGCTCGCGGTCGCGGCTCGGTAACGGCGTTAGCCCGCCCTGGCGTTAGCCAACACTGGCGTTAGCCTGCAATGCTCAAGTAGCGAAAGCCGAAGCGTTCCAGCCTCGCCCGGTCCAGCGCGTTGCGCCCGTCCAGTATCAGCGGCACGCGCATGCGGCCGGCCATCGCTTCCCAGTCCAGCTCGCGATAGTCCTGCCACTCGGTGACCAGCACCAGGGCGTCCACATCGTCGGCCACCTCTTCGGGCGATTCGCAGCAGATGACGCCTATATCGGGATAGTCCAGCTCAAACTTATTCAACGCCACCGGGTCGTGGACCTTCACCTTGCATCCGCGCTCCACCAGTTTGCGCGCGATATCGATGGCCGGCGCTTCCCTCAGATCGTCGGTGTTGGGCTTGAAAGCCAAACCCAGCAGACCGATGCTGCGGCCTTTCAGGATTTTCAACTCACCCAGCAGTTTCTCCACCACGCGTTCGCGCTGCCGCCGGTTGATTTCGCGCGCCGCTTCGACAATCGGCATGCCGATGTTGTACTCCTTGGCCGTCGCAACCAGAGCCGATGTATCCTTGCCGAAGCAAGAGCCGCCCCAGCCGATTCCAGCCTGCAGGAAACGCGTGCCGATGCGTGCGTCCAGCCCGATGCCTTTGGCTACCTGCGAAATATCGGCGCCCACCTTCTCCGCCAATTGCCCGATTTCGTTGATGTATGAAATCTTGGTTGCAAGAAACGCATTGGCGGCATATTTGATCAGCTCGGCCGATGCGAGATCGGTGGAAATCAGCGGTACCGCGCCCAGCTCTTCGGGCCGCGGCAGATACGGGGGCGGCGCGAAGGTCTGATCCAGGATTGGACGGTACAGCGAATACAGAACCTCCAATGCGCGGTTGTTGTCGGAACCGATGACCACGCGATCCGCATAGAGGCTGTCATGCAGCGCCGTGCCCTCGCGCAGGAATTCCGGATTGGAAGCCACCGAGAAGTGCCCGTTGGCCTTGCGCCCGTGGTGCTGCTCATAGGACTCGCGAACGATGGAACCCACCCAATTTCCGCTGCCGATCGGCACGGTGGATTTGTTGACCACTACCAGAAAATCGCCGTCGTAGTGCTGTCCGATCCCACGCGCCGCGGCGCTCAAATAACGCAGGTCCGGGCTGCCGTCGGGGGACGGGGGAGTGCCTACCGCGATAAAGATCACATCGGCGCTCTTCACCGCGCCTGCATAATCAGTGCAGAACTGAAGATTGGGCGCTGCCGCGGCCATCAGTTCCGTCAGAAATGGCTCGTAGATCGGCGTCTTGCCGGCCCGCAACATTCCAATTTTCTTTTCATCGGAATCGATGCAAGTCACTTTGTGTCCCAGAAATCCGAGGCACACACCGGTAGTCAAACCCACGTAGCCAGTTCCAATAATCGATACTTTCATTCCGTTTGATCTCCTTCACTACCGTAACAAAGAGAGCACTGGCCTACCAATGACTCATAGTACCGATTTTGTTATCTAAGGTACCGGATCGCACAGCCTAAGGTCTTGCTCTAACGACGGTTCCTTTCGCCGTTAGCGCGCGGCTTTGGCTTTAGCTTTGTCCAGCGCCTGAACCTCAAACGTCCACTCCAGGCGCAACATCTGCGGGATGTAACACAGGCGATCGTCGCAGGCTTGATAGCGCAAGGCGCCATCCACCGCGAAGCGCCCCGAGCCGTCGTCTGCCGGCTTTATCGTAATATCGCGCGTCAATCGGAAATGGTTGCGGTAGGTGGGAACTGTTTCATCGATGGCCTTCAGGTACAGTTTCTCGGCGCGGGGAAACACGGGCGCGTGCACCTCCACCGCATCGGAATCCTCCATCTTCCAATCGATCGGGATGTAGCCTTCCACGCCTGGCGCATATACGTGCATGCCGGGTTGCAGATCGATATCCACGATCAGCGCGATGCGCTCGCCCGGCGCCACTTTGATGTTGCTGGCGCCAATGGTCGCAATGAACTGCTTGCCTTCAATCTCGCGGGTGTCCGGCGGCGTCCAACCGAACTGATGAACCAGGATGGCGGCGGACGTGTAGCTCGGGTCGTATTTTGCGACGACGATGCTCTTGGTGTCCAGCACGATCCAACCCGAACCGGGTCCGGCGGCCGACGTGGCTAGCAAGCCCAGCTTGCGAAAGGCCTGGTAACGTTCCTGCAAGTCGTTTAACTGCGTTCTTGAGCCGTGTAGCAGGACCACCGCGCCCTTCGGGCCCACCTTGAGCCGGCCACCTAAGAAACGGCTTCCGATCCCCGGTCCTCGATCGTTCGCGGCCGAAGCTGCAAATGCGCAGAGTAAACTGAGGATTATGAGACGCAGCCGATTCATTTGGTCCCCCGTTCTATTATTGCTCGGCTCGTCGCCCGTTTCCCTCGCTCCCGACTATCAGATCGAAGGCAACATCCGCTACGACCATTTTCAGGAAACCGTTCTCGACATCCTGCAGCCCAGCGCGCCTTCGCTCGCCGACCGGCCGGGCGCGATCGTCATTCACGGCGGCGGCTGGGTGGAAGGCAACAAAGAGCAGATGCTCGAAACATATTGCCTGCCTTTCGTGCGGCGCGGCATGGTGGTGGCGAACGTCGAGTATCGGCTGGCCGGCGCAGCGCCGGCGCCCGCCGCGGTAAACGACGTTCTCCAAGCGGCGCAATGGTTCCAGGATCACGCTGCCCGGTACAAGGTGGATCGCAAACGGATTGTAGCGACAGGCAGCTCAGCGGGTGGGCACCTGGCGCTCATGACCGCGATGACGCCAGCGTCGGCCGATCTGGGTCCCTCCATCAAGATCGCCGCGGTGATCGATTTCTTCGGCATCGCCGACGTCGCCGATCAGATTTCGGGCGATCATCAACGACCCTACGCCGTGGCTTGGATTCCGGAGCAGCCCGGCCGCATGGAGCTGGCGCGGCGTCTGTCGCCCCTCACTTATGTGCGCAAAGGACTGCCGCCCATTCTTGTCTTACACGGCGACGCGGACCCGACCGTGCCTTACGATCAGAGCCTAGCGCTGGTGCAGGCGCTCAAAAATGCAAGCAATGACGCCCAGCTGATCACCGTCCCCGGAGGCAAGCATGGGTTCACGCCCGCCGAAATGGAGCAGCTCTGGCCGCGGATTTTCCAGTGGCTCAAGCAGCGCAAAATCGGTTAGCGGAACCCCGGCCGGAAAGCAGCGCTAATTCGCCAGGCGCTTGGCGACAACCAGCGTAATATCGTCGGCGGGCGCGCAGCCACAAGTGAAGTCTTCCACCCTCTGGTTGATGTCCGCGATGATGGATTCAGCGCTTTGGTTCCGCAGCCCCGCCAGGACTTGCGCCAGCCGGTCTTCACCGAATTCTTCATCGGCGTCCGGACGAACTGCTTCCGTCACGCCATCGCTGAACAGCAGCAACGCGTCACCGGGCTCCATGTGACAAACGCCCTGCTCGTATTTCGCTATCGCCAAAATACCCAGGATCAAGCCGGTGCCTTCCAGCTTCTCCACCGTTCCATCGGCGTGCGCGACCAGCGGCGGATTGTGGCCCGCGTTGACGTACGTCAGCTCGCCTGTCTTAGGGTCCAGGACGCCGATGAAGAAAGTAATGAACCGGTTCGAAGGGCAGTTGGATGAGATGATGCGATTGAGCCGCGTGACGAGAGCGGCCAGATTGGTGGGGTCGTCGAACAGCACTTGCACCCGCGCCTGCAAACTGGACATCAGCAGCGCCGCGGGCATGCCCTTCCCCGCCACGTCGCCCACCAGCACCCCGACGCGCCCGTCGGGATACGGCAGGAAATCGTAGTAGTCGCCACCCACCGTATGGCAGGCCGCGTTGTACCCGGCCAGATCCACGCCGGCCAGACGGGGCGCGGCCCTGGGCAGCAGGCTACGCTGGATTTCAGCAGCTTGATCAAGCTCTTTGGCGTGCAGACGCTCGGCTTGCTCTACCTCGGCCAGGCGGGTGTGCTCAATCCGTATAGCGGCCACGTTCGCCATGACGGTGAGCAGGCTGAGATCGTCCTTACTGAACTCGTGGATGAAGTGCGGCGAGTCCAGGTAGATCAGCCCGATGACGCGATCGTCGGTCTGCAGCGGCACGGCGAGCATGCTGCGAATCTGTTGCTGCACGATGCTCATGCGGTCGGCGAACGCTTCATCCAAGCGGGCGTCGCGCACCAGCAGCGAGGTCTTCTCATTGATGACGCGGTCGCGCACCGTACTGCTGATCCGAAAGCCTTCGCCCAGCGCCTCTTGCACCACCAGTTCCTGACCCTCCAGCGTCATCAGGACCCCGCGCGTGGCGCCCACCGCCTCCACTGAGAGATTCATGATCAGCTTGAAAAGCTCGGCCAGCGGCATGTTCCCGGCCAGCTCGCGTCCGGCGCGAATAAGCGCGCGCATCTGGGGACCGCCTTCGATCTCCTTCTCCTGGCTCAACACGCCTTTCAGGCTGGTGGCCACCGTAGTGGAAGGGGAAGCGGCCGGAGCTGAGCCTTCGATGAAAATAACCGTCTGGTCGGCGAGCGGAGGCAGCGAATTCTCGCCGAAATCCAGCACGATGTGCCCGGCCGTCACGCGGTCGTTTTTGCCGAGCGTATGGGGGCCGGTAATCCGGGCGCCGTTGACGAAGGTGCCGTTCTTGCTGCCTAGGTCGCGAACCATCCAGCTATCGCCGTTTCTTTCCAGCGCCAGGTGCTGGCGGGAAAGCCCGGCATCTTCGGGGTAGCATAGCTCGTTGGCGCTGGAACGCCCGAGCGTGAAGCGTTCACGGTCCAGCGCCAGCGGGCGCGTGGCGCCGTCCGGCGTGTGGATCAGTAATTCTCTCGGTAAGAATTTGGCTGCGACACCAGCCATACGTATCTAGAGTAACTTAAATCGATGAGGATCTTTCTCTACTATGTCGGCAAGCCCCGCGATCCGAACGCCAATCGGATGGCCGATGAGTTCATCCGGCGTTCCACGCGCTACGGCCGGTGTGAAATGCGCGAGATTGTTCCCGCGCGCTTCGACCCGTGGGTAAAGCACTCCAGCGCGACCAAGGTTTTGCTCCACCCGGACGGCAAGAACATGGATTCGATCCGCTTCTCCCGGCTGGTGTCAGGGGCCGAGCAGGCAGCGCGGGATCTGGTCTTCCTGATCGGCGGCGCAAGCGGGCTGCCCAAGGCTTGGATCGAAGCTGACTGGCGCGCCCATGGCGGATTGCTGCTGTCGCTTTCGGCGATGACCCTGCCGCATGAGCTGGCCCGCGTGGTGCTCGCCGAACAGATCTATCGCGCGTTCACCCTGCTGCGCGGCCATCCCTACCCGAAGTAGCGTGCCGAAGTCAAACCCCAGCTACCTCATATACTAGAAGTCTGCATGGCTTGGTTCACTCGAGATAAACCTTCGCTCAAACCGGAAGAAGGCGGCAAGCGCGTCCGCACTGAAGGGCTGTGGCTCAAATGCGCCCCGTGCGGCCAGATTGTCTGGCGGAAAGCTTTGCAGGACAATCACCAGGTTTGCCCCAAGTGCGGACACCATGAGCGGCTGGACGCGCGCGCCCGGCTAGCCCTGCTGTTCGACCACGGAAAGTTTGAGGAATTCGATCGGCGGCTGGTATCCACCGATCCGCTGGATTTCGTGGATTCGAAAAGCTACCAGGATCGCCTGGCCGCTTCGCAGCTAGCCACCCACCTGGCCGACGCCATCCTGTCGGCAGCCGGCAAACTGAACGGCCGGCGCGTCCACATCTGCGCGATGGAGCTGAAGTTTGTCGGCGGGAGTATGGGTACCGTGGTGGGTGAAGTGATCACTCGCGCCATCGAACGGTCGCTCGCGCAACGGGTTCCGCTGATCGTCGTTTCGGCCTCCGGAGGAGCGCGCATGCAGGAGGGCGCCGTCAGTCTGATGCAAATGGCAAAAATCTCGGGTGCATTGATGCGCCTGGATGAGGCGCGCGTTCCCTACATCAGCGTGCTCACGGACCCCACCACCGGCGGCGTGACGGCCAGTTTCGCTATGCTCGGCGATCTGAACATCGCAGAGCCGGGGGCGCAGATCGGGTTTGCCGGGCCGCGAGTGATTGAACAGACCATCCGGCAAAAGCTGCCCGCCGGATTCCAAACCAGCGAGTTCCTGTTGCAGCACGGGTTCCTGGACGCAGTGGTGAAGCGGGCGGAATTGAAGGACTATATCGGCCAGTCCCTGGACTTTTTTGTAGGACCGGCTTGCTGACGCGCCACCGGTCGCGCGGAGCGTATTATTCCGGTTTCTTGAACAAATTATCGAACGCCGCGCGAGCATCGTTGGAAGTTCGCGGGACTTGCTGCGTTGGCGCGGCCGCATGGTGGTTCGCCGGAGCGGCATCCCGGGCCACGGTAACGCGCGGCTTAAAGAGATCGCATTCGTTGGCCTGATCCTTCACCGCGATCCGCACTGGCACCGGCTTCAGGCATTGGAACCGGGTGGAAGGCTCAAAGTGCGCACACTGTTTGCAGCAGTGCAACGGGGTTCCGCACTTGGGACATTTGCCTTTCCAATCGATATCGGGACCCAGAGCCGTGGAGCAGTTAAAACAGCGAGCCGCCACTATGTTTTGCAGCAGCCGGGGCAGGCGCGGGCCGGTGACGTCGATCGGAGGGCGGGGGCCGGAGGGCTTAGGCCGGTCGGGAAGGTGGCGGTCCCTGGACCCACCGTTGGTGTCCATGTAGCCCCGTTGTCTGTACTTACGGTCGTCGTCCATGTATAAAATCGACTCCTGGATCTCGCGCTCTCGCAACATTACCTGTGGAGGTGTTCGGCACAGGTCCACTGCTTGTTAGCTTGAGGATCGATGCGGAGGATAGCTGCGGGAACTGGCTAAAGCCGGAAAAACGTTGTCCCGCTTGTGCCTAAATAAGTATGTACCACGAATCAATCCTAGAAGCTACTGAAATCTCGTGAGAATCCCGTTACTCGTCCGGAAGCTGGTACTAAAGGTCTTTGGTACCAGCCTCACTTCCTGGGTGCCAGCGTCGATTCTTTGGGTACCAGCGTCGATTCTTTGGGTATCAGCTTCAGCCGGCGCTCCATTTTAGTAAGGAGTTGCAGGGCCGGGTGAGGGGATCGTCGTAGTGATTTGGACTAATTCGCAGGGAATACCCCAGCCTGCCCGTTTGATGCGGAACGAACTCCTTTAGGAACACATATTCGTTGCCTGCTTGTTCCACCGCCGGAAGCGTCATGACCTGAGTTTCCTCGAGATTCCCGTTGACACCGATGCGGCCCACCACCGCTTCAACTCGCACATCTTTGGGCGAGAGCCCTGCCAGATTCACCACCGCTCGAACCGGAATAGGGAGCCCGGTGAGCACGGAAACATCCGGCCCCGGACCGATTTCAACAAACGCGACTTTATCCCAGACCTCCTGGACACGCTGGTTCCACCTCGCTAAATCCCGGGCCGGCCGGAAGCAATCCTGCGACGATTCCAGGTAAGCCTGATGGGCGGGCTCGTATAGTTGCGAGAGGTACTCACCCACCATACGCCCGGCGTTGAACTGGTGGCTCACATGCATGAGCGACTGCTTCACCCGGCGCGTCCACTCCACCGGTACGCCACCTTCGCGGTCCTGGTAGTACATCGGCACAATTTCGTTTTCAAGGATGGAGTAGATGGCGCGCGCGTGAATCTCGTCCTGGTCGTCGGAGTAAGGCTCACGGTCTCCGATGGCCCACCCACCGGAGATCTCATACCCTTCGTCGAACCAGCCGTCCAGAATGCTGAGGTTCAACACGCCGTTGAGGCCGGCCTTCATACCGCTGGTCCCACAGGCTTCTTCGCCGCGCCGCGGAGTGTTTAGCCACAAGTCAACGCCCTGCACCAGCTCGCGAGCCACTTCGATGCTGTAGTCCTCCACGAAAACGATGTGCTTGGCGATCTCGGGAGCGCGCGAAAGATGCACGATCTCGCGAATCAGGGTCTTTCCCGGCAGGTCGCGAGGATGCGCCTTTCCCGCGATTACGATCTGCACCGGCCGTTCGGGATTGGTCAGCAGGCGCTTGAGCCGCTCCAGGTCGCGGAACAGCAGAGTAGCTCGTTTGTAAGTCGCAAACCGGCGCGCGAAACCGATAGTGAGAGCGTCCGGATCCAGCGCTTCCGCCAAACGCCGCTGTTCGGCGGCTGGAGCTTTGCGCCCTACGGCGGCCGTGACCACGCGTTCCCGCACGAACGAAACCAGATACCGTTTGCGGCGGCGATGGGCTTCCCACAGTTCCTGCGGCGGAATATCTTGCACCAGATCCCAGATGCGCGGGTCCGAATTTCGCTCGCGCCAGTCCGGCTGCAAATGCTGATCGTAGAGTTGCGCCAGATCGCCGTTCAGCCACGTCAGCAGATGCACGCCGTTGGTTACCGACGTGATAGGCACCTCCCACACCGGCAGCCTAGGCCACAGCTCCTGCCACATTTCCTGCGACACCTGGCGATGCAGGCTGCTGACCGCGTTGCGGAAGGCCGACGTTTGAATCGCCGAGATGGCCATCGAAAACGGTTCGCTATGATTCTCGGGGCGGAACCGGCCCAAGGCCAGGAATTTCTCGAAAGGAATGCCGCTCTCCGAGCAATACTCCCCGAAATATTCGTACAGCAACCCGGGATCGAAAAGATCGATGCCGGCCGGAACCGGTGTGTGGGTAGTGAAAACGCTGTTGCACCGGCAGGCTTCGTATGCCTCCTCGAACGTGAGCTTGTACTCTTTGATGAACCGGCGAATCCGCTCGATGGCCAGGAACGCGGAGTGACCTTCGTTCATGTGCCATACCGTGGGTTTCAGGTTGAGCCGGTCCAGCGCGCGCAAGCCGCCGATGCCTAAGATAATCTCCTGCCGGATGCGCGTGAGATTGTCGCCGCTATAAAGTTGCGCGGTAATCTCGCGATCCTCAGGCCGCTCGTTTTCCGGAATGTTGGTGTCCAGCAGATAGAGCTTCACACGTCCGACGTCGATGTGCCAGACTTTGATGAAAACGGCGCCGGTTGGCAGTTGGACGGAGACCAGGACATCTTTGCCATCTTCACTGCGCACCGGGCGCACCGGAAGAGTGTAGAAATCGTTGATCGGGTTGCGTTCCTGCTGCCAGCCATCCGGATTGAGGGACTGCTGCAGGTAGCCTTTTTGGTACAACAGACCCATGCCCACCAGCGGAACCGCTCCGTCGCTGGCGGCTTTTAAGTGGTCGCCCGAAAGCACGCCCAATCCGCCGCCATAAATCGGCATGCATTCCACCAGGCCGTACTCCATCGAAAAATACGCGATCAGCGGTCGATCCGCTGGCTCGGCGCGTTCCAAATAGCTGGAATAGCGGTCGCAAGCCCTGCGATAGGCGGCAAGAAATCGCGGATCCGCAGCCGCCCGTTCCAAAGTGGCTTGCGGCACCCGTCCTAACATCAGGACCGGATTGTGCCCGCAATTCTTCCACAGCGCCGAATCCAACCTGCGAAACAGGGATCGCACCATGTGATCCCAGCTCCATAGAAGGTTGTAGGCCAGTTCGCTCATCCGGGCGAGGGCCGATGGTAGAGCAGGCCGGACAAGGAATTCCTTAACCGGTTGAATCTGAAAGGGCATGGACTAACGAGTGACTCTCAAATATATCACTGGGCGCGAGCGGCCCAACTCTTTGGACGTGCCTTCCACATTGCCAGGCTGCATCATCAGTTGCATAGGCTCCATTAAATTCTCTTCAACGATGGCTAACGCCGCGCCTTCCTCTGCTACTTAGTTTCATCGGCAGACTGAAGATTTCGGCCTAGGGTGAACGGGAGAAATCTCGGAATTCTGTGGACCTTCGGAAACGCGGCACAATCGGACAGGAGTACTCATGAGTCTGACCGACGAGGACAAGAACTGGATTACGGAACAACTCCGAGTGTATCTCCGCGAGAACAGGAACAGGATTACCGAGGAGATCCGCACGGTCGAGACTTCGTTGCTTACCGAGTTTCACAAATGGGCGTCCCCGTCGGAGGCCAGCGAACCCACGCAGCGGCCCGGAAAGCGATTGATCTGGCAATGGAACTGTCCGAGTCGGCAAACTCGGAGGCAAGTAAAGCTTCCGATTTGAAGTGATATGCTGGGCTTGTGGATCCCGAATTACAACAGGCGTTGGCGCAGCTAGAGGGTCGTCTCACTGCGCGCATTGATGCGGCTGAAGTTCGTATGGAAGAACGAATCGAAGCGACGGAAACGAAGTTGCTGAGCGCCTTTCACAACTGGGCGCAAACCTTCGAAGTTCGCGCTCGGGGCACCTCGGCCGCGGTACGCGAGTTCGACGAACGTTTGGGGATGATCGAAGAGCGAGTCGCAAAGCTCGAGCGCTCCCGAAATTAGCGCCCTATACACGAACCTGGTGAGTCTGCAATAGATCCACGCCTGCCGCAATGCTAAAATGCTAGCCTTACGACAGTGGCCGACGACTCAATAGCCGTGCCCGATTCCATGGTGACCACAGCCTTCACGCTAGACGGCTATACGGTGGAGCGGAGCATCGGCATCGTACGGGGCATTATCGTCCGCTCCCGTTCAGTTTTTGGAACCCTGGGCGCCAGCTTGCAGACCATGGTGGGCGGCGACATCACGCTCTTCACCAAGCTCTGCGAAGAGACCCGCTCCCACGCCTACCAGCGCATGGCGGAACACGCCGCGCAACTGGGCGCCAACGCTATCGTGGGAGTTCGCTATGATGCCACCGAAATTATGCAAGGAGTGACCGAGGTGCTGTGTTACGGCACCGCCGTGGTGGTAAGACCAACCCGGTAGCGCGCAGGCGTGAACGAAAACCGATATCTTTGTATCCACGGCCACTTCTATCAGCCCCCGCGCGAGAACCCGTGGCTGGAAGCCATCGAGCTGCAGGACTCCGCCGCTCCCTATCACGACTGGAACGAGCGTGTAACCGCGGAGTGCTATGCGCCCAACAGCGCCGCGCGCATTCTGGACGCGGAAGGCCGCATCGCAAAAATCGTCAACAACTATTCGGGTATCAGCTTCAACTTCGGCCCGACACTGCTGTCCTGGATGAAGGACAAAGCGCCAGAAACCTATCGGGAGATTCTGGAAGCCGACCGCGTGAGCGCCCAGCGCTTCTCGGGACATGGTTCGGCGATCGCGCAGTGCTATAACCACATGATCATGCCGCTCGCCAATGCGCACGACAAGCTGACGCAGGTGATTTGGGGCATTGAGGATTTCCGCTTCCGCTTCAGCCGCGATCCGGAAGGGATGTGGCTTCCGGAAACCGCGGTGGATCTGGAATCGCTGGACCTGATGGCGCAACACGGCATCCGGTTCACCATCCTCGCGCCCTCGCAAGCCAAGTCCATGGACGGCGCCGACGTCACCGGCCAGCGCATCGATCCGGCGCGCGTCTACCGGCAGAAGCTGCCTTCCGGGCGATCGATCAATCTGTTTTTCTACGACGGGCCGGTGTCGCAAGCGGTGGCCTTCGAGCGGCTGTTGAACGACGGCGGCCGTTTCGCGCGGCGGCTTTTGGATGCGTTATCGGATCAGCGGGAGGGTCCGCAACTGGCCCACATCGCCACCGACGGCGAAACCTACGGGCATCACCATGCATTCGGCGACATGGCGCTGGCCTACGCGC
>Ga0302324_100023782_pt1 | contig 11836 bp, 9 predicted proteins | sample Palsa_T0_1_FD_201949 | JGI IMG/M metagenome (GOLD analysis project Ga0302324, IMG submission 201949) | Peat permafrost microbial communities from Stordalen Mire near Abisko, Sweden - Palsa_T0_1 | ecosystem: Environmental > Terrestrial > Soil > Palsa > Peat permafrost | place: Sweden: Abisko... | reverse complement strand
CCCGCACGATCTCTTCGACTTGCACCGAACGACCCTCGAGCGCGACCATCGCCTCGGCAGCGCCTTGCGAGACGCCGCGCAGCTTCTGCATCGTCTCGCGCGTCGCCGCGACCGCCTCGCTGCCGCCGTCGGACTCCGCCGACGCTTCGCGCGCCGAGCGCGCCAGCTCGCCGCCGTGCGTCGAGAGCGACTCGATCCCGTCGTCGAGTCGTTGGATGCCGATCGTCGCCGCCCCGATCGCCGTGGCCTGGTGCGTCGCACCGTCGGCGATCATCTCGGCCGAGCGGGCCAGCTCTTCGATCGCCGAGCCGGCCCGCGCGATCTGTTCGGCCTGCTCGCGCGCTCCGCTCGCCACGCTGTCGACCGCGCGCGCGATCTGCTCGACCGCCCGCGACGCTTCGTTCGCCGCACTCGAGGTCTGCTCGGAAGCCAGGGTCAAGCTGCGCGACGCGCCGACCACCCCGGCGACCAGCGTGCGCAGGTTCGCCAAGCCCGCTTCGATCTCACCGGCGATGCGGCCCAGACCGGCGGTCATGACGTCGTAGCTGCGCACGACGTCGGTGATCTCGTCGGCACCGTCGTCGCCGACCGGCTTGCGTTTCGAGCGGAAGCCGCCGCGCAGATCGCCCTCAGCCAACCGCTGCATCGCGAGCGACAGCGCCGCGAAGTCCTCTTGCACGACCGCCTCGAGCGCGTGCGCGACGCGCCGCAGCCGCGAGGTGATCCGCCGGGTCAGCAGCAGCGTGATCGCGATCGTCGCGAGCAGCGTCAGCGCCCCGAGCGCGAGCAGGGCGAAGTTCACCCGGCGCAGCTGCGTCGCGAAGGTGTCCTGCGACTGTTGGACGGCCGCACTGGTCAAGCCGATCAACTGATTGATGTCGGCGTCCATGATCTTGCCGTCGACGTCGTTGTGGGACCGATTGATCGTCCGCTGATGCTCCAGCGCGGCGTAGGCCGGCGAGTCGGGCGGCAACTTGTGCTGGCGGGCGATGATCCCTTCGCTCAGGCGCAGCCGAGCGGTCACGAGCGCACTGTGCTGGGCGACGTCGTCGACCAGCGGGCCGGTCCCCGGGACGGCGCTGGCCGCCGCACGCAGCTCGGCGAGGTCGGCGTCCTCGGCTTTTTGCGCGGCCGCGAACTGTTCGAGCGCGTGCGGGGAGCGGAGCGCGTTGCGAATCGTCGCGTAGCGTTCCTGGACGAGCCGCAACTGGGCATCGTGGACCGTGCGCGCGACCTCGCGCTTGGCGCCTGAATCGGCCTGCAGGTCGCGGATGTGCCCGAAGACCAGCGAGACCGCGGCCAGGACCAAGGCGAGCGCCACGATCGGCACGGCAAAGCCCGCTCCCAACTGAGCGGCCAGACGAAACTTCATACTCTGAGCATCGGCAGAGCAGGCTGGCGAGCGTTAGTCGCCGACGGCCCCTTGGGTCGCTCCCGGGGCCTATTCCGCCGCCGAGGCGGGTTCGGCCAGCGCCGTCGCCCAGGCCAGCATCGCCGAGCAGAGGTGATGCAACACCCGCGAGAGCCGGGCCGCCTTCGCATCGTCCCAGGCCGTGCGCGATCCGTCGGCCAGATAGGCGCGCTGGTTGAGTTCGACTTGGATCGCGTGGACGCCGTCGGCCGGAGCGCCGTAGTGGCGCGTGATGTAGCCACCGGTGAAGCGACCGTCGACGACGACCGAGTAGGGGCTGGCGGCGACGGCGTCGCGCGCCGCCGCGGCCATCGCGGCCAGCGCCGAGCGACCTTGGTTCGTGCCGAGGTTCACGTCCGGCAGCTCGCCCTCGAAGAGCAGCGGCAACCGCCCCCAGATCGAGTGAGCGTCGAGCAGCAGCACGTAGCCGTGGACCGCGCGCACCCGGTCCAGCTCGGCCCGCAGCGCCGTATGGTAGGGCGCGTAGTAGGCCGCGCAACGCTCCGCGATCTCCGCCTCGTCCGGCTCGTCGCCGGGCGCGTAGAGCGGCTCGCCTTCGAACGTCTCGACCGGACAGACGGTCGTCGTGCGCCGACCCGGATAGAACACCGCGCCGGCCCGATCGCGGTTGAGGTCGACGACGAAGCGTGACCAGCGCGCGCGCAACACGCTCGCGCCGAGCTCGCGCGCGAACGGGTAGAGGCGGTCGGCGAACCAGTCGGTATCGACCAAGCTGCGGCCGACGATCGTCAGCCGCGCCGCCAGCGCATCGGGAACGTCGGTCCCGACGTGCGGCGCGCTGATCACCAGTGGGCTCGTCCCGGCGCGCAACTGGAAGTGCTCCATCAGGTGTGCTCCGCCACGGTCGGCAGCAGCTCGGCGACGACGCCGGCGAACGCGCCCGCCCGCACCCGCTGCGCCACCGCGCCGATCGCCGGCGCAAGCGCCCGATCGCCGCCGCGGTCGTGCGAGGGCGACGGCGCCGCCGGGTCGACGGTGCGCACCTGGTCGTCGAGCTCGTCCAGTGCTCGTTCCAACGGCTCCGAGCTCTGCAAGGGGCGGCGGAAGGCGATCCCGCGCGCCGCGGCCAGCAGTTCGATCGCGACGATCGCCGCGGCGTTGTCGAGCATCGCGTCGAGCCGCCGCGCCGCGTGGGTCGCCATCGAGACGTGGTCTTCCTGACCGGCCGAGGTCGGGATCGTGTCGACGCTGGCCGGATGCGCGAGCAGCTTGTTCTCCGACGCCAGCGCCGCGGCCGTGACCTGCGCGATCATGTAGCCCGACTCCAGGCCCGGATCGGCGGCCAGGAACGGCGGCAGCTGGCTGAAGGTCGGATCGACCAACAACGCCGTCCGGCGCTCCGAGAGGTTGCCGATCTCGGCGATCGCGACGGCCAACGCGTCGGCGGCGAAAGCGACCGGCTCGGCGTGGAAGTTCCCGCCGCTGATCACCTCGTTCGTCTCGGCGAACACCAGCGGGTTGTCGCTGACGGCGTTCGCCTCGTCGACCAGGATCGCCGCCGCGTCGCGCAGCGTCCGCAGGCACGCCCCGAGCACCTGCGGGATGCAGCGCAACGAGTACGGATCTTGCACGCGCCCGCAGTTGGCGTGCGAGGCGTTGATCGCGCTCCCCGCCAGCAGGCTCCGCATCGTCGCGGCGACCGCGCGCTGCGCGGCATGGCCGCCGACCGCGTGGATGCGCGGGTCGAAGGGCCGCGTGCTGCCCAGCGCGGCGTCGATCGTCAGCGCGCCGGCGACGAGCGCCGCCGCCAACACGTTCTCGAGGTCGACCAGCGCGCGCAGCGCGAGCGCGGTCGAGATCTGCGTGCCGTTGAGCAGCGCGAGCCCTTCCTTCGCTTCGAGCGCGAGTGGCGCGATCTCGGCGCGGCGGAGCGCATCGGCGGCGGCGACGCGTTCGCCGCGGTACCAAGCCTCGCCCAGGCCGAGCAGCACCGCGGCGAGGTGCGCCAGCGGCGCCAGGTCGCCCGACGCGCCGACCGAGCCTTGCCCCGGGATCACCGGGATGAGGTCGCGCTCGAGCAGCGCGAGCAGCGTCTCGACGATCTGCCAGCGCACGCCGCTGTAGCCGCGCGCGAGCGAGCCGATCTTCAGCACGATCGCCAGGCGCGTCGTGCGCGCGTCGAGCGGCGCACCGACCCCGCAGGCGTGCGAGAGGACGAGGTTGCGCTGCAGGTCGGCGAGCCGTTCGCGCGGGATGCGCGTCTGGGCCAGCTTGCCGAAGCCGGTGTTGATGCCGTAGACGTGCTCGTCGCCGGCGGCGATGGCCCGCACGACCGCGGCCGCGCGCTCGACGCCCGCGCGCGCCGCCGGGTCGAGCGCGACCGGCACCGGGCCGGCGAGCAGCGCGCGCACGTCGGCCGCGCGCAGCGCGCCGGGCCGCAGCACGAACGGCGGAAGCTCGAGGGTTCCCGTCATCGATCCTGCATCGGCAGGTGCAGGCCGTGCTCGCGCGCGCAGCGCAGCGCATCCTCGTAGCCGGCGTCGGCGTGACGCGCGACGCCGCTGGCCGGATCGTTCCACAGCACGCGCGCGATCCGCCGCGCGGCCGCCTCGGTCCCGTCGCAGACGATCGCGACGCCGGCGTGCTGCGAGTAGCCGATCCCGACGCCGCCGCCGTGGTGGATCGAGACCCAGGTCGCGCCGCCGGCGACGTTGAGCATCGCGTTGAGCAGCGGCCAGTCGCTGACGGCGTCCGAGCCGTCGCGCATCCCCTCGGTCTCACGGTTCGGGCTCGCGACCGAACCGCTGTCGAGATGATCGCGGCCGATCACGATCGGCGCCTGCAGCTCGCCGCGCGCGACCATCTCGTTGAAGGCGAGGCCGACGCGCTCGCGCTGCCCCAGACCCAGCCAGCAGATCCGCGCCGGGAGTCCTTGAAACGCGATCCGCTCCGCGGCGAGATCGAGCCAGCGGTGCAGGTGCGGATCGTCGGGGATCAGTTGCTTGACCTTGGCGTCGGTCTTGGCGATGTCAGCCGGATCGCCGGAGAGCGCGACCCAACGGAAGGGCCCGATCCCGCGGCAGAACAGCGGCCGGATGTACGCCGGGACGAAGCCGGGAAAGGCGAACGCGTCGGCGAGCCCGGTCTCGAACGCCATCTGGCGCAGGTTGTTGCCGTAGTCGAACGTCGGGATGCCGAGCCGGTGGAAACCGAGCATCGCGCTGACGTGCGCGACCATCGACTGCTTCGCCGCGACGGCGACGCCTTGCGGATCGCGCGCGCGCTCCGCCTGCCAGCGCTCGAGCGTCCAACCCGCCGGGAGATAGCCGTTGACCGGATCGTGCGCCGAGGTCTGATCGGTGACCGCGTCGGGCCGCACGCCGCGCCGCAGCAGCTCGGGGACGAGTTCGGCCGCGTTGCCCAGGACGGCGACCGAGATCGGAACCCGCGTCCGCCGCGCCGCGTCGAGCAACGCCAGCGCTTCCTCGAGCGAGTCGGCCCGGCGGTCGAGGTAGCGCGTCTCCAGGCGCTTCTCGATTCGCGCCGGATCGCACTCGATCGCCAGCATCGAGGCGCCGGCCATCGTCGCGGCGAGCGGCTGCGCGCCGCCCATCCCGCCCAATCCGGCCGTGAGGATCCAGCGCCCGGCGAGGTCACCGCCATAGTGCCGGCGCCCCAGCTCGACGAACGTCTCGAAGGTCCCCTGGACGATCCCTTGCGAGCCGATGTAGATCCACGAGCCGGCCGTCATCTGGCCGAACATCATCAGCCCCTTGCGATCGAGCTCGTGGAAGTGCTCCCAGGTCGCCCAGTGGGGGACGAGGTTCGAGTTCGCCAGCACGACCCGCGGCGCGTCGGGGTGCGTGCGAAAGACGCCGACCGGTTTGCCGGACTGGATCGCCAGCGTCTCGTCTTCGCCCAGGCGTTCCAGTTCGACGACGATCTGGTCGAACGACGGCCAGTCGCGGGCCGCCTTGCCGATCCCGCCGTAGACGACCAGGTCCCCAGGCCGCTCGGCGACCTCGGGGTCAAGGTTGTTCATCAGCATGCGCAGCGGCGCTTCGGTCTGCCAGCTGCGGGCACGCAACGTGCTCCCGCGCGGGGCGCGGACCGTGCGCGCGACTTCCTGGACCACGGCGTACCTCCGGGCCCTTACTGCCGGCCCGCGGACCAGCGCTCCTCCCGTTCGAGCGTTACGCCGCGGTGTTGAAGAAGCGGTTCAGGAAGCCGAAGGACGCGTTGGCGCCCTGCAAGGTGAGCAGCGAGATCTGCTGCTGCGTGATCAGTTGGTAGAGCTCGCTCGACGTCTGGCCGGCGCTCGCGTCGGTGATGTCCGCCGCCGACGCGGTCAGCGCGTTCGAGGCGGTGTTGTTCGAGCCGATCTGATTCTGGATCGCGACGCTCTGGGCGCCCAGCGTCGCGCCGGCCGAGACCGTCGCCTGGATCGCCTCGTCGATCTGACCGATCGCGTTGGTCGCGCTGGCGCTCGTGCCGAGGTCGACGTTCTGCAAGAAGAGCGCGTTCGCGCCGGCGTTCGGCGTCGTGACGCCGGTCGTCGCGCCCTCGGCGGCGCCCGTCTGCACGGTCAGGTTCGGCGCGGTCGAACCGGCCGTCGCGGCTTGGACCTGCACGGTCGCGGTCGTGCCGACGTCGAGCGTGCCGGCGTTGCCCAGCGTCACCGTCGTGCCGTTGACGTTCACGGTCGCGCCCGGCGCCTGCTGCCCGAGGTCGGTCGTCGTGCCGGTCGCCGTCGCGGTGAAGGTCACGTCGACCGCCGGACCGCCGCTCCCGTTCACGACCGAGAGGCCGATCGTCCCGGCCTGCGCGGTCGGCGCGGCGGTCGCGCTGGCGACCAAGTTCCCGCCGCCGGCCAAGGCCGCGTTCGCCGTCACCGTCGCGGCGGCGGGCGTCGCGGGCTGGTTCCCGTAGGTCCCGTTCAAGAGCGGGACACCGTTGTAGTTCGTGTTCTGCGCGTCGGTGTTGACCTGTTGAACCACCTGATCGGCGACGTCCTGGAGGTCTTTGCGGTCGCTGGGCGAGAGCAGGTCGTTCGACGCGCTGACCGCCAGCGAGCGCAGCGACTGCAACGCGTCCTGGGTCGTTCCGAGCGCGCCCTGGGCGATCGCCAGCGCGTTGCCGGCGGCCTGCGCGTTCTGCGAACCGGCGTCGAACGAGGCGGCTTGGGTTTGGAGTTCGGTCGCGATCGCGTAGCCCGACGGATCGTCGGCCGGCGAGTTGACGCGCTTCCCGGTCGACGCCTGCTCGTACGGCTTGAACAGCTCCTGCTGGATCTGCTGGAGCGGCGTGAGGGCCTGGCTGGCCTGGCTGGTGATCGATCCGAAACCGATGGACATCGACGTCTTCCTCGCTTGCCTGTATGATCGTCCGACCAGCGGTGTTTCCCCGCCCTAGCGGGGTGTGATCTTCGGCACACCTGGCTCGGGCTTCCAGGCCACGTCGGCGGCGATCGAGTTGCGGCCGGCGGCTTTGGCTTGGTAACAGGCGCGATCCGCGGCGGCGAGGACGGACTCGGGGTCGGCGGTGTCGGCCTCGATCGGGGCGAGGCCGACCGAGACGCCGATGCTGAGCCGTTCGCCGTTTTGCTCGATCCGGTAGGCGTCGACGGCGGCCAAGATCTTCTCGGCGACCCGGCGCGCGTCGTCGAGCCGGCAGTTGCTCAGGAACACCCCGAACTCGTCGCCGCCGATCCGCGCCAGCATGTCGCCGCCACGCACGACGCGCGCCATCACGGCGCCGATCTCGCGCAGCACCTTGTCGCCCAAGGCGTGGCCGAAGCGATCGTTGACGAGCTTGAAGCGGTCCAAGTCGAGGAAGCCGACCGCGTGATGCTGGCCGTGCTCGCGCGCGCCGCGGATCGCCTCGGCGAGCTGCTCGAGGAAGGCCCGCCGGTTCTCGAGGCCGGTCAGCGGATCGTGCGAGGCCTCGAAGCTGAGCCGCAGCGCGCGTCCCTTCTCGGCCGTGATGTCGCGCAGGACGATGACGATCCCCTCGGTCTCGTCGGTGACGCGCGACGCGACGTACGCGACGTCGAGCATCCCTTGGTGGGCGTGGAGGAAGCCCTCGCCGCGCAGCGGCTCGGGGCCGGCGCCGACCGGCGTGGTGATGTCGATCGCCGCACCCTCGGCGTCGACGATGTGCAGCACCTCGTGCACGTCGCGGCCGTACGCCTCGGCCATCGTGATGCCGAGCAGTGTCTGCGCGGCCCCGTTCATGAAATCGACCCGGCCGTCGGGGAGGGCGGTCACGACCGCTTCGGCGATCGCGGCCAGCGTCGTCTGCAGCTTGCGCTTCTCGGACGCCAGCGCGGCCTCGAACTGCTTGCGCGTGCTGACGTCGCGAAAGGTCACCACTTGCACCAGCGGCTCCTCGGCCCGTTCGATCGGAACCGCCGACATCTCGGTCCACAGCGGCGTGCCATCGCGCGCGGCAAGCTCGACGACCATGCGGGCGCTCTCGCCCGCACTCATGCGCTTGCGGAACCATTCCGTGCGCTCGAGGTCGGTGTTTGGCCCCCACAGCGCCTGGGAGGTGCGCCCGACCAGCTCCTCCGACGAGTAGCCGAACAGGCGCGTGAAGCCGGCGTTGAGGGAGAGCACGATCGGGGCGACCGCCGGATCGCGCGAGACCTGGAGCAGCGCGACGGCCTCGCCGAGCTGCTCGATCGCCTCGGTCAGCCCTTCGAACGCCGACGACACCTCGGGGACGCCGGCCGGATCGCAGGCCGCCGCGATCTCCTTTGCCAGCGCCGCCATCGCGGAGCTGTCCGCGTTCGCCGTCGGCACCGCCAGCAGCAACTCGCCGGCGCTGCCGTCGCGGAGCTGGAGCGGGAGGCGGCGCACGAAGCGCTTGGCGCTCGCCGGTTCGTCGCGCACGACCCGGAGCAGGGCCTGGGCGGCGGCCAGGTCGCAGCCCCACGCCGCAACCGGCGTCTCATCGCCGAGACGGGCGACGAGCGCGGCGGCCGCCCCGGAGAACCGGGCGGCGATTCGCAGCAGCGCGGTGGTTGCCTCCATCGTTCCCTGACTGAAATTTTCGGCGGGCGGATCGGCCAACCCCCAAGCCGCGCGTACCAACCGCTCTATTTCGGACTCGAACTCCTGTTTCGCCAAACGAGCGTTCGCCCCGAATCGTCGCCATCGGCGAGGCGACGCCGATCCGCGTTCACCCCGCCGCCATCTGGCGAACATGGCGCCCGGCTACGCTCGAGGCCGATGTGCACCCGCCCTCCCGTCGACGCGCTGCCCGGCGCGGCCGCGGCGATCGACGCCGTGCTGGACCGCTTCGGCCCCGGCGCGCTGCGGCTCGCCGCCCGCGCCGGCACGTCCGTCATCCATCTGCGCGCGGCCGAGAGCTACCGCGACCGCTCGCGGGCGTTGCGCCGCCTGGCCGCCGGCGTCGACGACTGGCCCGTCCCGCCGGCCGGCCTGTTCGTGGTCGAGGAACGGACGGTCTACCTCCGCTCGACCTCGCCGATGACGGTCGCGCACGAGTTCGCCCACGCGCTCGACTGCGCCCTGGGCGGTGGCGTCTACCTCAGCGGCGTCGATCCGCGCGTCCGCCGGGCCTTCCAGGCCGCCCGCGCCTTCGTCACGCCCTACGCCGCGACCGGGCTCGACGAGTATTTCGCCGAGGGCGTGCGCGCCTGGGTCGAGGCCAACGACACGCGCTCGCCTTGGCCCCGCGCGACGCGCGCCCGCCTACGCGCGCTCGATCCGGCGATGGCGACGATCCTCGAGCGCCTGTTCGCGCACGAGTTGGCCGCCTAGGCGGCTAGGCCGGGGTTTCGGGGCGGCCGAGGACCACCCGCCAGAGGGCGGGCAAACCCGGCGTCCGCCGGCGGTCGCCTTGCCGCCGGTCGGGGTTCACGGTCGTCCCGTCCGCACTGCGTCGGGGGCCGGACCGGCGGTTGGGCACGGACTGCTCATCCGTACCACTGAGTCGCGGAGCCGTCTGGGCCATGGGACCGAGATTATACCTGATCGGCGACCTCGGCGTCCAGCCAAGAGGCATGAAGCGTCTCGGCGAGGACCGCGCCCAGCAGCGCCGCGACGCCGGGCTTGCGCCGGCGGCGGTCGCTCGAGCGGCGCTCGACGTCGACCAGATATGTCGTCGAGCGGCGGCAACTGCGGCGCCGCTCGGGGCACGGCGCCGGGCTCGTGCCGGTCTCGACGGTAACGTACGTCTGCTCCATGCGCTTCTGGTTTGAGTATCGGCGCCGCGCGAAGTTTGGATGAGCGCTCGCGACCGACGGTGCGACGGCTCACCACCGCCGCGCACGCTCGGCGTGCATCACGACGCAAGCGCGCGGAGGTCGACCAACTCGACGTCGGCTCGGCGTGCCCGCTCGACGAAGCGTTCGAGCGCGCGCAGCGACGAGGCGCGCGCGTGCAGCGCGACCGTCGCGACACCGGTTCGCCGCGCGATCGCCAGTCCTTGGTCGAACAGAAAGTCGACGTACGCAGGTTCGTCGCGCGCGTCGACGACGACGTCGCGGGTCAGTGCGGACCGGCGCGCCGCGCGTGCCGCGCGGTAGAGCGCATCGTCGTCGCTCTCGAGATCGTCGAGCACGATCCCGTCGCCGTCGACGGCGACCAGCAGGCGCGCACGCGCGACGTCGTCGGTCGAGCACGCGATCCCCGCGGCGCCGGCCCGGCGCAGGCTGGCAACACTGGCCGGATCGGCGCCCGCGCAGTCGACCAGCGTCGTTTTGCCCGCCTCGCCAACGAGCCGCAGCGTATCGCTGGCGTCGTCGGGCGCGACCAGCACGGCGAGCGGGATCTGCTCGGCGAGGAACGGCAGCAACGCCGTCGCGTCGCGGTCGGCGTCGACGACCACCAGCGCGACGCGCGGCTGCGTCGCGTCGGGATCGCGCGGCGCCCAGCCGACCGGCCGAGCGGCGACGGCGAGGTCCGCGTCCCCGTACGGATCGGGATCCTCGCCGCCGGGATCGAACGAGCCCGCGCCGCGCAGCACGCGGACCAGGTCGCGCGGCGCGACCGCGCCGGGCGCCGGCGCCGCGGCGCGTGGGCGCGGCGGCGTCAGCGCGCGCTCGCCGACGCTGCGCCCGCCGACGAATCCCGCCCCGATCGCGACGACCGAACCGCCCAGGATCGCCGACCAAAAGACGGTCGCGGCGCGGCTCACCGCGCGTGGCTGGGGCGTTCGCTCGAGATGGCCCAGACGAGCGCGATCAGCACGAAGTTGGTCACCAGCGAGCTGCCGCCGTACGAGATGAACGGCAACGCGATGCCGGTCAGCGGGAACAGGCGCAGCACGCCGCCGACGATGATGACGACCTGGAACCCGAAGACCGCCGCCAGCCCCGTCGCCAACAGTTTGGCGTACAGGTCCGGTGCGCGGCTCGCGACGCGCAGCGCGCGCAGCACGACGGCCAGGAACAGCGCCAGCAGCGCCAGCGAGCCGAACGCACCCCATTCCTCGCCGAAGGCGGCGTAGACGTAGTCGGTCGCGGCGTCCGGGATGAAGTCGGGACGCCCCAACCCGTAGCCGGTCCCGAACAGCCCGCCGGCGGCGAGCGAGAACAGCGATTGCAGCGGCTGATAGCCGACGCCGAGCGGGTCGTGAAACGGATCGCGCCAGACCGCGATGCGCGTCTCGACATAGTGGTAATGCGTCGCGGCGAGCCACGCCGCAGCGGCGAAGATCGCGCTGGCCCCGACGACCAGGTCGATCCGGCGCGTCGCGACGTAGAGCATGGCGACGAAGGTCGCCAACAGCAAGGTCGCCATCCCGAGGTCGCGCTCGAAGACCAGGATCGCCATCGAGACACCCCAACCCAGGAACAGCGGCCCGAGGTACTTCGCGTTGGCGCGCAGCGACCACGGCCGCGTCTGCGCGATCACGTCGGCGGTTTCGGCCAGATACGAGGCCATGAACAGCACGACCAGCAGCTTGATCACCTCGACCGGTTCGAACTGGATCGGGCCGAGACGAATCCAGAGCCGCGCGCCACCGACTTCCTGACCGAACAGCGCCAGCGCGACGAACAGTCCGATCGCCGCGATGATCCAGATGTATTTGTACCCGGCCAGGACGCGAAAGCGCGTGAACGCCGGGCCCAGCGCGACGGCCAGGACCAATGAGAGCGCGAGCCAGACGATCTGCTTCTGCGCGTCGTCGGGCGCCAGCCGCGCGACGGTGACCAAGCCGATCGCCGAGAGTACGACCGCGAGCGCCGGCAGGGTGTCGTCGCGCGCGACGCTGCCCGGACGCAGCGCCGGCCAGGCCAGCGCCAACGCGGCCAGCGCGAGCGGCAGCCAGCGCGGCAGCAGCGCGTCGCCCGGCGCCAGCCGGAGCGTCGCCGCGGCGAGCAGCAGCGCGATCGCCATCGGCGCGCACGCCCGCAGGCGTACGAGCGCGACCGTCACGCGGGGTTGAACAACAGGTGCAGGACGACCAGTGCGACCAGGGTCGCGGCCAGCA
>Ga0302324_100023778_pt1 | contig 11837 bp, 14 predicted proteins | sample Palsa_T0_1_FD_201949 | JGI IMG/M metagenome (GOLD analysis project Ga0302324, IMG submission 201949) | Peat permafrost microbial communities from Stordalen Mire near Abisko, Sweden - Palsa_T0_1 | ecosystem: Environmental > Terrestrial > Soil > Palsa > Peat permafrost | place: Sweden: Abisko... | reverse complement strand
CTTTGTCGGTCATGGCGTTGAGCTCGCCGCCGACCGCGTCCATCTCCTCGGCGATCGCGCGCGCCGTGCGGCGCGGCGTCCCCTTGAAGACCATGTGCTCGAGCAGATGCGAGATCCCGCGCCGCTCGGCGGGCTCGGTCGCCGAGCCGACGTCGCACCAGACGCCAAGCGTCGCCGAGCGCACCTGCGGCATGGCCTCGGTCAGCACTGCCAAGCCGCTGGGGAGGGTCGAGATTCGAATCATCCGCCGGTCCCTTTCGACAGGGACGCCCGGAAGGCCGGGTCCCAGAAGACGCCGCGTCCATCGCGCAGCCGGGCGGCGACCTCGCCGCGCTCGGCCCGCGGGACGGTGATCGAGAAGACGTTGGCCGAGGTCGGGGCCGCGAAGTCGCCGCTGACCACCTCGCCGCGCCCGGTGGCCAAGGGGACGGTCGCCCAGCAGTCGACCTCGTCGAGGTCGGGAGCGGCGGCGTACGCGCCGGCGACGAGGCCGGCGACCTCAGCATCCCAACCGGCGAGGTCGAGTGGGCGGTGGAACTTCACCCCGCTCAGGATCAGCCCACAGTCGACGTGCGGTCCGACCCGCTCGCAGCGCACGCGCACGAGCTGCGCCGCGAGCGGCCGAGCCAGCAAGACCGCCGCGATCCGCCGGGCCGTGCCCGAATCGTTGCCGGCCGAGCGCGCCAGGACGCGCGCGTCGTCGGCGTGCGCCGCCAGGGGCACGAGCGCGGCGAGCCCGGCCGCCAGGACCGCTGCCTGCGCGCGCACCCGGTCAGTAGGCCTGCGCGAAGTAGGCCTGGTAGTGCGCCGGCTCGCCGCACGGGACGCAGCGCTCGGCGCGCGCCGGTTGGCGCAGGTTGCGCGTCGACGCACTGGTCGCTTCCTTCACCAGCTCCTCGCAGGCGGGGCGGCCGCACCACGGGACGTCGATCATCCCGGCCCGCTCGCTGCACAGCCGGAAGAACTCGTCGCGGTCGAGCGTCGCGATCGTGTGGTCTTGGAGGAACGTCTTCGCCTGCGCGAACAGGCCGTGCTGGATCTGCTCGAGGACGGTCGGCACGAAGGCGACGACTTGGTCGAGCGGCACCTGCTGCTTCTGGCCTTCTTCTTTGACCGCTTTGTCGCGGCGCACGAGCGTCACGACGCCGGCCTCGATGTCACGGTTGCCCAACTCGAGCCGAATCGGGATGCCGCGCAGGTCCCACTCGTTGAACTTGTAGCCGGGCGACTGTCCCCCCCGGTCGTCGAGCCGGACGCGCAGGCCGGCTGCCTTGCAGCGCGCATACAGATCGCGCGCCGCGGCGTCGAGCACGGTGGTGTCGCCGCGCGGGATCGGGACGATGACGACCTCGATCGGCGCCATCTTCGGCGGGATGCGCAGGCCGCGGTCGTCGCCGTGCGTCATGATCAGCGCGCCGAGCATGCGCCACGACATCCCCCACGAGGTCGTCCAGCAGTACTGCTCGGTCTGGTCCTCGGCGCTGAACGTGATGTCGTAGGCGCGGGCGAAGTTCTGGCCCAGCTCGTGCGAGGTCGCCGACTGCAGCGCGCGCCCGTCGGGCATGAGCGCTTCGATCGAAAAGGTGTGGTTCGCGCCGGCGAAGCGTTCGGCGGCCGACTTCTCGCCGGTGTAGACCGGGACGGCGCAGACGTCCTCGGCGACCTCGCGGTAGATCTCGAGCATCCGCGCGACCTCTTCCGCCGCTTCGGTCTCGGTGGCGTGCGCGGTGTGGCCTTCCTGCCACAGAAACTCCGCCGTGCGCAAAAATGGGCGCGTGCGCTTCTCCCAGCGCATGACGTTGACCCATTGATTGATGAGGACGGGCAGGTCGCGGTACGACTGGATCCAGTCGGCGTACATCACGCCGACGATCACTTCCGACGTCGGGCGGATCGCGAGCCGCTCGGTCAGCTTCTCGTTCCCACCCTCGGTGACCCAAGCCACCTCGGGTGCGAAGCCCTCGACGTGCTCGGCCTCGCGCGTCAGCAGCGACTCGGGGATCAGCAGCGGGAAGTACGCGTTCTCGTGACCGGTCTCTTTGAAGCGCCGGTCCAATTCGGCTTGCAGTCGCTCCCATAAGCCGTAGCCGTTGGGCCGCAGCACGACGCACCCGCGCACCGGCGCCTGGGAGACCAGTTCGGCGCGGTAGCAGGTGGCTTGGTACCACTCGGAGAGGTCGGCTGATTTGGGTGGGATGCGTTCCATGACCAAACGCCGGGGGTTCGCGCAGGTCGGCGACCGTCCTCTCCGAAGGTCGCCGAGCGATGCCCAAGCTGACCCGGATCTACACGCGCACCGGCGACGACGGGACGACCGGGCTCGTCGGCGGACAGCGCATCAAGAAGAGCGCGCCGCGGATCGAGGCCTACGGGACGATCGACGAGCTGTCCTCGGCGATCGGCTTGGCGCGCACGGCGCTGGCCGACGCGACGCGCACGCGTCCGGTGCAAGACCTCGCCCGCACGCACGCGGCGGCGCGGGACCTCGACGCGTGGTTGGCCTGGACGCAGGACGTGCTCTTCAACCTCGGCAGCGACCTGGCGACGCTGCCGCAGGACCGCTGGGAGGGGATGCCGCTCGTCTCCGCGGCCGATGCGAAGGCGCTCGAGCGCGCGATCGACCGCGCGCAGCAAGACCTCGTCCCGCTCGCCACCTTCATCCTCCCGGGCGGCTCGTATCCGGGCGCGTTCCTCCACCTGGCGCGCACGATCTGCCGCCGCGCCGAGCGGCTGCTCGTCGCGCTGCGCGAGGACGAGGCGGTCTCAGCCGACGCGGTCCGCTACGTCAACCGGCTCTCCGATGCGCTCTTCGTCTGGTCGCGCTGGATCAACCACGCGCTCGACCAGCCCGAGCACTCCTGGAACCCGACGACGGCGCCGCCGCCCTGATCAGGCGCAGTCGTACAGGACGCGGTGCGCGCGGTACGCGTCGCCGCGAATCGTCGCGGTCTCGCCGCGTTCGGTCATCAGCCGAGCCGTCCAGTTGGAGCGGCCGCGCGCGGCAAGCAAGAGCGTGAGTTGACGCTCGAGCAGATCGGGCGACTCGTACCGGAAGCGCAGGTCGTGTAGCCCGCGCTCGGCGTTGCGTATCGTCACGACCAGCGTCCACACATCGGAAGCGGAGGACGACATGGTCCTATGATACGCAGTCGACCGACCGGCGAAAAGTACCGCCGGCCTTTCATAACCAACTCCGTACCTGCACGCTACCGACCCTTAACACTTCTCAGGTGCCGAATCTCTCCAGCGAACGCGCATGCGCTTTCGCCGCTTCCTCGGCGCGGTTCTTCGGCGCCGCGTTCGTCGCGAGCGAGTGGAGCAGACGCTTGGAGATCCCGGCGATCTCGTCGACCGCCGCCAGAAATTGTGGTTCGTTCGCCTTCGACGGCTTCGTAAAGCCGCTGATCTTTCGGACGAACTGCAAGGACGCGGCGTGAACCTCGTCGTCGGTGACGGGCGGCTCGAAGTTGAACAGGGTCTTGATGTTGCGGCACATTGCGCTCACCTCCAGGGTCTATGGACGGATGGGCTCAGGCGTACTCCTGGAGACCCGCCGGCTCGACGACGGCCTGAATCTCCTCGGGGTTCGACTTCCAGAAGCCGTAGCTGAAAAAGAAGACGAGCCCGACGACCAGCGCCAGCGCGAACCAGGTCCAGGTCGTGCGCGAGAGCCCGAAGACGGCTAAGAACACCGAAAAGATGATCCCCAGGATCGGGAAGAGTGGGACGAACGGCACCTTGAAGGTGCGCGGGATATTCGGCTTGCGCGCCCGCAGGTAGAGCACGCCCGCGCAGACGACCGCGAACGCGCTCAGCGTCCCGATGTTGACCAGGTTCAGCAGCTCGTTGAGCGGGACGATCAGCGCCAGAATCGCGACCGCGACGCCGGTGATCACGGTCGTCACGACCGGCGTCTTGAACCGTGGGTTGATCTTCGAGACCGCGGGTGGGAGCATCTTGTCGCGCGACATCACGTAGAAGATTCGCGACTGGCCGAGCAGCGACGTGAGCGCGACGCTGGTGGTGCCGGCCAGCACGCCGATCGTGATGATCCAGCTCAGCACCGGCAGGTGGAGCGGCGCGAGCGCGGCGACGAGTGGGTCCTTCTCCTGCACCTGCGACCACGGGACGGCGCCGAGCAGGACGATCGCGGTCGCACAGTACAGGATCGTCCCGATCGCCAGCGCCCCGATCACGCCGACCGGGATGTCGATCTGCGGGCGCTTGCACTCCTCGGCCGTCGTGGTCGACGCGTCGAAACCGATGTAGCTGAAGAACACGAACGCCGCGATCGGGATGATCCCGTAGGGCTGCGAGGATTCGACCGTCCCGCCGAACGGGACCAGCGCGCCCCAGCCGTGCGGGGTGAACTGGTGCAAGTTCGCCGCGTGGAACAGGAACGCGCCGGCGACGATGAAGACCAGCAGCGCCGAGATCTTCAGCACCACGAAGAGGTTGTTGGCGCTGGCCGACTCGCGGATCCCGATTGCGAGCAATCCGCTCAGCGCCAGCACGAAGAGCGCGCTGACGACGTCGCACTGCGAGTGCGCGAGGTCGTAACTGCTCGGCAACCACCACGGACCGGTGATCGCCAAGTTCGAGGTCTGCGCCCAGCCCGGCAGCACGAGCCCGGCGCCGCGGAACAGGTCCTGGATCGCGGCCGAAAACTGCTGCGCGACCGGCGCCGCGCTGATGCCGTACTCGAAGATCAGCGCGAAACCGATGATCCAGGCGAACAGCTTGCCCATCGTCGCGTAGGCGTAGGTGTATGCGCTGCCGGCGACGGGGACCATCGCGCCCAGCTCGGCGTAGCAGAGCGCGGCGAAGAACGAGGTGAGGCCGGCCAACAGGTACGAGACGATGACCGCCGGGCCGGCGCCCTTGACGCCGGTCCCGATGGTGGTGAAGATTCCGCCGCCGATCATCGACCCGAGGCCGATCGCGATCAGGTCTTTGCCGGTCAGCGCGCGCCGGAGCGTCTTGTTCTTGCTCTGCTCGCGCAGTTTCTCGACCGAGCTGGTGGCGAAGAGCCGCGCGGCGAACGACATCCCCGAGGGGCTTCGAAGGCGCCGGCCGTCCCCCTCCGGCCCTTAGGCCGCGCGCGAGGACGCGAGCGCCGCGCGCGGCTGCTCGAGCTTCGCGGTATACGCGCCGCAGGCCGCCGCGCTCGCACAGGCCGCGCGATGGACGAAGATCCGCTGCGCGTCGGGCAGACGTTCCGCGCGTCCGAGCCACGCGTCGAGCGCCACCCGGCGCAGCGTCGACCCGTACGAGAACGTCAACGGCCACGGCCGGCGGCGCGGCATCGCGCGGTTGTGCGCGCAGAGCCGTTCGGCGGCCAACGCCGGCTCCTGCCCGTCGACGAGGAACGCGATCCCGGCGACCGCGACCGGAACCGTCGCGCCGAGGACGCGCAGCGTCTGCGCGACGATCTCGCCCGTCGCGGCCGGTTCGCCGGCGGAGCGGCCAGGCACGATCATCGTCGGCGCGAGCACCAGGGCGCCGAGGTCGACCTGGGAGCGCGCCAGTTCCGCGATCAGCCGGCGCAGGATGCGTTCGGTCGCGTGCGCGGCGGCGGCGAGGTCGTGCGCGCCGTCGTCCGACAGCTCGATCTCGAGCACCGGCACGATCCCGTGCTCTTGGCACAGCGTCGCGCAGCGCGCGAGCGCCTGCGCGTTGGCCGCGATCGCACGGTCCGAGGGGCCGGCGCGGAAGCATGCGCGCCAGGTCGCGCAGCCCACGCCGAGCGACGCATACTCGGTCAGCCGGCGACGCAGCCCGTCGAGCCCTTCGGTCACCAGCTCGTCGCCGCTGGCGGCCAACGGCGCGCTGCCGCCGTCGAGCGCGACGCCCGGCACGATGCCACGCTCGCGCAAGCTGCCCACGATGCTGCAGCCGTTCGCGGTCGTGCCGCGGATCGACTCGTCGGAGAGGATCGCTCCGCCCGCGTAGCGTTCGAGGCTCGGCGCCTCGACCACCAGGTCGCGCCAGGCGCGCCGCAGCTCGGCCGTATCGGGCAACTCCAACAGTGCGAAGCGGTGGCTGCGCGCCAGCTCGTCGAGCGCGATCAGGCCGCGACCGCCGGCAACGAGTGCCGCCGCGACCCCGGTCAGGCGTTCCGCGATCATGCCACCACCGCCTCGGTCAAGCGCGCCGCAGCCGCCCGGACCCGCTCCGTGATGAATCGCTCGGCGTCACGCGCGCCGACCACCGCGCCATCGCGTCCGACGATCCAGATCCCGTCGTCGAAGCGCACCCGAAACTGCGCGTGGCGCGCCTGCGCCGCGACCAGCTCGCCTTCGAGCCAGACGCTCACGTCGCACTGGGCGCGCAGCGCGCGCGTGGCGAGGGCGGAGGTCCCGTAGACGACCACGACGTCCGCCGGCGCGAGCGCGGCGCCCGCATACGCCTCGCGGTCGTCGTCGGCGCAGCGGGCGACGACGCTCCGGTCACGCAAGCCGGCCACCAAGCCGGCCGCGAACACTTTCGTCTGTTCGAGGACGTCGCCGCCGACGGCGACGACGATCGGTCGTGCATTCACGCCCCGACGCTACCCTGCCGGCGCCGCCGGCGTCTCGGGACGGCGCGCAAAAGGGCCCGATCGGGCCCCAAGATGCGCGGAAAGCGACGCAGCGATGTTGCCTTTCGAGGCCGCGGACGCTCGGGACGGTAAGCGAAGCTAGCCCCCTAGCCGAGCGCGGATTGCGCATCGCGCCCGGTCGAGTGCGGTACGATCTCCATGCAGGATGAACGCGGTGTTCGCTGCGATCAAATGAGCGTTGCACTCGAACGCGATTTGCGAAGCCGGCGCATCATCGAGCAGTCCAGTCGCTTGCGCCTCAGCGACGTTGCGCTCGAGAAGCTGCATCCACTGACGCTGATACTTCGCGATGCGCTCGCGAACCGGCCCCGGTCGCGCGCCGACCTGCGCCGCGGCCACCGCGAAGAAACAGCCGCCCGGAAAAACCAACCGCTCGACGTACGACAAAAACCGTTCGCAGAGTTGCTCGATCCGCTCGCGCGGCGCGAGGGCAGCTTCCGCCGGCGCGATGATTTCGCGCACGAATATTTCGAGCGCCGCCTCGATGGTCGCGAGTTGCAGCCTTTCCTTCGAGCGGAAGTGCGCGAAGAGCCCGCTCTTGCTGACCCCCGATTCCTCGGCCAGCCGCCCGATCGAGAGCCGCTCCAGACCCTCGACGGTCGCTAGCCGCACCGCCGTCTCGAGGATCGCCCGCCGGGTGCGTTCCCCATCGGATCGGGTCCGTCGCTCCGGGGCGCCGTCTCCGGGATTTTTCGCCATGCTACTTGACAAGATAGCACGAACGGTCGTATTTGTTAAGAGCGAACGATCGTGCTAACTCGGGAGGTGCCCATGATTGCCAAGGCTTCCCTCGTCGCCGGCCGCCAAGCCCCGCTGCGGCACGCCTACCTCGAAGATCCGCAACGTGCCCTCAGCGTGAAGTGGGCCGCAACAACAGCCGGCGCAGGCGCTGATGCGTTCCACTCCGTGGTCGAAATCGGCAAAGGCTACGGAGTCTCGCAACGCCTCGGGATCGATCGCAAGGTCGGTGGCGACCACGACCTGCCGAATCCGGCGGATCTCCTCTGCGCGGCGCTGGCCGCCTGCGAGGACTCGGCCGTACGCATGATCGCCGATCTTCTCGGCGTTCAGATCCTCGATCTACGCGTGGAAGTCGCGGGTGAGGTCGACGTGCGTGGCGCCCTCGCCATCGATCGCTCGGTCAAAGTAGGTTTCCGCTCGATGAATTGCCACGTGCACGTGCGCGTCCCGCAAAGCACCGAGCAACCGCGCCTGGCCGCACTGCGCAAACAGGCCGAAGCGTCTTGCGTCACGCTCGACACGCTCCGCTCCGGCGTCCCAGTCGCTGTCGACTTCGCGGTCGAAATGGCCGACGAGAGGTCTTCCTCGCTGTCATCCTGAGCGGGGCGGAAGGCAGCGCGGCGAATGGGCCGGCGATGCGTGTCGTCTTCCGGTCGCCGGTCCTGCGTCCCCAACTCGAAGCGCTGGCCGCGCGCCACGGGCTGACCTTCGTCCCCGCCGAGGACGCGGCGGCGCTGCGGCGCGAGGCGGCCGACGCCGACGCCCTGTGGCTGTGGCCGGCCTCCTACGACGCCGATCTCGTCCCGGTGCTCGAACGGGCCGCGCCGCGCCTCGGCTGGCTGCAGTTGGTGACGATGGGCTACGACCAGGTCGTCGAGCACGGGGCCGCGCGCGGCGTGACGATCGCCAACGTCGGGGACGCCTACGCCCCGACCGTCGCCGAACACGCCGTGACCCTGCTGCTGGCTCTGCTGCGCCGGGTCCCCGCCTTCGTGCGGGCCACCGACCGCGCGGTCTGGGACCCCAGCGAAGGGGCCCGGATCGCGACCCTCAACGAGGCGGCCGTCGCCGTCGTCGGGTTCGGCAACATCGGGCACGCGATCGCGAGCCGGCTGCGGGCCCTGGGGGCCCGGGTCGTCGCGGTCACCCGCAGCGGCGCACCGGACCCGTTGGCCGACGAGAGCGCGCGCGTCGCCGACCTGCTAGCCGTCCTGCCGCGCTGCGACGGGGTGGTGCTGGCCTGCCCGCTGACCCCGCAGAGCCGCCACCTGATCGACGCCCGCGCCCTGGCGGCACTCCCGCCGCGTGCCGTCCTGGTCAACATCGCCCGCGGCCCGATCGTCGACCAGACGGCCTTGATCGCCGCGTTGACCGCCGGCCGGCTGGGCGGCGCCGGCCTCGACGTCACCGATCCGGAGCCGCCGCCGGCCGGCGACCCGCTCTGGGCGGCGCCGAACCTGTTGATTTCACCGCATTTGGCGGGGTATGGGGCCGACGTGCCGGCCCGGCGCGCGGTCGGGCTGATCGAGCGAAATCTGCTGCGTTACCGCGCCGGCGAGCCCCTCGAAGCCGTTATCCCGGTTGCACCGCTGGGCGAACACGCCGCCACCTGACGGTCAACGGCAGGTCAATCTCCGGTCACATTCCTGTATAGCAGGCGGGTGCTTTGTGCCTTTGGGTGTAGGATGATTCTGCGGTGCAGCTCTTCGACCAACTCTTCGGGAAGCGCGACACGCTCTGGTTCGAAAACGGGGCTATCGGTTCGCGCCCTGGGACCTTCGCGGCCCTGGCCCTCAGCGGCGGCCGGTCGATCTCCGTCATGGGGATGGCCGTGGCCCGCGAGGGACTGGCGTTCGTCTCCACCGTCCAGATCGGCGAGCCCGAACTGCAGATGACGCTGGCCCTGCGGGCACGGAAGATCGAGACGCGCGTGCGCGTCGACCGCAGCGAGCCGATGAAGGCGCCGGACAAGGTCGTCCATCGCTACTTCTGCAGTTTCATGGCGATCGCCGCCGACGATTGGGACGCGGTCGTGCGCTACGTCGAGAACAAGCCGGAGCCGAAGGTCCTCGACTTCGCGCCGACCGTCGACGATGATTTCCGCTCGCTGGCCAGCTCGGTCCAGAACGAGATCGTCAAGTACCTCGTCCGCCAGGGCCGGCTCCAGGCGCCCGGGGCGGGCCAGGCTCCGCTGATTCGGGTCGAGACCAGCAAGCCGCGCGACTTGGGTCACGGGCGGGTCGCGCGCGACGTGCTGATCCACAGCCGCATCACCAAACACCAAGAGACGGTCTCGTTCGACACGCGCTTCCGCGTGTTCTCGACCAACCAAGTCCAAGCGCTCGACTAAAGACCCAGCGTCTTCCGAACGGCGGGCAGGAAGCTGCGCGAGACGGGGACCTCGCTGCGCGCCTTGTCGTCGACGCGCAGCAAGTAGGTCCCGCCGAAGTACGGCTCGACCTCGACGACGCGCTCGGGGTTGACCAAGTACGCGCGGTGCACGCGCAGGAAACCGGCCGGCTCGAGCCGCGCCGCGGCGTCGGCCAGCGCGCCCTTCCAGCGCAGCTCGCCGTCGAACAAGCGCGCGGTGACCACGTGACCGCTGGCCTGCACGTAGCGGATCTCCGCGATCTTGACCAGCCGCGTGCGGTCGCCGTCCTCGAGCGCGACGCGGGTGAGCGTCGCCGCGCCCGCCGCGCGCGCGTCCCCGCGCAGGCTGCGCAGGCGTTCGACCGTCCGCGCTAGCCGCTCGTGCGAGACCGGCTTGACGACGTAGTCAGCCGCCGCCAATTCGAACGCGTCGACGGCGTAGGTGTCGTGCGCGGTGACGAAGACGACCAGCGGCGGCGTCGGGAGCGCGTTGATCACCTTGGTCGCCTCGAGCCCGCTCAGCCCCGGCAGGCTGATGTCGAGGAAAACGACGTCGTATGCGCGGCCAGCCAGCGCCTGTAGCGCTTCGACCGCGTCGCCGGCCTCGCCGATCTCGACGTCGTGCGCCACCTCGCCGAGCGCGTAGACCAATTCGCTGCGCACCAACGGCTCGTCGTCGACGACCAGCGCACGCACGATCAGCGCGCCGCCGCCGGCAGCACCGCCGGGACGTGGAACGCGACCGTCGTGCCGGCACCGGGCTGGCTGCTGACCCGCAACCCACTGGCCGCGCCGAACAGCTTGGTGAGCCGCTGATTGACGTTGTCGAGGCCGATCCCGTTCCCGCGCGGGACGACGCTGCCCGGCGAGAAGCCGACGCCGTCGTCGCTGACGACGATCTCCGTCCCGTCGCCCTCCGGCCGGGCGCGAATCCGCACCGTTCCGCGGCCACCCTTGGGCGTCAACCCGTGGCCGATCGCGTTCTCGACCAGCGGCTGCACCGAGAGGACCGGGACCAGCGCGACGCGGGCCCGCGGATCGACCTCGAACGCGACGTGCAACCCGGTGAAGCGCGCGTGCTCGAAGCGCAGGTACTGCTCGACGTGCTCGAGCTCTTCGTCCAGCGAGACAAACTCGCTGTGCGGCGCGAGCGAGTCGCGAAAGTAGCTGGCGAAGTCGACCACCAGGTCGTGCGCTCGAGCTGGATCGGTGCGGGTCAGCGCGGCGATCGTGGTCAGCGTGTTGAACAGGAAGTGCGGCGAGACGCGCGCGCGCAACGCGTCCAGCTCGGCCTTGGTGACCAGCGCGTCGCGCGCGTCGAGCTCGGCGGCTTCGAGCGAGACCGAGAAGACCCGCGCCAGGCCGATCGCCACCCGCTCGTCGTCCTCTTCGATCGGCGTCCCGGCCCGGTAGAGCTTGAGTGCGCCGATCACCGCGCCGCGCACGACGAACGGCGCGATCGTCACCGAGGTCAACGGGCAGGTCGGCTCCGGACAGCCGATCTGCTCGCGCGCCCGCGCGGTGATGACCTCACCGGTCGAGAGCGCGCGGTGGGTCAAGCCGGTCAACGCCGGCCCGCCGACGAGATGGTGGTCCTCGCCGCGCCCGACGTAGGCCAAAACATGCTCGACGTCGACCACCGCGCACGCATCGAGATTGAGGTTCTCGTAGAGCAGGCGCGCCGTGAAGCCGGCCGACGCGGGGCCGAGGCCACCACGCAGGTGCGGAATCGCTTCGACGACGAGGTCCAGGACGTTGTGGCTCATAGCGCGCAGTAGCGCCGGATGCGCCGCTCGATCGAGGTCCTCCTCGCACCGCCCTGGCCGGCCGAGGCCGTGCGCGGCGCACACGCCGTCGTCTTCGACGTCCTGCGGGCGACCTCGACGATCGCGGCGGCGCTGGCCAACGGCGCGGCCGGCGTGATCCCCGTCGTCGAGCCCGACGAGGCCGTCGCGCTCGGTGCGCAGCTCGGGCGCGACCGGGTGCTCCTCTGCGGCGAGCGCAACGTGACCCGCCTGGCCGGCTTCGATCTCGCCAATTCGCCGGCCGCGGTCGACGCAAGCATCGTCGACGGCGCGACGATCGTGATGACGACGACGAACGGAACGCGCGCCTTGCGCGCGGC
>Ga0302324_100023776_pt1 | contig 11837 bp, 7 predicted proteins | sample Palsa_T0_1_FD_201949 | JGI IMG/M metagenome (GOLD analysis project Ga0302324, IMG submission 201949) | Peat permafrost microbial communities from Stordalen Mire near Abisko, Sweden - Palsa_T0_1 | ecosystem: Environmental > Terrestrial > Soil > Palsa > Peat permafrost | place: Sweden: Abisko... | reverse complement strand
GGCCGGCGCCCGCACCATCGATCCGCGCATCGTAGCCCGCGTCGCGTACGCCGGGTCGTTCGACGACGTCGCGGCCGGCCGGCGCGTCGCTGCGAGCCTCATCGCGCGCGGAGCCGATATCGTCTACGCGGTCGCCGGACGATCGGGCCTGGGCGCGATCGCCGCGGTGAAGGCGCAGCCGGGCGCCTACGCCATCGGCGTCGATTCCGACCAGGATGCGCTGGCCCCCGGAAAGGTGCTGACCAGCGTCGTGAAGCGGGTCGACCTGGCGGCCTTGCGCGTGTGCCGGGAAGCAAACGCGCAGAAACCGGTCAGCGGCCACATCGTTCTGGGCGTCGCGGACGGCGGAATTGGTTTGACCGGCTTCGCCTACACCCGCGGCGTCATCGGCGGCGCCGGCCTGGCGCGCCTCGACCGCATCCGGCGAGCGCTGGCGGCCGGCACGATCGAGCCGCCGCGTTCGCGCGCCGAGCTGCGCACGTTTCGCGTGGTCGCCGTGCCCTAGCGGCTCAGCCGCAGAAGCGCGCGAACCGCGCCAACCGTTCGTTCACGGCCTCCGGTTCGTCGAGCTGAAGATAGTGGCCGCCGCCGATGGTCTCGCTGAAGAAGCGTGGCCCCAGGCGCTCGCGCAGGGCCGCCACGAGTTCGGGAAAGCGCGCGCCCTCGCCGCCCAAGGAGCCCTCGAGCAAGAAGGTCGGCTGGCTGATCTCGCCCGCGAAGTTGCGCAGCGCGAAGCCCTCGGGTCGCCCGAACGCCTCGCGCAGCATGCGCGGATATTCAAGCGGCACTTGCGCGCGCTGGTCGGGCCAGGCGGCCTCCATGCGCGCCCGGTTGGCGAACGCCCGCGCGAACATCCAGCGGGAGATCGCGCGGCTCATCGCTCCGTCGCGTTCGATCGATTGGAGCACCGGCGCGCAGAGAAACTGCGCCACGCGCCCGGCGGCCGGACCGAAGTGACCGTAACCCGCGGCACCGTCGGCGTAGACCGGGTCGACCAGGAACAGGCCGCGCACGGAGGCGGGCACGTCGCACGCCAGCGCGATCGCGAGCAGACCGCCCATCGAGTGACCGACGAGGATCGCCGGACGCCCGGTGCCGGCGGCGACAGCATCCAACGCCTGACGCGCGTCGACGTAATAATCGGCCAGGCCCGCGTCGTCCACCCGCGACGCCGCGCCGTGTCCGCGCGCTTCCCAGACGTACAGGCGATGCGAGGCTGCCAGCGCGGCACGCTGCGGCCGCCACGACCACGCGCCGCCGCCGACGCCGTGCAGCAGCAGGATCGGTGAGCCTCCGGCGACGCCCTCTTCGTACAGCGCCGCGCCTCCGGGCAGCCGGCGCGAAACCGAATCGACTTCGAGCACGTGCCGTCGCTTCGCTGCGGCCGATAACTTCCTTCCCGCGTGACGACCGTCACGCACGGACGCGCGAGGCTGCCGCATAGTGGACCAACCTTCACGGGATCGCCAGATGAAACAACCGCAGCTGCGTCGCGCCGGCACGATCGAACCGCTTTGGCTGAAGCGCGGAGCCGCGCGCCGCAAAATCGGCCTGCCGCGGCCGCCGGCGCAGCTGCTCGAACGTTTCGAACGTGCGCTCGAGGACATTCTCGGCGCGTTCCTGGCGCCGGTCGAACGCGCGCCGGTCGCCGAGCAGATTCGCTGGCACTTCGGCTTCGGCCACCCCGACGGCCGGCGCGGGAAGCGTCTGCGCCCGCGCCTCATGCTGCAGATCGCGCTTGACGAAGGCGGGACGTTCGAGGGTGTGCTCGATGCCGCGCTGGCCGTCGAATGTCTGCACAACTACTCGCTGCTGCATGATGACATCGAGGACCGCGACGAGGTGCGGCACGGCCGCCAAGCCGTCTGGGCCCGGTTCGGGCTCGCGCACGGCATCAACGCCGGGGACTCGATGTGTGCGGTTTCGTATCTCGCGCTGCTGCGCAATTCGGGCGCGCTGCCGCCCGACCGCCTGAACCACATGCTCCGCGTGCTGCACGAAGCGAACTTCGCCATGTGCGTGGGCCAGAGTTACGACCTGGAGTTCGAGGCGGCGCGCCACGTGACGATGGACGCGTACCTGGCGATGATCGAAGGCAAGACGGCGACGCTGTTCGGGGCGGCCTGCGAGCTGGCTGCGCTCAGCGCCGGCGCCGGCCGCGACCGCGCGGCCGCATACGGTGAGCTGGGGCGCGTTTACGGGCGCGCGTTTCAGATTGCGGACGATGTGCACGGCACCTGGGCTTCAACGCAGGAGACGGGCAAAGCGCAGTGCTCCGACATCGTGCGCCGCAAGTGGACGTTCCCGATCGTCTGGGCGCTGGCGGGGCCGCCGTCCGACGCGCGCGCCGTGATCGCCTCGCGCTACCGGCGCGCCGCGCCGCTCGCGCAACCCGACGTCGACGCCGTCATGACCGCACTCGACGCGCTGGGCGCACGGCGCGCTGCCGAAGCCGCGTGCTGCGCGTATGCGTGCGAAGCCGCGGCCCTGACCGAACGCGCGGACCTCGACCGCAACGCGGTGCTCGCAGCGGTGACGGCTATCACCGAGCGGCGCACGTCCACGGCGTACGCTGGAGTCACCCTCTCCCGGTGAAAGGTGGGCCGTCGGTTGCAGCAGCAGATGGAGCTCGATAGCGCCGCTCCTGCGCTTCGACGGATTCCCCTGCGCGGAAACCACGTGCCGTCGGAAACGAGCCGGCGCGTCGCGCGCTACTTCGAGACCTCCGGATTCTCGCGCTGGACGGCGATCTACGGTGAAGGCAGCATCCCGCCGATCTGGCGCGTGATCCGCGAAGGTCACGATCGTGCGATGGCCCAGGTGATCGCCTGGATCCAGGATGACGGAAGCCGCACCGCGCTCGATGCGGGCTGCGGCACCGGCACGCTCTCGATCCGCCTTGCCGACTGCGGCTACCGCGTGGTCGGCTTGGATGTGTCGGCGCCGATGGTGTCGTTCGCGCGCTACAACACCCAGCACCGCACGCGCGGCACGCCGCCCGAGTTCGTGGTAGGCGATATCGCCGCGCTGGGCGCCGCCCCGCGTTCGTTCGACCTGGTCTGCTGCCTCGACGTGCTCTTTCATTACCCGTATGACGAGGTGAAGAAGATGCTCGCGGCGCTGGCCGAGCTGTCGTCCTACAAGGTCATCGGGTCGTTCGCGCTGCGCACGTCGATGAACGCCCTGTGGATGGAGATCGGCAAACGGTTCTTCCACAAGAAGAACCGCATGACGAACCTGCATCTCCATTCGTACGATCAGGTCGAGCAGATCCTCTACCGAGCCGGGTTCCGCGTCACGCGCTGTCATCGCGTCAAGCGGTTCTTCTACGACTCGTACATCTTCGAAGCTATTCGACGCTGATGGCGGGCGCGCCGCAGATCCTGGCTCCGCGACTCTACCGCACCGACATCGACATTCTCAACGGCCTGTCGATCGACTGGGTGCGTGACGAATTCGAAGCGATGCGGCGCGATTTCGAGGCCGATTGGAATCGCGCCCACTTCCGCTGGGAAGACGACGCGCTAGGCCTCGACTACGAACCGTTGTGGAGCGAGTTCTACGAGTTTCTACATCGCTCGGCGATCGGCGAGTTCTCGGGCTGCCTGCTCTACAGCGACGTCTCGAAGAAGCTGACCGATCCGACCCTGCGTGCGGTCTACAAGTGCATGGCGCGCGACGAAGCGCGTCATTCGTCGTTCCTCAACTTCGTGATGCGGCAGATGGGCCGCCGCTTCGATCTCAAGAACTTGCCCAACATCCAAGGGCTGCAGTACATGCATCCCAAGTGGATCTTCGTGACGACCTACCTCTCGGAGATCGTCGGCTTCTACCGCTACCAGAATATCTCCGATCACCTCAAGCGGCATCCGGAATACGGCTTCCATCCGATCTTTCGGTATTTCGACAACTGGTGCAAGGACGAACGCCGCCACAGCCGCTTCTTCGCGCTGATGCTGCGCAGCCAGCCGGAGTACATGCGCGGGCTGCGCAACCGGTTCGCGATCAAATTTTTCACGCTCGCGGTCTACGTCACGATGTACCTGCGGGATTCCGAGGCGACCGTCTACGAGCGGCTGGGAATCGATTGGGAGAAGTTCGACATCAAGGTCATCAACGAGACCGAGCGGGCAGCCTGCGAGGTCTGGGGTCTGGGCATCCGCACCGGGTCGGCGTTCTTCTGGTCGTGCCTGCGGCGCATGGCCCGCAACAACTCCCGCAACAAGCGCGGCCGCACGGTGCGCGGTTGGCGGCGCGCGCCCGCGACGGCAGCGCGTTTCCTGCGCTATGCCGACAACGTGTTCCAATACGCCAAGCTGATGGCGCAGCCGCACGACCGCGTCGAACCGCTGCCGCAAGCGCGCTGGACCGAGGGCTGCGCGATGCCGGCGCCCGGCCCGTCAATCGAATTGCCGGGCGTGCATCCGCTGCGCTTGCACAAACGCGAGGTTTCCGGACGCGAGCACAGCGTTGCCTAAGCGCGCGGCGCTGACGCCGGGATCGCAGCGGGCCGCCTACGTTGCGTACCCGTTTACCGCCATCGTGGCGCAGGACGAGCCCAAACTCGCCGTGCTGCTGGCGGCGGTCAACCCGCGCATCGGCGGCGTGCTGCTCTCCGGCCCCAAGGGGATCGGCAAGACCTCGATCGTGCGTGGCGCCGGCGAACTGCTGCCGATTCAGCTGCGCGCGGCCTGTCCCTACGGCTGCGAGCCGGACGGCCCCTCGCTGTGCGAGGAATGCGCGGCGCCGCAGGCCGGCCGCCCTCGCCCGCGCAAGACGCGCGCCGCGATCGTGGAACTGCCGGCCAACGCGCAGATCGACGACGTCGTCGGCGCGATCGATCTGCGGGCGGCCTTGGGCAGCGCCAAGATCGCGTTCCGCCCGGGGCTCTTGGCGCAAGCGAATCGTTCGCTGCTCTACGTCGACGAGATCAATCTGCTCTCGGACGTCATCGTCGACGTGCTGCTGGATGCCTCGGCACAGGGCGTGGTGCAGGTCAAACGCGGGCAGCACGCGCTGGCGTACCCCTCGCGGTTCAGCCTGATCGGCACCATGAATCCCGAGGAGGGCGAACTGCGCCCGCAGATCACCGACCGGATCGGCTTGCGCGTGTTCGTCGCGCCGGCGCAGAGCCGGGAGGAGCGGGCCGAGATCTATCGCCGCAACGCCGCCTTCGCGCGCGCTCCGCAGCAGTTCGCGGATGCGTATGCCGCCAAGACGCGGGCGCTGCGTGCGCGGATCGTCCGCGCAGTCCGGCTGCTGCCGGCGGTCGTGCCCAGCGCGGAGGCGCAAAGCGTCGCCGTCGATGCGGTGACGCGGCTGGGGATCGACTCCCATCGCACCGAGTTCGTGGCGCTCGAAGCCGCCTGCGCGCTGGCGGCGCTCGAAGGCCGCGCGATCGCGAACGCGCAGGACGTCCGCCGCGTCTTCCCGATGGCGGCCCGGCTGCGGCGCAGCCGTCTGCGCGTGCAAGCCCTCACCGAATACCACGCCGAGGACGCGACGATCGCGGCCGCGCTGGAAGCTGCGCAAACCCAGGACCACGACCCGCGGGATGACGCCGAAGCGCGCGGCGACGCGGCGATCGTCTCACCGGAGCTCACCGAGCGCGCGCCGCGGCGAGCCCGAGCGCAGACGCAGCGCGAAGGACAACCGGTCGAGGTGCGTCCGCTCGGAAACGGACGCGTCGACATCCCCGCGACGATCATCGAGCGCAGCGTGTCCGCGCACGCGCCGGGAGCGGCGGAGCTCAAAGAGAGCGTCGATAGCGTGCTGCCGCTGCACCTGACCGTCTTCGTCGTCGACGCGTCGCAGTCGACCGTCAAGAGCGCCGCCGCCGTGCAGGCTGCGTCCCGCGAACTCTTGCGGCCGATCTACGCCGAGCGGGACCGCGCCGCGCTGATCTCGTGCTGGGGACCCTCGGCCGACGTGCTGGTCGATGAGAACGCCGGTCGCAACGTCGACCTGGTCGCACTGCGGCTCGCCGAGCTCACGCCCAACGGCGCCCGCGCGCTGACCCCGCTGCCCGATGCGCTCGAACAGGCGCGGCGGATCACCGAACGCTTTCGGCGCGCGAACCCCAGCGCCGACGTGGAGATCGCGGTGTTCAGCGACGGCCGCGCCAACGTGCCGCTGGGCGGCCAGGACGAGCTGGCGCGCCTGCTGGCGGCGACCAGCGACACGCGCGGACTTTCCGACACCGCCGCCGAGCAGTGCCGAACCGTCGCCGCGCGCCTGGCCGGCCGCGCCGCGACCACGTTCATCAACCTCGACGACTTCGAAAGCTCGGCGCTGATGCGCGAATTGGCCGCGCTCGCGCGGGGCCGCTACTTCGCACTCAACGACGTTGTGGCGCGCGTCGACTAGCGTGCCGCAGAGGTGCATCCTTTCGGCCGCAACGGCCTTTACCGGCGCGTGATACTCATCACCGTAGACCCCTCGCAAACGGCGTAGCGTCACTCCATGAGGGTCGTTGGGTATTCGTCATGGGCTCCCGACGAACGCGCGAACGCGATTCGTCTCGCCTTCCCAGCCTTGCGCGAGAAGACCGGCCTCGACTGGTCGCTGGAACACTACGGCGCCGGTGACTTCAACGACCCCGGCGCGCTCGGACGCCTCCGCGAGGCGATTCGTCAGGCCGACATCCTGATCGGCTGGCAGTCGATGTCTATCGAAACGGTCGAACGCATGGCGTCGCTCTTGACCGAGATGGACGCGGCCGGCGAACTCGGGCATCTCAAATTCCTGTGGTACGACATCCCGGATCCGCGCCTGCAGCGGCTGATGTTCAAGTCGCTGGGCTTCGCCTACGACCATACGAAGCCCAGCCCGATGCGCGCGATGACGATGAAGATCCGGCGTTTCGTGGCCCGCGCGCGCAACGAAAAGACCGACGCCTATTGGGAAGCCCGTCAGGGCTTTCTGGGCATGCAGAAGATGGTCGAGTCCGCCCCCTTGATGACGCGGTTCACCAAGAGCCCGGTCTTCAAAGCGCTGGTGCTTACCGGTTACTGGTACAACCGCAGTGTCGACAACGCCGGCAACATGTTCCTGTACCTGATGAAGCACTTCATGGACTGCGGCTACGCCGGCGAAGCGCCGCTGCCCGAGAAAGTGCGCAACGAAGGGATCTATCATCCGGCCCGGCGCGGGCTCTTCAGCGGGCCGGCGGAGTACCTGGCGTGGTACGAACCGTGGTTCGAACGCACCTACGGCAAGAAGCCCTGGGAGCGCGTCGGGTTCATCACCCACGACCTCTTTCTGCCGGACTGGAACCATGCCGTGCTCGACCGCGCGATCAGCGGCTGGGAACAGCGCGGCATCGGCGTGATTTGTTCGATGACCGCCGTCTTCAACGCGCATCTCGTGTCGCGCGAGCACCTGCTCGAGCCGAAGACCCGCAAACCGCTGGTGTCCGCCGTCTATCATAACGTCCCGCTGTACTTAGCGGGTTCGATGTTCGCCGGCTCGCCGGAGGGGACGCTCGAGCTCATCCGCGATCTCGGCAACCCGCGGGTGTATACCTCGCCCGTCAATGCCGCACTCTCCCGCGCCGATCTTGCCGAGTCGAAGTATGGCGTGGCGATGCTCGAATATATCGGGAACGTCGTGACGCCCGAGACGGAGGGCATCCAGCCGCTGCCGCCGATCTGCTCGCGCGAACGCGGTCCGGAGATCAGCGCGCTGGAGCCGATCCCCGACCGGGTCGACCTGGTGACCGACGTGATGGCGCGCTGGCTGCGCCTGCGGCACCTCAGCAATGCCGAGAAGAAGCTGGCCGTCTTCGTCTACAATTTTCCGCCCGGGCCGGGCAACGTCGGGTCGGCGTATTTCCTCGATGTCGCGGCGTCGGTGCGTTCGGTGCTGGAAGCGTTGGGCGAAGCCGGCTACAGCGTCGGCGAGGCCGACGAGAGCGATGCCGCGACCAGTCTGAAACTCCAGTCGATGTATGCCGGCGAACAGCACGTCGGCGTGGTCAGCGCGGGCGAGATTCGCGACTGGGCGCGCGAACTGCCGAAGGCCTACGAGGCGCTCTTCTACGAGGCCTGGGGTCAGCCGCCGGCCGTGCTGCCGGTCAAGGGGCTGCGCTACGGCAACGTGCTCGTGCTGCTGCAGGACATGCGCGGCATGGAAGACCTTTCGGTCATCCACGACAAGAAGGCGCCCCCCTCACCGTGGCTGCTGTCGTCGTATCGTTACGCCACGCGGCGCTTCAACGCCGACGCGATCGTGCATGTGGGGACGCATGGGCTGGTCGAGTGGTCGCGCGGCAAGGAGTGGTCTCCCGCATCGGGCGACTATCCGGAGTTCCTGGTCGACAACGTCCCGCACGCTTACATCTTCAACGTGCTCGACCCGGTCGAGGCCTCGATCGCGCGCCGGCGTTCGTACGCGACCATCCTCTCGCATCTCTGCCCGCCGCTGAAGTCGACCGACGGCAGCGCCGACCTGCGCAACCTGCACCGTTTGGTGCACGAGTACTACAATACGCAGAGCGAAGACACCGAGAAGCGCGCCGACCTGGGCGACGAAATCGCGTCGGTCGTCGAGCGGACGGGGTTTCGCGTCGACGTGCCGGCGAGCGCATCGCAGACGCAGTTCGTGGCGGCCATCCACGATGAGCTCGTCGCGCTGGAGGGCGAGTTCGCCCCGGCGGGCCAGCACGTCTTCGGCCGCGGTCTCTCGGAAGCCGACCGGCTCGATACGTTTTATGCCTGCCTCGAGTGTGCCGATGTCGACATCCACCGGCTGATCGCCGGCTGCTACGGCCTCGACTACGACGAACTTTCCCGCGCGCCGCACGCGCAGTCGGCCGACGGCACCTACCATCACGACCTGCTCGACGAAATTCGCGACGTCTCGCGGACGCTGATCGAAAGCGAGGTGCTGCGGCCGGGAGCCGTGGCGCGCTCGGCGGTCGCGGGCATCCTGCGTTCGCGCAAGCTGGGCGGCCGCACGCTGGACAAGGACCCCTACGAGATCGAAGCGGTGAGTGCGTTCGTGGAACGCGCGCGCACGCTGTGGGCGGACTTGGGCCGGATCGGCACCGCCGAGCGGAGCGGTCTTTTGACCGTGCTGGAAGGCCGTCATCTGGCGCCTTCGCCCGGCGGCGAAATCGTCGGCGACTGGAACGTTCTGCCGACCGGGCGGAACATGGCCTCGACCGACGTGCGGATGCTGCCGCGCGTTTCCGCTCAGCGTAAGGCGAAGCGTACCGTCGAGCAGCTGCTGGCCGCCGCGCAAGCGAAACGCGGATCGCTGCCCGACGTCGTCGGCGTCGTGCTGTGGGGCAGCGAGATGCTCGAGAGCGACGGCGTCGGGATCGCGCAGGCGTTGGAATTGATGGGCGCGCGCGTCGCCAAGGACCATTTCGGGCGCGCCGAGCGCGCCGAATTGATTCCGCTCGCCGAACTGGGCCGGCCGCGGATCGACATTCTGGCGAATACCTCGACCGTTTTCAAGAACACCTTTCCGGGTGCGATACGCTTGATCCACGAGGCCGCGACCCTGGCTGCCGACGCCGACGAACCGTACGCGTCGAACTTCGTCAAACGGCACGTCGACGAGCTGGTCGCGAGCGGCGTCGAGCGCCGGGTCGCGCTTGCGCGCTGCTTCGGCATGGGCGATGACGCCTTCATGGGAGCGGTCGGAGCGATGCTCGACCAGGGAACTTTTACCGACTTCCGCGACATCGGGCAAGCCTGGATGAGCGACAACGCGTTCGCCATGCTGCCCACCTATAACCAGATCACCCTCCAGCCCGCTCCAGCCGTGCAGCGCTATTTGGTCGAGCGGGTCGAGCTGATCCAACAACCGCTTGTCGCGATGGGCGCCGGCGGCCCAGCCAAGGAAGACATGTTCGCTTCCTTTACGTCGGCGTTCGGCGCGGCCAAGCGCGCGATCGGTCACGACGATACCCTCATCGTCGTGACCGATCTGACGCGCCGCGAACCACGAGTCCGCGATTTCCGGTCCGTGGTCGTCAACGGCGTGCTCACGCGCTTCCACTCTCAAGCCTGGCGCGACCGCATGCTCGAACACGGATATTCCGGCGTGATGGAATTCGGCGACATCTTCAAAGCGATGCGCTCGACCGAAGCCGCGCTCGGCGATACGATTTCGCCCGAACTGTGGAAACGCACCGTCGAGGTGACCCTGGACGAATGGGATCGCATCGCCGGGGCCAACAGCCACAAGACGCGCGAGCTGGGCGAGGTCTTGCTCGACACCCGGCGCCGAGGAATGTGGGAGGATCCGGAACTCGAGCAGGCGCTCAAGGACAAGCTCAACGAGCTCGACGCGGACGTCGAGATTGCAACCTACAAGCGGCAGCTGATCGAGCAGTCCTGATGGCGCTGGCGTGTTTAGGGCTCTCTCACCACACGGCGCCGGCCGAGGTCCGCGAACGGCATGCCTTTCCGCCCTCGCGCATGGCCGAAGCGCTGGTGGCGCTTTGCGATTACGAAGCCGTCGGCGAAGCCGCCATGCTTTCGACCTGCGGCCGGCTCGAAATCTATGCCGAGTTGGAAGATCCCGAACTTGGCATTCTGCAGCTCAAGCAGTTCTTGAGCGGTTTCGGGCACGCCAGTCTCGGCTACGACATCGAGCCCTACCTGTACACCCTGTTTGCCGAGGAAGCCGGCGAGCATCTGCTGCGGGTCGCGACCGGCCTCGATTCGATGCTGATCGGGGAAGCCGAGATTCTCGGTCAGGTCAAGAATGCGTACCTCCAGGCGCAGCGCGCGCGCTCGCTCGGGACCGCGCTGCATCGGCTCTTTCGCGAGGCGATCAACGCCGGACGCGCGGCCCGCTCGCAAACCGCCATCGGCGACAACTCCGTCAGCGTCGCCACCGCCGCGATCGCGATGGCGAAAGAGCACGTGGGCACGCTGCGCGGGAAGACGATCGTGCTCGTCGGGGCGGGAAAGATGGGCGAGGTCGCAGCCCGCCGGCTCAAGCTCGAGGGGGCCGACGACGTCATCGTCGTCAACCGCTCCTACGACCGCGCCCGGGACTTGGTCCGGCGCTTGGGCGTCGGCCGGGCCGCAGCGCTGGGCGCGATCCACGATGTCCTGGCCGGCGCCGACGTCGTGATCACCTCGACCGGCGCGCCGCACTTCATGCTGACGCCGGAGCAGTTGGAAGGGACGATGGCGCAGCGGCCCGAGCGTCCGCTCTTCCTGATCGACATCGCCGTCCCGCGCGACGTCGACCCCGAGGCGGGACGCATCCCCGGCGTGCGGGTCGCCGACATCGACCAGCTGGCGGCAACGGTCGACGTGACGCTCGAACGCCGCCGCCAAGCCATTCCGCTGGTCGAAGAGATCATCGCGGAACACCTGATGCGCTATCGTCAATGGTACGATTCGCGCGCCGTCTTCCCGATCATCGCCTCCCTCTCGAGAAAAGCCGAAACGATCCGCAAGGGTGAGGTCGAACGCATCTTCGCCCGCTGTCCCGGGCTCAACGAACGCGATCAGATGCTGATCACCGGGATGTCGCTGACGATCGTCTCCAAGCTGCTGCACTCGGCGATCACGCGCATCCGTGAGAAGGCGGCCCACGATCGTGCGGAAGCCTTGTTCCACGCGCGCCTGGTCGGCGAGATGTTCGGGCTCGACGAGCAGTCCGCCCCGTTGCCGGCGGAGGCGGGTGCCGAGCCGCCCTCATTGCAACTGGGCGACGGCGAATCGAGTTCGGTCTGGAATGGCTATTCCTGAGTGCAGATCGCCGGCGTGAGTGCCGGCGGGTGCGCAAGAACCTTCTCGGGACACTGATCGCGGCAGCCGGCGCGCTGGGCGCCGTCGCTGCGGCGAACCGTGCGTTGCGCACGAACG
>Ga0302324_100023773_pt1 | contig 11838 bp, 8 predicted proteins | sample Palsa_T0_1_FD_201949 | JGI IMG/M metagenome (GOLD analysis project Ga0302324, IMG submission 201949) | Peat permafrost microbial communities from Stordalen Mire near Abisko, Sweden - Palsa_T0_1 | ecosystem: Environmental > Terrestrial > Soil > Palsa > Peat permafrost | place: Sweden: Abisko... | reverse complement strand
AGGACCTGATCCCAATCGGCGACCGTCATATCGGTGAGCCTCGCGGCCGGGAAAATCCCTGCGTTACAACAGAGTATGTCGATGCCGCCGTGGCGCGCGATCGCGGCCTCGGCCATACTAGCATTGCCTTCCACGGTAGAGACATCGGCCGCCACAGCGCTCGCGATCCCTTCACTGGCCCGGATCTCGGCGGCGGTTGCTTCGGCCCCCGCAAGGTCCCTTGCGACGATGAGTACTTGAGCGCCTTTGCTGGCGAAAACGCGGGCTATACCTTTTCCGATTCCCTTGCTTGCGCCGGTTACGATGACCGAACGCCCTTCGAGAGATGTAAGCATGTTCGATCCATTGGATGCAAAAGATGGATGATGCAAAGGCGGTAGACAGGATGCGCCAACTCGACCACGGCTCTCGCCGCGACCTATAGCGTGGACCAACCCGGGCTGATGCGCTCAAGAGTTTTCTTGAGAGCTTCAAGGTGCATTGCTGACTGCTGGCGCTCCGCTTGAAACTGCTGCGCGGTTCGCAAGGCAACGTCTTCAGGCACGTAACGGAACGGCTGGCCTGTGCTCTGCGCCAGTACCTGGACGGTGCACGCCCGCTCCAGATAATACATGTCGTCAAACACATTCGCCACCGATTCACCACAAATGAGAACGCCATGATTCGCCATAAACAGCAGGTCGGCATCGACGAGTTTGCTGCAGATCCGATCGCCTTCGTTCGGGTCCAAGGCTAATCCGCCATAGTCGGAGTCATAGGCCACGCGATTGTAGAAACGCAATGCGTTCTGGCTTACCCACTCCAGCTTGCCATCCCGCAACAGCGTCAACGAGGTGGCGAAAGGCATGTGAGTGTGCATAATGCAAATGGCGTTCGGTTTTGCTTTGTGGATGCAGCCGTGGATGAAGAAGGCGGTCGGCTCTACCTCGTGCGTGCCCTCTAATTTATTTCCGTTTACATCGACCGTCACCAGATCCGATGGAACAATATCGGTCCAATGGATGCCCTGCGGATTAATCAGGAAAGCTTCGACGCCGTCATAGTCGGGCACTGCCAGACTAAAATGGTTGCATACCCCTTCGTGCAAGCCCAGGTGAGCTGCCGCTCTCAATGCCGCGGTAAGGTCAATCTTAGCTTGGCGGAGCGACGGGTTAGTTGTCATAGGCCGAAAACGAGTGAGCTCGCAGCCGAGCTTAAGGAAGACTGCTCTGAGTTAAGCAACTTCCGCCAGTAGCCCGCAAGCGAAATAGTACGAAACGGTCCGGAAGGAGCGGTCGCGAATTCCACTTGATGCTTTGAGCGGAGCCGACGGGGCGAGATGAGCATAAACTGTGGGACGTTCTTGAAGTCAGCAAGGAAATTCCGTTTACAATGGCGTAAATGATCAGTTCTTAGATGGCGGCCTGGTGCTGAAAGAGTCTCCATCACCCAGCGGCGAGCAAAGTTCGCGAAAGCCGGCGCCATGTACCGCATGGGCTGGAAGGGAAAGGGGAGTCTGCTGGCCAAGATTAGTTCGCTCTTCTCCCTTAATGGATTTGTCCTGGCGTTGTTGACTTGCGGGTCAGCTTGCGTCCGATACGATGCGTCTGCGCAAAGCCCGAAAACTCACGTAACCTGGAGCAATTACGAGGGCACTCCTGACGCCGCGCAGTTTTCCGCGCTTGATCAGATCAACCGATCCAACGTAACCCGGCTACAGATCGCGTGGAAATATTCCACTGGCGACGGGAACAAGTATCTATTTAATCCGATTGTCGTCGACGGCGTGATGTATGTTCTGGCCAAGCAGAGGTCGATCGTCGCGCTTGATGCCACAACGGGCAGCGAGCTGTGGATCCACAAGACAGATCCGGAAAGCAGACTCGTCACGTACCGCGGGATCAACTACTGGGAGAGTACAGACCGGTCGGATCGGCGCTTGCTATTCTCCGTAAACAACTTCTTACAGGAGATCGATGCGCGGACGGGTAAGTCGATTTTAGGCTTCGGCGAGAATGGTCTGGTAGATTTACGGGCTGGGCTTGGGCGCGATCCGAAAAGCCTCACGTTGGTTCAGTCGGGCTCACCCGGACGTGTTTTCGGGAACTTAATCATCCTGGGTTCGGCAACCAATGAAGAATATGAATCGGGTCCTGGTGACATTCGGGCCTACGATGTTCTTACCGGGCAGTTGGTCTGGACATTCCACACCGTTCCACATCCTGGCGAGCTTGGCTACGAAACCTGGCCAAAAGATGCGTGGAAGACGGTTGGCGGCGCAAACGCCTGGAGCGGGATGTCACTTGATGAAAAGCGTGGCGTCATCTACGTTCCGACCGCCAGCCCGAAATATAACTTTTATGGCGCCAATCGAACGGGAGCAAACCTTTTTGGTGATTGCCTGCTCGCCATCGATGCCAAGACCGGAAAGCTTCTCTGGCATTTCCAGATGGTGCATCATGATATCTGGGACTACGACAACGGTACTGCACCCAAGCTCTTAACAGTCCGCCACGATGGCAAGATGGTCGACGTGGTGGCTCAAGTTGGCAAAGAGGGTTTTGTCTGGGTCTTCAACCGCGACACGGGAAAGCCCCTCTGGCCGATTGAGGAGCGCTCCGTGCCGCGTTCTGACATGCCAGGCGAGGAAACCTGGCCCACCCAGCCGTTTCCTTTAGCGCCGCCTCCATTCGCCCGCCAGAGTTTCACGGTAAAAGACCTGAATCCGTTTATGCCACCTGAAGAGCGAGCGCGCTTCAGCGAAGAGGTGCAGAGAGCGCGCAACCAGGGACTCTTCACACCACCAGGTCTGCAGAACACCATCGAGATGCCTGGCAATAATGGAGGGGCCAACTTTGGCGGGGCGGCCGTGGACCCCAGGCAAGGATTTCTCTACGTTGTGTCCAAGGATCTTCCCGCCATGCTCAAACTGGAATTGGATGAAGCAGAGGAGGTCGCAGCAACTGGTTCCCCTGAAGAGCGTGGCCGCGCAGTCTTTGCTACAAATTGCCGGCTTTGTCATGGCGCGGACCTGACCGGGCAACCGCCCGCCGTTCCGTCGTTGGTCGATATCGGATCGAGACGCACTCCGCAGGAGATCCGCACGATCGTCAGGCAGGGAGATGGCCTTATGCCGGCATTTTCAGAGTTGTCGGATGCCGCTCTGAATTCCTTGTTGGCCTATCTTTCCGACCCAGGGCGCGCACCAGCACCCGCTGCAACTGAGAACCTTGCCGCGAAGAAGGCCCCTGCAGCTCTCGGGGGCGCGAATGCCCGATATAAGAGCGGTTTTGGCTTCATGTTTACGAGTAGCGGTCTGCCTGCGATTGCACCGCCCTGGACTACGCTTACGGCTTACGACCTCAACTCGGGAACCATTCGGTGGCAAATCCCTCTCGGCGAAGTACCCGAGTTGGAAGCTCAGGGGGTTAAGAACACCGGTTCGCATTTTCCCAAGGTCGGTCCGGTGGTGACTGCCGGAGGCTTGATTTTCACCGGCACGCGCGATCGCAAGGTGCGCGCAATCGACGCGCAAACGGGAAAGGTGGTTTGGGAGGTCACGCTCGACGCTGCACTGGAAGGGATGCCGGCTGTCTATGAAGTGAATGGGCGCGAATATGTTGTCTTCTGTGCGGCGGCGCAAGCCACGACCCACACCCACGACCTTCCCGGACATCCAGCATCGCGGGATCCAATCCCAGGCGCCTATGTTGCGTTTGCATTGCCTTAGGTTCCGGTTAGGCATCTACCAGAGCGCAACGCGGCCTGGAGTGTATCCCGTCAGCCCGACCTGATCGACCACTTCTTTGAACTCGGAATGATGGCGAATCGGATCGAAGCGCGGGTCCTGCATTAGGGTGAATACTTTCATATTTCGCTCGGTGCAGGCGCGATTGAGCCAAAGGCCCATTTGCCTGGGTTCACCAAGCGCGGCGTGGGTCGCGGCGATATCATAGGAGGGCATGCATTTGCGATTGGTCGACCTCTTAAGTCCATGCAGGATCTGCCGGGCGGATTTCTTGTCGCCCGCGACTGCGTGGGCATGAGCCTTCATCGCGAGCACGCAGTTACTTCCTCCGGCAAGCTTGAGAGTGTTTTCAAACTCCCGCACCGCTTCCTTGTAGTCGCCCTTCTGTTCCAGCGCTTGCGCCAGATACATGTGGGTCCAGACAAAATCCGGATCTAACTCGAGTGCGCTTTTGTAGTGCTTGATGGCCTCATCAAAGCGGTGGGCCATGTGCGAGGTGACGCCTGCCCAGACCAGGGTAATCAGAGAGACAGGGTCGATCTCGAGCGCGTGCATGATGGCAATATGAGCAGCCTCATGCTGTCCCTTGGCCGCCAAAAGATTTGCATACCAGTGATAGCTGAGGGCATAGCCCGGATTGCATTGAATCGCTCGCCGATAGGAGCGATCCGCCGCTTGCCAGTCTCGATCGAAGTGAAATTGGATATCGGCCAGCGAGGCGTGCGCTTCGGCCAGATCAGGATCGAGTTCGATCGCCTTGAGCGCTGCCCGGCGCGCCGCCGGCATAGCCTGAGAAGGAGGCACAATTTCATAGAACGAGAGAAGCGTGAGGGAATCAGCAAGGCCGGAGTAAGGCAAGGCGAAATGAGGATCTTCCTGGACCGCTGCTTCGAAACACTGGATGGCCTTTCGCATGCCTTCCTCGTTTCGTTGTTTCCAGAAGTACCGGCCCTTCAGATATGCTTCCCGGGCACTCTGCTGTTCGCTGCGCCTGGTGAATCGGCACGATGACGGCGACGAAATGACCTTCAGCCAGACGCACAGAGCGATCTGGTCGGCCAAATAACCAGGCATTGTGTCGATATCGCTCCGATGACACTGGTAGACCTGGGACCAAACTACAGTCCGAGTGTCAACAAACAAGAGCTCCGCATTCACCCGCAGGCCACCACCGTGATGCTGAATGCCCCACTCCAGCAGGTAGTTGGCTTGGGAATCCCGCGCAACATTTTCAGCAAGACTCTCACCATCCCCCTGCTCCGAGGACGGCGCAACCTCAACACTCAACTGTCGCGGGTTCAGCTGCTGCAGAAGCGCAATGGTCTTAGCCGCGATGGCATCGCAAAGCGATTGCTCGCCAAGAGTCTCGTTATGGAGTGGTTCAACGCAAATTGTTATGTGGCCCGGGATGTGACCCTGAACTGATCCTGGCGTCTTGGGTTGTTTGGCCACGTCGGGGCGCTGACCGCTCCTGTGGGACACCTGGTCGTTCCACGCGTCCAGCTCCGAGCGGAAGGCGAAGACGCTTCCCAGTTGCTTATGAAAGTGCCGATGAACGGGAAGGCCTTCCCGTTTTTCCCAAAGTTGAACAGTGCGAACTTCTCGCCGAAAATAGCTGGCGATTTCCTTCCAGGAGTCCAGACGGCCAGTATCTCGCCTCAATCCATTGACTTGCTGAGAGTTCGACAATGTCGACACCAACTCTTTAATCATCAGGGTTAGCGCAATCTCTTGTGAACGTGAAAGCCGTAGCTTTTTGAGAAGGCGGCTTATCGTCAGGCCGAACAGGCTACAGCAGCGTCCAGCAGCCCGAGGAGGTTCGGGGACAATCGCCAGATGCCATGGAGCTGTTACGGCTAGATTACACAGCAATTACCCTTTCGCCAAGGGTTTTCATCCGTTGCGACCCGGATGAAAGACCCGCGATGAGTTCCTCTTGCCTTTGCCGGATCCCCACCGGTTTACCTCCTCCTGCACACGGAAGACCTTTGTAAACCACTCGAATCGGGGCCATTTATAGGTAGTTTCGCTGGTTATTGGCGGTAGCTTCAATGTTTCGCACTATTTCGCTTGTTGGGTCTGAAAAAACTTGTTTTCCTAGTATGGGTTTTGCGGTGGTTGGCGAGCCCAATGACCCTGATCACCTAGACCGGATTGGTAGTGCTGCGCTGACTGAGTTCAAGATTGCGAAACAGACTCAGGGTCTATCAAATTGCCGGATCAGAAAAGGGAAACGTGCCCCAGGAACAACGTTCACAGCCGTCGCCGCTGCCGCCTTCGTTTGACTACACCAATCGCCATGAATTCATGGAAAGAGTGCGCACGGGGATGCCTCCCCTCATCATTTGTGTCGCTTGCAATGGTGGCATCCAGGGCAAGGAAGCAAATGAGGTCATCCCTGAAACACCCGACGAAATCGCCGCATCCGTCGGAGCCGCCTATGATGCTGGCGCGGCCATGGTTCACATCCATGCGCGCGATCCTCAAGATCTTACGCGAGGCGCGCGCAACGCTGAACCCTGGCGGGAAGTTCTGCGAAAGGTGCGTGAGCGGTGCCCCGAGATCATCATCAACGCGACCACTGGGGGTGGTCCCGGCATGACAATGGAGGAGCGCGCCTCCTCCCTGGAGGCGGGCCCTGAGGTTGCTTCGCTGAACCTGGCGCCGGATATGAGCCGCTTTCGGTTGAAGGAACGGCTCGCACCCTTGCCGAATCCGCGCCCAGCTTTGGACGTCGATGAATGCATACCGTTTACCTACGGCCAGATTCACCGCTTCGCTGCCATGATGAAACTCCACCACATCAAACCTGAGTTGGAGATCTACCATCCGGGTTGTGCGTGGGGTGTGCGGTATCTAATCGAAAATGATTTAGTGCAAAAGCCCTATTGGATCCAGACCGTAATGGGCTACCAAACCGGAAGCTACCCGACGGTGGAGAATGTTCTGCATATGTTGAAGGATTTTCCCGAGGATTCCCTGTGGCTATGCTCAGCCATTGGCCCGTATCAACTCCCGCTGACGACTTTCGCCACCCTGATGGGCGGCCACGTGCGGGTCGGCCTGGAAGACAATGTCTACTATGCTCGCGGGCAGAAAGCGGAGAGTAATGCCCAACTGGTCCAGCGAACGGTTCGCATCGCGCATGAACTTAACCGGCCGATCGCAACCCCTGCACAGGCCCGTTCGATCCTGGGCCTGAGTTGCAAGCCTAGCAAGTATTGATCCCGGGAACTACCACCATATCTCGCAGTCGGAATGCTGGATGGGGCTAAAGCGTTTTCACAAATACTGTGATCTGGTGAGAGCGGCTATGTTCAGGCGTTCTTTCCACCCCAGCACGCAAAGATCGCGTGCCGGGGACCCCGGTTTTGGCGGAACGCCTTCCTAGAATGCCTCTTCTTCCACTACACCATTTGTGAAAACGCTCTAAGGGACGAATTATGCCGAAGCTCACTCTGCATGGCTTTTCGATGTATTACGAGACATATGGAACCGGTCAACCCATTGTATTCATACCCGGCGCATTGGGTACCGGAAAAGCGGATTTTGCGTACCAGCTCCCGTGGTTTAGCCAAACCTACCAGGTCATTGCCCCTGATCCAAGAGGTTACGGCGAATCGAGGCCACCGGAGCGGGACTATCCTCTGGACTTCTATCAGCGCGATGCGGAGGATGTGCTGGCCTTGATGACAGCGCTGGGCCACGATGAATTCACCGTTTTCGGGTGGAGCGATGGAGCCAATATCGGCGCGCTCATGGCCGCCAACTCTCCGGAGCGCATTCGACGGCTCGTCCTGTGGGGCGGAAACTCCTATCTTTCCGCGGAAGAGATTGCTGCCTTCCAAGCCATGCGGTCCGTATCGTCGTGGTCACAACGGGATGCAGATGCGATGCGGCAAACCTACGGTGATTCACTCGATGCCTTGTGGGAGCGCTATGTTGTGGGATTGGAAGACCTCTACGCGGCTGGCGGTGATATCTACCGCTCTCAACTCAACGGGATAGAGTGCCCGACGCTGATCCTACACGGTGAGAAGGATCCACTCGTACCGTCGTTCCATCCAAGAACCATTTGCCAAGGTATTCGCGGATCATCGCTTCATGTATTTCCTGAAGGCAAGCACAAGATCCACGCAAAATATGCAGCGGAGTTCAATCAACTGACTTCTTCATTTCTTGCCGGGCAATAGACCGTTGTCCTTTGGGAAGCCTTTCTTTTCGCTACATTTTCCCCAGAAATTCCCATATGGTAGCGAAACGCGGCTTTTCTTGCGGAAATCTCGCGACGGGATTGGTTACTTTGTTCCACCAGAAGTAAATGTGCTCTAGCGGGCACGGAGGCGTCGCCTGAGTCTATCGAACGACAGCAACGCGGTGCAGCAGGAAATCGAGAGATCTCAGGGCGCGGGGGAACACCGGCAACTGCATCGGAGCCTCGGGCTCTTTGATTCGACGATGATTGTCGCCGGTTCGATGATCGGCTCAGGGATCTTCATCGTTGCCGGCGAAATGGCGCGGGAGGTTGGAAGTTCCGGCTGGCTGCTTGTGGCTTGGGTCATCGCCGGCGTCCTCACGCTCAGCGCCGCGCTCTCCTACGGAGAACTGGCAGCGATGATGCCACACGCAGGCGGCCAATATGTCTACCTGCGTGAAGCCTATTCCCCGCTCTGGGGATTTCTCTACGGCTGGACACTCTTTCTTGTCATTCAAACCGGCACAATTGCTGCTTCGTCCGTCGGGTTTTCCCGTTACCTTGGTGTGTTATGGCCGCAGATTGCAGAGAATCGCTACATTATCCGCCCTATCCATGTTCTGCCCACGTACGCACTCTCTCTTTCTACCGCCCAGGTGGTCGCACTGATTGTTATCTCGTTCCTGACGTGGACCAATACCAATGGCCTCAAATATGGCAAGGGCGTGCAAAACGTCTTCACTTCGATGAAGCTCGGCTCGCTGCTTGCTGTGATTGGAATAGGAATACTGATCGGCTGGAAGGCATCCGTTGTCAAAGCAAATTTTGGCGATGCATGGACCCCTCGCGGCTTCACGTTGAGCGGCCATACGCCTTCTCCGTTGACCGCCTTCGGTATGCTGGTAGCCCTTTGTACGGCACAAATAGGTTCCCTCTTCGCGGCAGATGCCTGGAACAATATAACTTTCAGCGCCGGTGAGGTCACGAACCCCAAGCGGAACGTGCCCTTGTCGTTGGCACTGGGAACATTCATCGTCATCGGCCTATATCTCGCAGCCAACTTCGCCTATATCGTCGTGTTGCCGTTCAGCGCCGTACAGCGTGCACCCTCGGACCGCGTGGCCGCGACCATGATGCAGGCCATCTTTCCAACCGCGGGCGGTGTGCTGATCGCAGTTGCCATTATGATCTCCGCCTTTGGCTGCATGAATTCTTTGATCCTTTCCGGGGCTCGCGCCTACTATGCGATGTCGCTCGACGGGCTCTTCTTCAAGAAGGCCTCCGCCCTCAATCGCGCGAACGTGCCCAGCGCGGCATTGGTGATGCAGGGCATCTGGTCAGCCATGCTGGTATTGGTCCGAACCTACCAGCCTGCGACCGGAACCTATGGCAATCTCTATAGCAACCTGCTGGATTACATCATCTCCGCGGCGCTCATCTTCTACATCCTCACCATTGCCGGCGTCTTTCGCTTGCGAAAGCTTCGGCCGAACGTCGAGCGGCCGTACCGCGCATTCGGTTATCCGCTCGTTCCCGCGCTTTACATCGTCTGCGCCGCTATTATTCTGGTGATTCTATTCATTTACCGCCCAGCAACAACCGTCCCCGGGGTCTTGATTGTTCTGATTGGTGTTCCGGTATACTTCCTTTTTCGCTATCAAATGCAGCGCGACCGAAAAGCGGCCGGAAAGTCCATCTGATCGAATTGAGGATCCCGATGAGCCAAGACTCCCGGATATTTTCAGGGTTACCCGGCAATGGTTTCGCTTCCATCGCATTATTGCTCTTCTGCATGAGGCTGTTACCGGCCGCCGCTCAGACGATCGTTCACCCTCCCGTAAAAACGAACGGTTCGGGTGGTAACACCTACGACGGCCCCGAGTTCATCAGGTATGCGGCCACGAGAGACACCCAGGACAGGAGAATCGACTTGTTCATGGGAGACTGGCGCGAATCCATGCCCCGCCATGAACATGGTTCGCTTGTGCTGAGAGATGTCTTGACTCGAGGAGACAACTTTACTCCTCCGCAAAAAGGTGCGGTGCTGCAGAGCGCCAACTTTCTCGCCTATGGCCGTCTTCAGCCGAATGATTCCACAACGCCGGCCAAGCTGGAAGGTGAGCAGGAAATCTACTACGTTCTTGGCGGTAGCGGAGAGATCACGGCGGGCGGCAGGACTGCCGCATTACGCGAGGACACAGGCGTTCTCATCCCGGCCGGGCTCGAATTCTCGATGAAGAATACGGGGACCGAAGACCTCACCATGTATGTCATCAATGAGCCTGTTCCCGAAGGCTTCGCTCCGCGAAAGGACATGATCGTGACGGATGAAAAAACCGTCCCGATACGAACACCGCTGCTTGCCTCTCCCTATACGATTCCGGGCGCGTCCGGGCACTGGGCGCATATCGTGAGAGATCTTTTCTCGAGGACTGACGGCCTGGCCACCATTGGGGACATTATCACAGTTACGATTAATCCTCTGAGTATGGGCGAGCCGCACCCTCACCAGCCGGGACATGAAGAGATCTGGGCGGACATTAGCGGTACCAGCTTGGCTTTTCTTGGGACAGAGCTGCGTGTTCAGAATCCGGGAATGGCATACATGCTGCGGCCAGATGGCCAGATGCTGCATTCGAACATCAATTCCGGTGACACCCCGGTCAAGTTTCTCTGGTTTTCAACTTCAACTGGTTACTCTGCTAAGAAGTAGCACGACTGCTGAGCGTTGGCAGTAGAGTCCCATACCAGGTTCCCCGTAGTCACGTGCATTTCTAACCAGCTCAGAATAATGGGCAAACGGGGCTCGGTGTTCCTGCGCGGAAAGTGCAACAAATCTGCGGGTGCCCCATCCTTCGCGCTCTTTGCGAAGGGTGGGATAACCACAAATCTCGATGCACACAGCTGCGTATCCCACCCTTGAACCCAAAGAACGGGTTCAAGGATGGGGCACCCGTCTTGTCGCTGTGCTTCCTACCGTCCCCAAAACAAACTCTCGTGAGAAATCGCGCCTAGGGCAATGAGAAGGCAACATAGACGCTACCGGATGGAGCTTTCAAATCTTTGCCGCCTCCCGCAGCGATGACTACATACTGCTTTCCATCGATCATGTATGTTGCAGGCGTTGCCACTCCCGCAAACGGTAGCGTGGTTTGCCAGAGCAATTGACCAGTTCGACTATCGAAGGCTCGAAACTTTTTGTCGTATACGGTTGCTCCGATAAAAAGAAGATCACCCGCGGTTACAATTGGGCCACCATAGTTCTCCGAACCGGTAGAAGCCATTCCCTTCGCGACCAGCTCTGGATATTCGCCGAACGGTATCTTCCAAAGATATTTGCCCGTATTCAGATCAATTGCGTTCAGAGTGCCCCAGGGTGGCGCAACCGCAGGATATCCATCGGGGTCCAGGAAGTCGTTCGACCCTGTGATCTGATAAGGGAGCGGTGCGCCTTCCACATCGCTCGAGTAGATTGCGCCCTCATCGGGATCAGGCTTTCCAGGCAGCTCTTTCCCGGTGAGGAATCGAATCAATGCCTCCAGGGAGCTTCCGCGCAAATTAGGAAACGAGGGCATTCGCCCCTTCCCCTCAAGGATCGTGTCCTGGATCTGTGAGTCGGACAGATGTTTGCCGATATCGACCAGAGAGGGATAGTTGGGCGGCGAACCCGAACGATTTTCACTATGACAAATGCTGCACTGGTTGTGATAGACCCTTCCGCCGATGCTTTTCCCTGGCTTGTTCTTCGTCAGGGCGACCGTACAAGCGACATCATTTGAGTTAACAAAGAGGACGCCACGCCTGACGTCTACGGCGGGGCCTCCCCATTCTGCTCCGCCAAGGAAGCAAGGGAAAACGATCGTCTCCTTGTCCAGACCGACGGGAACATATTGTCCCTGGCTGCGATAGGTCTCGA
>Ga0302324_100023772_pt1 | contig 11838 bp, 3 predicted proteins | sample Palsa_T0_1_FD_201949 | JGI IMG/M metagenome (GOLD analysis project Ga0302324, IMG submission 201949) | Peat permafrost microbial communities from Stordalen Mire near Abisko, Sweden - Palsa_T0_1 | ecosystem: Environmental > Terrestrial > Soil > Palsa > Peat permafrost | place: Sweden: Abisko... | reverse complement strand
CAAAGCATTTGGCCTGACGAATGGCTTGCTGTCATCGTCGCCTACTTCCCGCTCGCCGGCTATTTTTAATTATCCGGGCACAACGCCGGTTATATCGGCCAACGGCAACACGAACGCGATTGTTTGGGCATTGCAAACCAGTACCAGCCAAAACGACGGCTATGCGGTGCTGTATGCCTACAATGCGACCAACCTGAATAATGAAATCTACAGTACCCTGCTACACCGCGAGCGAGATAACCCCGGCGTCGCGGTGAGATACGCATTGCCTACGGTTGTCAACGGCAAAGTCTATGTCGGTGCAGTGCAGCAGGTTAGTGCTTATGGACTTTTTTCGCCCCAAGCGACCGCTCCCATCGCTTCTCCTGCCGGAGGTACATACACTTTAACCCAGACGGTTTCCATCTCCGATTCCACGCCGCAAGCGACTATCTACTACACGGTAGATGGCAGTGACCCGACAACGTCATCGCCGGTTTACACCAGTCCCATCAATGTAAGCCAACCCACTACGGTCAAGGCGATAGCTTCCGCGCGTGGATACAGCAACAGCAACATCGCCGCGGCCACGTACACGATCACGACCGGCGGCGGCGGCTCGCTTAATTACGGCGGCGGTTTCACCTCCAGTTCTGGCCTTGTTTTGAATGGTCCTGTAACGCTCGAGGGCTCTCGCCTTCGGTTAACGGACGGCAACTCAGGTGAAACCTCGAGTTTCTGGTACTCCACGCCTGTTAATGTGCAAGCCTTTACGCAGGACTTCACCTTTCAGCTGACGAATGCCGTGGCGGACGGCTTCACGTTCGTCGTTCAAAATGTGGGAACGTCAGCGCTTGGACCGGGAGGTGCGGGCCTGGGATATGGCGCGCAGAGTCCCGGCGGCAATGGAGGTATGCCCAACAGCGTGGCCGTAAAGTTTGATCTCTATAACAACTATGGAGAAGGTAACGACTCCACCGGTCTTTATGCCAACGGAGCTTCGCCTAGCGTGCCTGCATTGGACATGACGGCCAGCGGCGTGAATCTGCATAGTGGCGACATCTTCAACGTGCACATGACCTATGATGGCGTTCACCTCACGATGACGATCGCCGACAGCACCACATTTCAGCAATATAGCCATTCCTGGGCGATCGACATTCCGGACACAATTGGAAGTCCCATGGCATATGTCGGCTTTAGCGGTAGTTCCGGCGGAGGGACAGCGATACAGGATATTCTGAACTGGACCTTCGCTTCGCAGGGCGCGATTGTCAATGTCGACGGATTCACTGCCCAAGGCTTAGCTCTGAATGGAAAGGCAATCCTCGACGGAACCCGCCTGCGACTAACCGACGGCGGCACGGGCGAGACTTCCAGTGCCTGGTTCCCCACTCCGCTTAACGTCCAGTCGTTCGCCCAAGAGTTTACCTTCCGTCTGACAGATGCCGAGGCCGACGGCATGACCTTCACTATCCAAAACGCCGGGGTTACGGCAGCAGGGCCGGGCGGTGCAGGACTAGGTTACGGCGCGACCAGTCCTGGCGGACATGGAGGGATATCCAACAGTGTCGCTGTAAAATTCGATTTCTATAACAACTTTGGCGAGGGGATTGATTCGACCGGTCTCTACGTTAACGGCGCTTCGCCCACCATTCCTGCGATCGATATGACCGGTAGCGGCGTGAACCTGCACAGCGGCGACGTAATGGATGTATGGATGACCTACAACGGCACCACGCTGTCCATGCAGATCACCGATCTCACTACGCAAGCTACGTTTGAGACCTCATGGACCGTCGATATTCCGTCAACGGTCGGCGCGAACACGGCTTATGTTGGTTTTACCGGAGGCTCTGGCGGCGGAACAGCGATACAGGACATCCTGAGTTGGGTGTTCACTTCGCAAGGTGGGGCGGCGTATGGCAACGGTTTCAGGTCGACCGGCCTGGCTCTTAACGGAAGCACCACGCTGAACGGTACTCGCCTGCGACTAACCAACGGTGGCGTGGGCCAGATTGCCAGCGCCTGGTACACCACGACGTTGAATGTACAGGCATTCACTCAGATCTTCAGCTTCCAACTCACCAATGCACAGGCCGACGGTATCACGTTTGCCATACAAAACAACTCGACTACGAAAACCGGGCCCGGTGGCGCCGGTCTGGGATACGGCGCGACCAGTAGTGGCGGACAGGGAGGAATCCCCAACAGTGTCGCTATAAAATTCGACCTTTACAACAACTTTGGCGAGGGGATTGATTCGACCGGTCTCTACGTCAACGGCGCTTCGCCCACCATTCCTGCGATCGATATGACCAGTAGCGGCGTGAACCTGCACAGCGGCGATGTCTTCAACGTTCGCATGACGTACGACGGGACTACGCTCACCATGCAGATCACAGATGTCAAAACGCTGGCGACCTTCCAGAAGTCGTGGAATATCAACATACCGGCAACGATTAATTCCAATACCGCTTACGTGGGCTTCACCGGCGGAACGGGCGGCGCAACTGCAACACAGGAAATCCTATCGTGGATATTTCTTCCATGAATGACGCGCAGCCGGTCTCCGTGCGACCCGAATGAACGCGCGATTTCTCGCCTCGTTGGTTGCGCTGTTTTCCGTTTTTGGCTCATATGCGAGCGCTGGCTGGGCTGAGAACAAGCCGTGTGTCGCGCGCCAATATAAGGCTTCTACCGTTCCTCTTCGCCCGGCTGGCATAAACCAATCAGGCGAAATTGTGGGGACGACGGCTTCTCACAAAGCTGCCTTATGGAGTCGAGAGCGCGGGCTACGGGAGATCGATCTTCTTCCTGGTTTCACCAGTGCAGAAGGGGTAGCGCTGAACGACCTGGGCCAAGTCATTGGCCTTGCCATCGACCTTAGAACAAACCGGCGGCAGGGCTTTAGCTACAAGGATGGCAAGCTCAGCATATTCTCCGATGGCGCCAGACCTGTCGCCATCAATAATGCAGGTTTCATCGCCGGCGAGTCCCGGACGAGCGGCAAAGGGATGAGCGGACCCGTCTTGTGGAGGGACTTGACTCCGGTGGGTCTGGGCGGCTGCTGCGGAGGCACAGCCGTGGCAATTAACAATCAAGATCAGGTCATCGGAAATATCTATGACCTGCAAGGCCACTATCACGCTTTTCTGTGGGATAAGCGCGGAGGACTCCGGCATATCGGCGCGCCGACCGGTTTCAGCTCCGCGCTTTTGCTCAACGATGCCGGTGGTTACGTGCTGCAACTTTTTCCCGGTGGTATTTTCCTCTACCGCGATGACAAACCTGCCCATCTCATGTTGGCGCCCAAGGTTCTAAGTAATCCCAGATCAATGAACGCTTGTGGCGTCATTGTCGGTTCGTCCGGTACCTTTGCTGACTCCTACCGCGCCTTTATCTGGAACGCGACAGCCGGCTTTCGCGACCTCAATAATCTCATCCCCGCTGATTCGGGTTGGACCTTGCAGGAAGCAACGTCAATCAACGACCGTGGCGAGATTGTGGGCTGGGGAGTTTTTCACGGAGAAGAAAACATGGGATTTCTCTTGACACCCCTGCCATAGAAGAGAAGGCTCCAGCCTTCCCGATTGCTGCGAGAAGGTTGGAGCCGGTGCGTCTTCCTGCTGTTCGAGGTCGCCCCTAGTATGTAACCCGCGACACGTTGTTATCAGCCTGCGTATTGCTGATACCGCTATAGGTGCCCTGCCGGGCATTGTTGGTGAACCCCACATATAATCGGCTACTGCCGGAGGCGGAGCCTCCGTGCGCAGACGTGCCCACGTAATCTCCGATCCCTACAAAGCCGAACTCCGTGTAGCCGGAGTAACTTCCATTTCCCTGCAGGGAGTCATAGTTACTGGTGATGAATGTTGTGGCCCCAGGCGAGGTCGAACCTGGGGGGAACTGATTGATCGCCATAAGCACCGCGTTCTTATAGATTGACCCTGATGTACTGTAATAGGTGAGAGTGACTATATCTTGGCCGGAGTCGTAGGCAACGGATGGCAAGATATGGTGAGACGCGCTCCCCGTGATTCCATGGAAGGTCCACGCCGGACTGCTAAGGCTGGTGGCGGTCGTCATCACGATCTGTGCTTCAGGACACCCATCCAGATAGGCTGTAGCGCCTTTACAGTCAGACCAGGCAAGAAAGAGAGTTTGGCCTCCGGTATCCGTCCGGGCCGCGAGTACAGGCCAAGTAGTCAGCTCAAGCCCCGGATTGTCCGTGAGAGTCGTATACAGGTTGCTGTCCGTGTAAATCGGGCTGGAGTTTGCACAGACGGGCGGATTGGGCGCGCCTGCCGGAGTGCACGACACAAACTGAAAGCCAGTCTCCTCATTGACGAACGAAATCACAATCGCTCCGGCGTTGGGTCCGCCACCGACGACCGCGACACTGGGCAATCCACCGTCTAGACTGCCATTAAGAATGATTGGGCTGGAGCAGTCGGAAGCACTGGTGAAGGCACCTTTGCACGCCGAGAGGAGGATAACGCTGCGAAGCACGCGCTCCGAAGGGCTGACCACATAGATATCGCCGGCGCCGGTTCCCGTGGCACGTGGATCCTGGGCGATAGAAACCGCGTCGGCAATATTGTCCTCACTGGCATCGACGATAATGCCATTCGTGCCGGCACAGGTTGCCTCCTGGGTTGAAGTGAGAGTGCCCGCGGGGCAAGTTGACGTGGATTCAAAGTTGGTGGCGGGGATTCGCCGCAGACCGATACCTGAAGTGATGTAATCGAACCGAATATCCGCGAAGATGAATTGGGCGGGGCGGGTGGAGGTGCCAGGGTCCGCGACTATACGTCCGCCTCCAACCCCGTCAAGCTCGTTGCCTGGGTTAAACGGGTCGGGAATGGGAGGATTGCCCATCTCGAAATCGGTGCCACCGTAGCAGGATACGGTGGGGTCACGATGCACATACATCACCGAAGCGGAATCAAACTCTCCGTAATACACGCTACGCCCGTCGTAACCATACTCGGCCACCAAGTCCTTGCCGGAGCCGAGCGCGCTCAAAAGGAAATCGACCATAGGTCCCGATTGGGTTACGGCGTTGGCGGCAGGTTCCAAATTCATAACGGTGCCGGAAACGGTGCCGCAACCGGTCACAGTTACCGGATCCCGGTGGACAAAACTCATGGGGCCGCGTTTCAACAGAGGTTGCTGCGGATACTGGCCCAAGGCTTCGGGATGGAACCACTTCAGAAGTGGGACCGCCATCGGACTGGGCGAGTGCAGCAGGAGCCGTTTCCCGGCGTCCGAAGCCCAAAACCGCAGCGTGGGAGAGAGCGGAGCCGACGATCCCTTAAAGACTCCGGTGTTTTGCGGGTAGTGAGGGTCTCGCGCGAAAACTTGCATCGCGCATACAACCACTAGCGTCAGCACAGCTTGAACAAACAGTATCCGTCTTGACATGCTTCCTCCTGCTGAGTGCGCGCCCGAAGGCGCCAGAATCTAGTTTCGGCGAAGGGCCGACCCGGGCGGCATTGCCTAAATCACTGGCGGCGCGGCATATCCGGAGTTTCCACGAGGGCAGTGATCGAGGTCAACGGAATCCCAGTTATTGGTTGGAGCTTGCGAGATTATACTGCGGTTTTGGTTCGCTGCGAATTCCTTTTTTTGGTGTTGGGGTGTTTTGAGTGCGTCATTGAGGATTACGATGCCGATCAAGATCAAGATGGCTCCGACGATTCGGGTTACCCACCAGGGTTCGCGTTTGATAGCCGGAACTCGTGGCGCATATTTCTCATCTTCGTCGCTCAGTAGCCGTCAGTTCGAGGCGAGACCGTAGGACTGCCATAGTCAGAGCGGATCTGTTACAATCAGTGAGGTTTGGATACAGAGCACGCGATGAACGATCCGGCACGCTGCCTGGAGTTGAGTGTGCAGAATCGCCAATATTGATGCTGGTTTCCGCTAACCCAGGGCAAACAAAAGCGGGGTCGTAGTTCAGTTGGTTAGAACGCTGCCCTGTCACGGCAGAGGCCGCGGGTTCGAGTCCCGTCGACCCCGCCATTAAAATCAATGGCTTACAGGATGCCCCATGCGGGCATTTTGTATTTGTGCTCCAAGAAAATGTCCAAACCACAGCCTAAAGGCGAGATCCCTCACCGCTGATGGCGGAACCCATCCTGGATCAGCGCCTCGTAACACCGCCGCTGTAGAAGCAACGCAGTTGCATCTATCATGAACGCGTCCAAGCAGAGCACGATAAAGCTTGGCGAGTTATACCCCGTCAGAAGAAGAACTTCGCCCCCAATTGAATGAGGCGAGGTGGGTCGGCATTGACGACTTGGCCGAAGGTCGCAGTGCTTATATTGCCGTCTACGGTTTGCGAGCCAAAGAATTGAGTATGGTTGAACACGTTGAAGGCCTCCAGGCGAAGCTGCAGCGACTTGGATTCACTGACCTGGATATTCTTCGTAATGGCCATATCGTAGTTGTCCAGCCCCGGGCCATAGAAGAACCGCCTCGGAACGTTACCCGGCGTGCCGAGAGCGTTTGCACTAAACAATGAGGTGTTGAAATAGGGCTGTCCATTGCGGGGATTGTGATTAATGTTGAGCGTCCCGCCAGTATAGTCCGGCAGATCAATGCTGTAGTTGTTAATACCATTCGGTTCGGTTCCCAGTAGAGAGTTGTCGCCATAGCTAACCAGAGTCACAGGGAAACCGGTGCTGAAGTGAGTGATCCCGGACAGTTGCCAGCCCTGCGTCCAGCGATTCGACGCCCGGAAGAGCCTTTCCAGCGGCAGTTGGTAAATGTAGCTAATCACGAAATTATGTCTTATATCAAAGGCAGACGGGGCATAGCTGAGGGAAGGATTGATGGGATTGACCTCGTCTCCTAGATTGGAGGAATCGTCCATCGACTTGCCATAAGTATATCCAGCAGCGAACTCCACCCTTCCGCTCGTATGCCGCAGGCTAACCTGGAGGGAATTGTAATTCGATTTGCCGATGGTGGCCTGCGAAGTATCGCTTGCGAAGCTGGGGCCCAGGGGTCCACGAGTTCCGTTGATCACTTGGCCCGACGCTGTGGTATAGACGTTGTTTTCTCCGAAGGGCCCGCACGTCGGAGAGCCGGGCGCTACCTGACTCGGTTGGCTCAGGCTGAGACAAAGTGCGGGATTGCCGGGATTCGCTTCGACCATCACGAGAAGACGGTGCCCCTGATTACCAATGTAGGAGGCGCTTAGGACCGTATTGGCGCCGAACTGGCGCTCGATCGACAGCATGTACTCTTCGACATAAGGAATACGGTTGGTTGTTGCGTATCCGGGAATGCCGGCGATCGGCTCGAACTGCGACCAGTTGATGTTCGCATTTGGATTGCTGCTGGAAGCGCTTCCCGTCGCGAGCGCCACAGGAAAAGGCTGGCCCAGGAATTGTCCGGTGGAAGCTGTGATGAAAGGGGTGGCGAACAGCGGCGGCGCGGGGCTGGTATAAGTAATCCCGAAGGGCGCATTGCCAGCCAGAATTCCCAGCGTAAGTGCCTCGATTGCTTCGTAATACATGCCAAATCCGGCCCGGATGCTGGTCTGGCCTGGCCCTCCGAGCAGGTTGCCGAGAAGAGTGTCCGTTGCAGCATTTGGTGAATACGCCAATCCAACGCGGGGAGCGAAGTCTAGATTACCCGGAGGCGCAAGTGTCCGCGGTACGCCAGGATCGGTAGGAAAGACTATTCCCGCAGGTGCGCCGGGAAAGACTGTTGAAGCCTGTCCTGCTGCGAATGCCGAAATCTCATTGTTCTTTTCATACCAGGGCTCAATACGATCCCAGCGAAGGCCATAGTTCAGAGTGAGATTCGAACGTGCGCGCCAGCTGTCCTGTGCGAAAAGACCCCAGTATTTATTACGTCCATAAAAAGGTGGGAGCTGGCTCTGGTTGTACTGGCTCGGAACCCCAAGCAGGAAATCCGCAAAGTCAGATCCCGTCTCGCTTCCGGTAAATAAAAAGCTGCCATTGAATTGAGCTGTCGCCGTAGTGTTGACCTGATCGTAGTGAAATTCCGTGCCGAACTTCATGGTGTGGCGTCCCACTACCTTTGAAATAGTATCGATCCACTGAAATGTATTGTTGACTTGCTTGAGTTCGTTGGCATTCGTTCCGATCGAAAAGGCATTGAAGATGACATTCTCCACCCCTTCACCTTTTGGATTCAGCGCGACAATACCAGGCGTGCCAGGGCCGGTTACGAATCCTTGCGACGCCAAGCTGACGCCCAAGCCGCCTACCGGTACACCAAGGTTATTGTTGTCGCGCATGTAGCTGAAGTGGAATTCGTTGACTGCGGTCGTGCCTATGGTCTTGCTGTCGCTGAAACCCAGCAACTGTGCCCTTCCCAGGTAAAGCGCATTAAATCCAGGCACACTGGCCCCGCTTTGTCCCACGGGATACGGGTTATCAAGGGTATAGTCGTCTATAAAATAGTAGGCTGAAAGCAAGCCCCACCGACTGTTGTAATCGAGGCGGTAGGCTCCCTTGTCGTCCCGCAGAGTTTCATTGTAAGCCGAGGTTGAGAATATATTGCCGCCTGCATTTGGTTGAGGAATGTACTGCAGCAGATTTCTTGCCGGCGCCGACCAGTCCGACATGGGGATCACAGCGTTGGGAAAAACGCACTGCGAGGAGTTCGTGCACCCGGGCGCATAGTAGCGCTCGCCTGGAAAGACGGCGTAGCCGAGCTGTTTCGACAGCGTGTTTGCCCAAGATTGCCCGGTGACATTTCCTGTTAGCGAACTCGTAATGTCCGACAGGTTGCCGGAGCGATCCTGGGTAGAAGGAACGGGAATGAGGCCGGTATCTATGCCTTCGGTCAGACGAGTGCCCTGATAATCGGCAAAGAAAAATACCTTGTTTTTACGAATCGGTCCGCCTAACGTACCTCCATATTGGTTTTGATCGAACACTCCACGTGACGAGGAGAAGTAGTTGCGGGCGTCAAGGTCAGTGTTGCGTAGAAACTCGAATATATTGCCGTGAAGGGCGTTGGTACCGGATTTTGTAATGACGTTGATGTGGCCGCCGGTATAACCTCCGTATTCCGCGTCGAAGTTGCTGGTCAGGATACGGAATTCGGCGATAGAGTCCAGGTTTGGGATAATGGCCGTTCCCGCATTGACGTCCTCCTCGGTGTCGCTCCCATTGACAATGAAAGCGTTCGAAAACTCCCTTTGGCCGTTGATTGAAATCGTTCCAGGATTCAGATTTCCGGAGGGGAACAGCGCGCTGACGCCGACGTCCTGCTGAGTGTCTGAAGTGAGCGAGGTAGCTGGAGCAACTCCAGGTTGCAGAGAAAGCAGATCTGTAAAACTGCGGCCGTTCAAAGGTACTGCGACCATCTTCGTGCCGGAGATCACCTCACCCAACTGGGTGTCCGATGTTTCGGCGTGAACGGCTGTCTCGTTGACGGTGATCGCCTCAGTGGGCTCGCCAACCTCCAGAACGGCGTCAACAACTTCAGAGCTATTGGCATCGATAGCTATGCCTGCGCGCCGATAGAGTTTGAAACCGGCCTTCTTGATCGAAATGTCATATTGACCCACAGGGAGGTTGGGAAAAGAATAGAATCCCACGTCGTTGGTCGTGACCTGCTGCTGCACACCGGTCTGAATGTTTACTGCCTTAACCGCTGCATTCCGCACCACTGCGCCGCTGGAATCCTTTACAGTCCCTGCGATGGTCCCATCAGCTCCGGCCCACAAATCAAAGGCAAACAGCGCGATTAAGACGATAACTAGAGAAGGGAGAGAATTTCTGGAACCTCTTAAGGCCAGAGCAAATTCAGGCATCCGTCGCAGCGAGCCACAGGCAATATTGTTTTGAGCTTTTCCTATCATCTCTAGTCGCGTTGCTGGCGTCGCCAAGCCCTAACACACACCCGAATTGGTCCCCGAGTATTTGGAGAGCTGAGTTTTGTTGAGGGGCAAACTCCTGGATTTGTTGGACGATGATGGCATTTGGATTACAGTTGCAACTCGATTGCAATAAAGCAGTACCTCTCCATTAGGCACTTTCCCGAGAGAATGGGTCAAGCAGTCGCGAAAGAATTGATTGCAAACCGGGTGCAATAGACTGCAACAGAGCCGACCACGCTCGCCGCAGGTTTCGCATATGTTCTGAAGTTCCTCTACACTCGTTGGGACGGCTGCTGCCGCCATTTCGTGGCGTTTTAGCTTATCGCGACGCGGCAAAGCCTCATCCAACCCACGAGGAGGATGGAGCCAATGGCACCTTTAGCGTCCCAAGACCGGGGTTCCACCCTGCTGACCCCCTACGACCTGCATCTGTTCAACGAAGGCCAGCACACGCGGCTTTTCGAAAAGTTCGGCGCTCACGTCGTGGAGATCGACGGCAGGCGAGGCACGCACTTTGCCGTGTGGGCGCCCAATGCGGAGCGCATTTCGATTGTGGGCGACTTCAACGACTGGAATTCCGATTCCACGCCCATGAATCCGCAAGCCAGCTCCGGCGTGTGGGAAGCCTTTGTTCGCGACCTTGGCCACGGCGCGGTGTACAAGTACCACATCCGTTCGCGCTATCACATGTACACGGTCGACAAGGCCGATCCCTTCGCATTGCACAATGAGGTGCCGCCGCGCACCGCCTCTATCGTCTGGGACCTCGCCTACGAATGGGGCGATCAGGAATGGATGCGTACCAGGCACGAACACAACAAACTCGAGGCCCCGATTTCCACCTATGAAGTCCATCTCGGCTCGTGGATGCGCGTGCCTGAGGAGGGCAACCGATCGCTCAGCTATCGCGAGCTGGCGACCAAGCTGGCCGATTACGTCTGCGACATGGGCTTCACGCACGTCGAGTTTATGCCCGTCATGGAGCATCCTTTCTTCGGCTCGTGGGGCTACCAAGTCACCGGCTACTACGCGCCCAGCGCGCGTTTCGGCACGCCCCAGGATTTCATGTACCTGGTCGACCACCTGCATCAGCGCGGCATCGGCGTCATTCTCGACTGGGTGCCCTCGCACTTCCCTACCGACGAGCACGGGCTTGGATTTTTCGACGGGACCCATCTGTACGAGCATGCCGACCCGCGCAAGGGTTTTCATCCCGACTGGAAATCCGACATCTTCAATTACGATCGCAACGAGGTCCGCGCTTTCCTCATCAGCAACGCGATCTTCTGGCTGGACCGCTATCACGCCGACGGCCTGCGGATGGATGCTATTGCCTCCATGCTGTATCTCGACTACTCGCGCAAGGCGGGCGAGTGGATACCCAACCAGTTTGGCGGACGCGAAAACCTGGGCGCGGTATCGTTCCTGAAGGCGGTCAACCGCGAGGCCTACGAAAACTTCCCCGACATTCAGACTATCGCGGAGGAGTCCACTGACTGGCCCATGGTGTCGCGACCACCGTACATCGGCGGGTTGGGGTTCGGCATGAAGTGGGACATGGGCTGGATGCATGACACCCTGCTCTACATGGCCAAGGACCCAATCCATCGCAGATATCAGCACAACAAGCTGACCTTCCGCGGGCTGTACGCGTTCACGGAAAACTTCGTGCTGCCGCTTTCGCACGATGAAGTGGTCCACGGCAAGGGTTCGCTATACGGCAAAATGGCGGGAGATGAGTGGCAAAAGTATGCCAATCTGCGTCTGCTCTTCGGCTATATGTTTACCCAGCCGGGCAAGAAGTTGTTATTCATGGGCGGCGAGTTTGCCCAATGGAGCGAGTGGAACCACGACGGCAGCCTTGACTGGCACGCGCTCGGCTTCGAGCATCACCAGGGAGTGCAGCGCTGGGTGCGCGATCTGAATGCGTTCTATCGCAATGAACCGGCACTCTACCAAACCGATTTCAATCCTGCGGGCTGGCGCTG
>Ga0302324_100023771_pt1 | contig 11838 bp, 15 predicted proteins | sample Palsa_T0_1_FD_201949 | JGI IMG/M metagenome (GOLD analysis project Ga0302324, IMG submission 201949) | Peat permafrost microbial communities from Stordalen Mire near Abisko, Sweden - Palsa_T0_1 | ecosystem: Environmental > Terrestrial > Soil > Palsa > Peat permafrost | place: Sweden: Abisko... | reverse complement strand
CCCGGATTCACATCCACCGTCTGAGCCTTCCCATTCAATGTGAATTGAATCGCCATCGTGAGCCTCCTTTTGACTTAACGGTACGCATCTTACTCCAATCCTCGCAGGTCAGCCATTAAGCAAGCCTGTAGCTGTAAGCAGGTAACAACGGCTTCCGTGCTTGGCACGCCTTTTCCCATCTCGAATCCCTCTGCGTCTCTGCGGGGAAATTTAAGAATACACCTCAAGCCCCTCCAACATCGAGACGAGGTCGCGTCATGGAGAGGGAAGCCAGGATTTCAAAAGAACGCAGTCGAGCCGCATGGTCATAGGGCTCGGAGTTGATGATGAGTTCATCCGCTCGCGTCAAGTCGATCAAACTCTGGAGAGAATGGGCAACTCTTGCAGAACCGCCAATCGCCGCATAACGAAGTCTATTTAGTACAGCCATTCGCTCGGAAGGCGACCAGAGATCGCTCGTATCCTTAACAGGTGGCAGCAAAGCGGTTCGCTGGTTGCGGAGCAGTCCGAGGAATCTCATGTACAGAGTCGTCGCCAGAAAGTCAGCCTCCTCATCCGTGTCGGCAGCCAAAGCCTGCGTGCCGATCATCACGTAAGGATTTTTTAGAGCGTCGGAAGGTTGAAACTCACTCCGATAAACCGCGATCGCATCGAGCATCTCTTCGGGCGCGAAGTGGCCCGCGAAGGCATAAGGCAAGCCACTGGCGGCTGCCAGGTGCGCGCTGTAAAGGCTTGAGCCGAGAATCCAGATGGGAATTTGTAAATCGGCGCCGGGAATGGCGCGCAAACGCTGCCCAGGCTTTATCGGCGCAAAAAAATACTGCAGCTGTTGCACTTGTTCGGCAAAGTCTACTTCTGGTCCCAGATGTCTTCGCAACGCACGCATGGTCAGTTGATCTGTTCCAGGCGCGCGTCCCAAACCAAGGTCGATCCTTCCCGGGTAGAGGGTTTCGAGCGTCCCGAATTCTTCGGCGACCATGAGTGGCGCATGGTTCGGAAGCATGATTCCGCCGGAGCCAACTCTGATGTTTGTTGTGCCCGCGGCGATATAGCCAATTAGAACGGATGTTGCAGAACTCGCGATTCCCGCCAAATTATGGTGCTCGGCCAGCCAAAACCTTTTATAGCCAAGCGCCTCGACATGACGGGCAAGAGCTAACGAAGCCGCAAAAGTGTCGGCCAGAGATTTTCCTTCTCTGATCGGGGCAAGATCCAAAACTGAAAGTGGTGTCTGACCTAAGCTCTTCATCACTGGAGTCCCTTCAAGGAAACATCATACAAGAGTTGAAGTGTCGACTTTTGTTTCTCAGAGCGCGTTTGACGGCAGGTTGAAGGTCGATATAGAAAGCGCGTTGCTGACTGCCGGGAATGTGCCTTTTAAAACCTCACACCTCCGGTTACGGCGTTACAATGAGGCGCTCGTTAGGCTTCTGATGACTGGAGGGGAAAATGTCCGCTGAGTCCAACGTCACCGCACCCAAGAATGGTCAGCATGTAAGCACCGCTCAGCACGAAGGCGTTTACGAGGTTGTTTTTGTCAACGCGCTCATGCAGACGGCAAACATCCGGTTGGTGGATGGAACCGCACATGTTGTGCCGAATGTTCCGTGGACAGACTTGAAGGTTATCGACAAGAAGTGACCCGCCGTCACAAGCGCGGCTGAGCTCGAAGACCACGGGCGGGCGGCCTACCACGTCTTGAGTTCGGTTCCACCTTCACCGCTGGTGTGACCAGACGATTCGACTGCGCCAGCTTGGCGGACGCCATTTCTCTCCACAGTGCCGTCAAAGGGGTTTCAACCACGATGGCTATTCAAACCTCAACGTCGTCGTTGGTAGGGCTTCTCACAATTGCCGTCTTGATTTTTTCCGCTACTGCTCCACCGGCCAGTGAAATGCCTTCCGCGGGGTCCGGAGTGCCAAGTCTCGCTGGGCAGATGCCTCCGGAATTCGAGGACCAGGTAGCACGGGTCGCGGCCGAAATCGATCGGGTTGAAGCCGACGCGCTGCGGCAGATGAACCAGACCACGCTCGATCGACAGGGGCAGATGCGCACGCTGGGAAAGTTGCTGCTCTTTGATAAGCATCTCTCCGTCAATCAGAACGAAGCGTGCAGTTTCTGCCATACGCCGGAGACAGGATTCACCGGACCGATTCAATCGTTAAACCTAGCCACCGTGTCGTATCCCGGTTCCGTCAGGACGCGGTTCAGCAATCGAAAACCGCAGAGCTATATGTACGCCACGTTCGCGCCGGTGCTCCATTACAACGCGTTGCAAGGCGACTTCGTGGGAGGAAATTTTTGGGATATGCGTGCGAGCGGCTACCGCTTGCAGAATCCCAGTGCCGAACAAGCGCAGGGACCGCCGACAAACCCCGTCGAAATGGGCCTCCCTGACTCGGCTTGTCTTGCATACCGGCTCTCCCAGGCCCCCTATCGGGCGCTGTTTGAGGCAGTGTGGGGTGCCGACTCATTCGCTATCCAATGGCCAAGGAATGTTGAAGACGTTTGCGCGACACCGGGCCCGCCCGCCGAAAGCGGTCTCTACCCAGTCCATCTCAGCGTCGAAGATCGGCAGCGCGCGGACCACGTGTATGACGGTTTCGGACTGGCGGCTGCCGCCTATGAAGCCTCACCGGAGGTCAGTCCATTCACTTCGAAGTATGACTATGTGCAGGCGGGAAGAGATCAGTTCTCGCCACAAGAGAAAAGGGGGTATGCGCTGTTCCGCGGCAAGGCGGGATGTAACCAGTGTCACTGCGAAGGGGGACCCGGCGAGGAGCCACTTTTTACGGACTTCACCGCCAGCAATCTAGGCATACCTCGGAATCCGGCGCTACAGTTCTACTTCGAGGCTTCGCCCGACAAGCTTGGTTACAGCGCAAACCCAGCAGGGCCAGCTTACGCAGACACAGGTGTTGGATTCTTTCTACGCAAGCTGAAAAGCCTGAGCGGGCAACTCAATCCAGATTCGCAGTGGATCTCACTAGCTCCGAAATTCGACGGCAAGTTCCAGGTTCCCACATTGCGCAATGTTGATATGCGTCCCAACCCTCTCTTCGTGAAGGCGTATATGCACAATGGCTACTTCAAGAGCTTGAAAGAGGTCGTGCACTTTTACAACACGCGCGATGTCCTGCCCAGATGCAAAGAAGGAGATCCCGGCGAAAAAACTTCCTGTTGGCCAGCGCCGGAGGACTCGACGAACCTGAACAAGAAACAACTCGGTGATCTGAAAATGACGGATCAGGAGGAGAATGATCTTGTGGCTTTCTTAAAAACACTGACCGACGAATACCAGTCTCATTAAGACAAAGTCGATCGCGGTTGAAACTCACCTGTTGACAAAACCTCGAGCCAAACGGTATTTTGAGCAGCTTTTATCCCTATGAAATTCTGAGCTTTGGAGGTTGGTGTGGCCATTCCGGAATTTCTCAACACGATTGAACAATCCGCCCTAAGCACGTGGATCCGGGAAACGGATTCGATCTTCGGATTTTACTTCGTTTTGTTACTCCACAATTTCGCTCTGGCAACGTTAGTCGGCCCCAGCGCATTCATCGACTTGCGCCTTTTGGGAGCTGCTCGCCAGATTCCAGTAAAGTCTCTGAAACCCCTCTACAACGTAATAACGTTGGGAATTGCGCTCGCCACAGTGACTGGCGTCCTCCTGTTGATCGCTTATCCCACCAAGGCCCTGACAAATCCTCTGTTTTACTTCAAATTGTTGGTGATCGGATTCGGCGTGGCCACGGTGTACAGATTGAAAGCGAAGGTGTTCGATAACGACAGCATGAGCGAGTCCGAGATGATTGTTGCAGGCAAGACGATGGCGAAGTGGTCGATTGTACTTTGGATTGCAGCCATCACTGCAGGCCGCCTGCTGGCATATACGTATACACACCTGCTGTACGGTCAGGGCGAGTAAACAGGAGCGATTTATGAATCTTGCGCATCTGCACCTTTTGCTCAATCATTGGCCAATTATCGGTACTTTGATCGCGTTTGCTTTGTATGCTGTTTCTTTTCTGGGGAAAAACGAAGACCTCAGGCGCGGCGGCCTCATCATTTTCGCGGCTATGGCTCTTTTGTCCATTCCCACTTTTTTGAGTGGCCTTGCCGCACAGGCTTGGATGAAGCACGACACCATTACAACCGCTTTGATGAAACGGCACGAAAATGCGGCTCTGCTGACATTGGGCCTGATTTTGGTTACCGGCACACTCTCCTTATGGGGTTTGTGGCAGACGTATCGGGACGGCCACATGGCGAAATGGGCGACGGCATCCATCCTGCTATTCGCCACCCTGACTGTCATCATGGTGATACGAACCGGCAATACGGGCGGTGACATCCGCCATACTGAGGTGCGAGAACACCCAGACGCCATGGTTACGGAAGGAACATTCGGCTCTATCGTGCACGCTTTCGAGCCCAATGCTGCAAAGTTTGGCCATGCTATGTCATATACCAAGTGGTGCACGGCCATTCTGATGGACTTACATTTCGTAGGCCTCTGCCTGGTCATCGGGGCAATCGGGATTACCGATCTGCGCATCATGGGACTTGCCAAAGTAATACCGCTGAAACTTTTGCATCAACTCGTTCCCTGGGGGCTTCTCGGCTTGGGCATCAACGTTGTCACCGGCCTGATGACTTACATCGGTGAGCCTACCGACTACAACTTTGACGCCCCGTTTTGGCTAAAGATGGGCGCGTTGATGCTTCTTGGATTAAATGCGGGCGTTTTCTATCTAAGTGGCACCTTCGATCATATCCAGCGCCTGGGAGCTGGGGACGATGCGCCGATTTCTGCCAAGCTTATCGCCACCAGCTCATTGGTCTTGTGGGTTGCCGTGATCGTTTTGGGACGCTACATCCAAGTTTATAGTCACAACATGCCCCTGCCACCCACCTAGGGTCGTAACCCAGAAGTTTCTTGTCGTTCGCTCTGTGGAACTGGGGCTCAGTCGGCTAAGTTGGAGACTGACCCACGACCCGTGCATCGCTTTGCTTTCCCCATCGCGCTGGATGTGCTATAACCATCCGTCCGTCGAGCGAGGAGCCCCTGGATGGCGCTTTCGAACGCAGCCGCCTTTTCCGCCGGTCAGGCCGGTTCATCGGCAGTTTCGAGCGACGGAGCTGTTGAATCTGCCGGCGTAAGCGGGGAAGCCGGAGCCGAATTGGCTTCCGCCTATTGCCCTCGCTGCTCGGCTCGCTTGACGCCGCGCAGCTGTAAGCTCATTTGTGCGGGTTGCGGGTATTACATGTCCTGCTCGGATTTTGTTTAAGGGAAGAAAGGCCGCATCGGACCCGGCCGGCTGCTTTTTCCCTCGATCCAGCGTGGAAAGTTTCGAAACTCTCAGGAGGCGTGAACGTGGCACTGCGAATGACCGATCGGGTTGTCGAAGATGTGGACGTGCTTGATATCGAAGGGCGAATCGTACTCGGCGAGGAAAGCAACTCCTTCCGCGAAAAAGTGAAGAGCCTGATCGCCGCGGGCAAGAAGAAGATCATTCTGAATCTACAGAATGTCACCTACATCGACAGCTCTGGCCTCGGCACTCTGGTCGCCACCTTCCATACGGCGCGCTCGCAGGGCGCCACGCTGAAGCTTGCCAACCTGGGAGCCAAGTTCAAGGAAGTCCTGCAGGTCACCAAGCTGATGACCGTTTTCGATACCTACGACAGCGAAGCGGCCGCCATCCAAAGCTTCGGCAAGTAGTTTCGCCGGCAAAGACTCGCTCGACGGCGGTCCGGCGCCTCGCGCCGGGCCGCGGACTCACTTTTCGTCTTGTCCTTCTATTCGTCCTTCCACCCTGTAGATCGCCAGCCCGCTCAGCAGCTTGGGATAAAAGTCCGTCGACTTTTGCGGCATCACATCCCCACCGATGGCGATTTGTGCCACCTGATCGACGCTCACCGGATTCAGCAACAGCGCCAATTGCGCCGCGCCGTTATCGACTGCGGCAATGGCCGCATCCAATTCCCGCTCGTAGGTCACATTCTTTTCAGCGGTCACCGCCTCGGCTGTGATGCCGAGATACTTCTCAAGAATCAGCCGGTGCAGCAGTACAACGTCCAGCCCGCGTTGCGCCTCGGAAACGTCCGGCAGCAGTTGCTCCAGGTCCGCGCCCTTTTGTAGTGCGAAGAGATAGAACGCCTGCGCGGCCGTGCCACCCGCGCCATATACCCCGATCACTCTCCGCCCGTGCCGGTGGCTTTGAAAATCCTTGCGGAACTCGTCGTATGCCGCCGGGCGTTCTCCGGCGCTCGTGAAGGGATAGGCGTACCAGTCGAAATCCTTCGCCGCGGCCTGCCGAAAGGCGTCGAAATCGAAATTTGCCATGCGCGAGACCACCCGATGCGTCGGCAAAATCACCAGCCCCTTGGAATGTGTGTTGATGAACGTCGCCATCGCAAATTCCGGCGCCCCCATCGGATCGCTTTTCGCCGCCCCAGCTCCGAGCGCACGTTCTCTGGATTCGTTGCGATAGGCGAGCGCCGTCTCATACCGATGGTGCCCGTCCGCGATTACCAGCTTCTTGTCTTTCATCTCGCGCTGGATCGCGGCAATCAGCACGCGGTCCGACGTGGGCCACAGCCGGTGTGTCACGCCGTATTCGTCCACCATTTCGAGGGGCGCGCGCTTGCGCATGGCCTCTTCGAGCCGCGCGTCGATGCGTCCTGCCGCGTCGTCGTACAGGAAAAAAAGCTGCCCGGTCTGCGCTCGCGTGTTTCGCAGCAGTTCGATGCGGTCCGCCTTGGGCCCTGACAGCGTGCGCTCGTGCCGGAACACGACCTTCGCATCGTAATCCTCCACGCGCGCGAGCGCGATGAAACCGGTGCGCACCCGCCGCGTTCGCGAACCCGGCACTTCGAATTCCTCCGAATAGACGTACACGCTGGGCTTCGCGTCCTCGACCCAAATTTTCTCCGCGATCCACTCCTCCACCTTGCGGCCCGCCCGCGTGTAGACACTGTTCTCCGGCGTATCCCCCGGGAGGGTTCGTCCTTTTTCCACGGTGATCAAGTTGTAGGGACTAGCCTCGTAGTAGCGTTCCTGCATGGCCGGAGTGATTTTGTCGTAGGGCTGGGTGAGCACGTCCTTCAGTGCAACGCGTTGGGTGTCGTACCGGAATGCGCGAAAGGGTTGGATGTCGGCCATGCTGTCCTCGGAGTAAAATTGTGAACCCTGCAGAAGCAAACATTGTAGCAGGCGAGGCGTAGGCTGCCCCGTCATTCTGAGCCGAACGAAGGAATTCCTTGGTATTTTAGCTTTTGGACAATTCGTAGGGGCGCTGCCTTCTTGAACGACTTGTATAAGAGGGCTGCGCCTTCTTTGCAGTGCTATCGCGCTCCTGCGAGACCCCAGAAGTGGCTGGCGGGCTGTGAAAACTCTACTCCCACGCGGAGCGTACCTTGCGCTCGCCGGTTCACGTGCACCACGCGGCATTCTTGCTCGGCCTGAGTTCCGGCGTTGGTTAGAAATAATCGCTGTCCCGGCGCCACGATGGTATGCAATACCAATAGGCATCCATGGTCGCTGGCATCAAGGGTCGCCGCTTCTTCATGGAAGGGCTGCTTGTCCTCGCCCGAACCATAGATCAGCAAGTCCGCCTGGTGCGCGCGGCGCATTACCGAGCGGCGCTCCGCGGGCAGCCATGTTTCTTCACGTCCGGCCTGGCGCTCGCCCGTCTCCCCCAGCGAACGCTCCCGTCGCGCCTGTTTGATCGCTTCCCAAATGCGGCTCATGATTCTCCCCAAAGTCGCCACCATTTTTCACTGGGCGTTTACACAATAGCCGCGCCGGCCGGTTTTTCCGCATCAGCCTAGCCCGGTTTTCCCTAACAGTAACCCCGCTCTGGCGGCCGCACGCGCTCCAGGAACTCCCAACAGCGGTCCGCCGTAGAGCAGACTGTCGAGCAGAAACCAATACCGAGCAAATCGACGCGCCAGGGTGTACAGTCAACGCCGGGTCGGAGGTGCGAACGAGACGTTCCGGCCCAAGGTGCTCGCAGGGAGGCATGTCATGGGAATCCTAGCTTGGATCGTAGTGGGACTGATTGCCGGTTGGCTCGCTGGACAAGTAATGAAAGGCGGCGGCTACGGCGTTCTCGTGGACATCATTCTCGGTATCCTCGGTGGCATCGTAGGTGGCTGGCTCTTCGGAATGCTCGGGATCTGGCCGGGTGGCGGCATGATCGGCTCGATCATCGTGGCGTTTGTCGGCGCCGTGATCCTGGTCGCGATTACCCGCGTGATAAAACGAGCCTGACGTCGGCTTTAGGTGGACGGGCCCGGTGAGGGGCTCCTGGTAAACGACCGGTACCGGCGCTTGATTAAACGGGCTCGCTGCACCGCCTCTTACGATTTTCAATGGTTCGGTGTTTGATTTCGGTTTGCCCGCCGGGTTTTCCTCCGATTTTGCGAGTGCCCCATCTGGCGCGTCTTTAGAGACAGGCGGGGTCTTCGCCGTTGCTGTTCCTTCTCGCCTTTGTAGAGGCCGCCTTTCCCTTGCCTGTGCCCTTAGCACCGTTCGGGCGTGCCTTCGCCACGGTTCGTCTTCGCCGTTGCCGTTGCTTTTTTGCCTTTGTAGCGGCCGCCTTTAGGCGGGCGCCTTTTCTTGGTTGTAGCTAGGGGCGGCCTTTAGCTTTTTCCCGGCGTGTGCTCAAGGCTTACAATGTTTCCGGAGGAAGCAATTATGAAACGTGCCTTGAAGTCGAAAAGCGTCGCCACAGGCGCCGCTGCGAGTGGAGCGGGCGCCCTGGGAGCGCTGGCGATCGGCGCCTTCGCGATTGGAGCATTGGCAATCGGCCGGTTGGTGATCGGAAGATTCCTCGTCGGACGCGCCCAATTTAAGTCCATACAGATTGGCGATCTTGCCGTCCGGCGGCTGCGCGTCTCGGAACTGGTCGTAAGCGACTCGCTCCGCCTGCCGCCAAACACGTCGCTCGAAATCGGGGAATCGGAATAATCCCGCGGGAAACGCGCCTGATTATCTGCGATTCTTTTCAGGTTTTCCCGAGCCTTTGGTCAGATGCCACGCGTCGCACCACGTGCACGGATAGGCTCGCAGGTCCTTTGGCGCATTCGCAGTTGCGATCTGATGCGCGGCCGTCGCCATCGCCTCGCCTTCCGTCGCGTACTTCCGTTTCCCGCTCACCGGGCATTTCGATTCGTCGTGCATCGCGATACCTTCCGATGATTCTACCTCTGCACAATCGAGAACTCTTTTTGATTTCAGGGTGGTGTTGGGTGCCGCACCCTTACGTTCGGGTGCGGTTCTTGACTCTGCAGCTTCCAATTCTCTAGGCGCTTTCGCTTTTGTAGCGGCCGCTTTCAAGCGAGCGGCTGGCCTTGGCTTTTCCGGGTGCCCCATCTGGCGCGTCTTATGCGACAGGTGGGTCTTCGCCGCGAACCGCGCCTTGAATGCTGAGACGTGAAATTGCCCCGAGCACCCGCACCAGTTATAATCGGCGCCTTCAAAACTCTCAGTACCACTGAGAAATCCCATTTAATGATGCGGAGGTCTGCCGTGTACAACATGAAGAATCTCGCCAAGCTCAAGCTTATCGACGCCGGCGCACCGGAAGCAATGAAGGCATTTTGGGCCTTCGACAAAGCGGCCATGGCCGCTGGTGCCATCCCTGTGAAGTACAAAGAACTCATGGCGCTCGCAGTCGCATTCACCACCCAGTGTCCATACTGCATTGAGGTCCACGCGAATCGCGCGCGCGAAGCCGGAGTCTCGGATCAGGAAATCTCAGAGGCCGTGGTCGTAGCCGCAGCCCTTCGCGCTGGCGCCGCCATGACCCACGGTACCCACGCCATCAAAGGGTAAATGTAGCTCAGGTCTCCTTCGAAGCGGGCGGGTCTTCAGACCTGAGGCGTTTCGGAGTTGCCGTCTCGCTGTTTGTGGAGTGCGGGAACGCTTTTACCCTGAGCGTAGCCGAAGGGCTCCCGCTTTCTTTCGCCGGGTGTGCCGTTCGCGCGTTCCGAACCGTCATTCCGCTCTTCGTAGGGGCGGGTCTGTGACCCGCCCTGTCGGGTGCCCCATCTGGCGTCCGCCGCGACCGGCGACATTTGCGCTTTTGCAGGTGTTGGGTGCCGCACCCTTACGTTTCTCAAGGGTGCGGTTCTTGACTTTAGGGTGGGCTTCGCGGTTTGCGTGGCACAGACACTCTTGTCTGTGCTCTTCGCGTATTGCGCAGATCACCTGTCACGTATCACGGGCTCGAACGTGACGATCGCAGCGCCACATTTTTCCCAAGAAGGCCCACCGGCTTGTGGTTCGCTCGCACTCATGGCACGATTCGAGCTGGACGGGAAGAGTGCAACCGAGGCCAATAATGACGCCCACCGACCATCCAGCCATTTTGAGGCCCACGGAGGTACTTGCTCCGGTTCCGCGTCACTCGCGCAAACGGCTCGCCGTCGCTTTCGCCGTCGCCGCCATCTCCGACTTTCTATCCTTTTGGACGGTGCTCGCCCCGCCCATGCAGTGGGCGATTGACGTGGGAACAGCGTTGCTTCTGTTTTTTATCCTCGGACGGCGCTGGGCGATCCTGCCGGGCTTGCTCGCGGAAGCCATCCCCGGCATGGGAGTCTTCCCCGTGTGGGTACTCGTCGTCCTCTCCATCTTTGTCTACGACGACATCAAGGGCCGCAAACACTAAAGGTTTCACCCGGAGCTTGCCCGCTGCGCAGGGTAGGGGCGGGTCTATTTTGCGAATTGCGATGCGACCAGGACTCTCGAGTTCCAACACTCTACTTGTCCGATGGCGTTCAACAGACGTTGCAGCTGGAACCCGATACCGATTCGCAGCCCCTCGCACTGGCGGTGATTGTGCAGACTGGCGGCTTAGCGCCTCGCATCTGCGCGACTACCGCAATCGTGGGGCGGTGCTGGATACCGTGATAGGAGGCGTGCCCCATCTCGGCGCTGGAATTGGCTTCGATAGCCTTACGTACACTTCCACGAAACCTGTTTCTTATAGCACAGACAGCAATCATGAGGGCCGGTAGAGTGAACAGGAGTAGCAGCGATGTGTCGGGCTTTTCCTGACTGCGCGCGATATCCGACGTTCGTTTCCGAATCGCCGCTACATCAAGGGAGTCACAAATGCGAATCCTTAAAGCTTTGATTTGTAGTGCGGCGTTGCTGGTGAATTTCGCTTCGGTGCCGGCGGCTAACGCACAAATTGCCCTTAGCATCGGTGTCCAGCCTGTGTGTTCCTACGGTTATTATGACTATTCGCCGTACGCCTGCGCGCCGGTCGGTTTCTACGGGCCTGGCTATTTCTATAACGGCATCTTTTTGGGCATGGGCCCATGGGCTGGCTGGGGCTACGGACACGGCTGGGGCGAACATCGCTTCAGTGGCGGCGGGGGCGGAAGGTATAGCGGTGGAGGCGGTTGGGCGGCAAATCGCGGACGCGTAGGTGGAGAGTCGAGAGTCGGCACGAGCGCCAGTGGCGGTTCCTATAACCGGGCTTCAGGAACATCGCGCGCGGGCGTTACTCGGGGTGGTACATCGAGCGGCGCATCGCACACTGCATCGTCGCGCGGCACTGCGTCTCGCGGAGGTACATCGGGCGGAACTTCGCATGTTGCCGCATCACGTGGAGGCGGCCCGGGATCTCACGGCGGCGGTGGCGGAGCGTCTCATGGCGGCAGCGCGCGTCACTAATCGGCTGTGCTGAATCAGACTGTCTCACGATGCATAGAAATGGAAGCGGACACACACCGCGCTATCATTTCGTTCAAATATTCGAACAAATCGCCAACCTTCCATTGTGGGGGCGCGAACAACGCGCAACTGCAGGCAGTCTTGC
>Ga0302324_100023770_pt1 | contig 11838 bp, 10 predicted proteins | sample Palsa_T0_1_FD_201949 | JGI IMG/M metagenome (GOLD analysis project Ga0302324, IMG submission 201949) | Peat permafrost microbial communities from Stordalen Mire near Abisko, Sweden - Palsa_T0_1 | ecosystem: Environmental > Terrestrial > Soil > Palsa > Peat permafrost | place: Sweden: Abisko... | reverse complement strand
ATCCATGCCGGGAAGAGGAGCAGCGTGAGGGTCTGCTGCGCCTCGTCCTGGAGCAGGATCCAGCCGGCCAGCGCGGCGACTGCCCAGAGCAGGATGGCGGCGGGCCAGTGCTCCTGGATGTTGAAGATCTGGCCCACCAGCGCGATGGCTGTGCCGGTGGCGACGGTGCCCACGGCGTGGAGGGCTGTAGACAGGCTGCGCTGGCTGGCGCGCGCCATGCCGCCGCCGATGTGAAAGACGGCGACCATGGCAATGACCAGCGCGTAGCGCCAGCCGGGGCCTAGCTCGTCCCAGTGCGCCGAGACGAAGAGCACCACGCCGCAGGCCAGCAAAAGCGCTCCCAGGATGAGCGCAACCAGTCCCTGCCAGCGCAGGCCGGCGGGGCGCGCGTCGCCGGCCTCGAAGGCGCGAATGCGGCGAGCCGCCTCTGCGTCAAGGACGCCGGCCGTCTGCCAGCGGTTTAGAAGCGATTCAATGTCTGCCATGGCGGTTGCTCAACAGTAGAGCATATTTTGGCGGGCCGCGCCGTGACTTGCGGGCGACTATCATGAGGAGTGGCCCTTATGCGGTTTGAAATCGTCACCATCTTTCCGGGGTTTTTTGCCGGCATCTTCGAGCACGGCATCGTGCGGCGGGCGCAGGCCGAGGGGCTGGTGACGGTGGGCGTGCACGACCTGCGCGCCTTTACGCACGACCGGCACCGCACGGTGGACGACCGGCCGTTTGGCGGCGGCGAGGGCATGGTGCTGAAGGCCGAGCCGCTGGCCGAAGCACTGGCGGCGCTGGGGATTGGGACGAGGGCGGAGCTGGCCGCGTGTGCGGAGAGTGGGCCGCCTGTGGAAACCCCGGAAGAGCATGCCTCAGGGGCTGAAGCCACGGTTCCTATCGATGGCATTAAAGCCAGGGATGAATCCCTGGCCTACCAGACCCACGTGATTCTGCTCTCGGCGCAGGGGCGGCCGTTTACCCAGGCCGTGGCGCGGGAATTGGCGCGGCTGGAGCGCGTGGTGTTGATCTGCGGCCGCTACGAGGGCGTCGACGAACGGGTGAACCAGCTCTATTGCGATCAGGAGCTTTCGATTGGCGACTACGTGCTGAGCGGCGGCGAGCTGGCCGCGGCCGTGGTGGTGGATGCCGTCATGCGCCTCATCCCCGGCGTACTGGGCAATGAGGCCTCAGGTGAGTTCGAGAGCTTTGGCGTGGCGGACGAGGAGATTGCGGCTGGAAATGACGGTGTGCCGCGGTCGCAGCATGGCGCAGGCGGGCTGCTCGATTATCCGCATTACACGCGGCCGGCGGAGTTTGGCGGGCTGCGCGCGCCTGAGGTGCTGATGAATGGGGACCACGCCGAGATCAGGCGCTGGCGGCGCGAGCAGCAGCTGCGCAAGACGCTGGCCAACCGGCCGGATCTGCTGGAGCGGGCGGCGCTGAGCAAGGAAGATTTGAGGGTGCTGGAGGCGATCTGGGCGGAGGGCCGTGGTCCCGAAACCAATGAGAGCTGAGGTATCCCAGGTCTCAGAAGCGAGACCTGGGGCACCCATATTTGTGGCGATTCGAGCGAGTCCGCTCGCCTGGCTCACCGGAACGGTTCTTCGGGTTCGAGCTGGTCCTGATCGACCTGGCCGACGGCGATGGCAGCGACGAAGAAGTTCTCTCCAATCGCGGGGCTGCCGGCGATGCGGCGCAGCATGGCGAGCTGGCCAACATGGGTGAGCGCGTCGGCCACCGGGCCCTGAAACAGCCGCTCCACCGGCGCGTGAATCGGCTCTTCGGACGCCAGCAGATCGTCAAAGGCGCGGAGGGTGGCGAAGAAGCGCGCCTGCTCCTCGGGCCACGGCAGCGCGACGGAGTTGTGCCAGCGCTGATGACCCTGCGCGATGCTGAGCGCCCAGTCGAAGAGGTCGCTCATGTGGGCCAGGATTTCGGCGGGCAGGCGGCCGCCTGCGCCGGTGAAGGCGGCAAAGTCGTCGGGAGCGCCGGCCAGGGCGCGGGCGGCGCGGTAGGCCACGGTGGCCAGGGTGTGGCGGAGGAGTTCGCGTTTCTCGTCCATGATGCAAAGACTATAGCGCAAGTGCAGCATTCTTCGAGCCGAATGTGCTATGCCTTACACATCACTTGCTCCCCGTCTGACTGCCGAAAGGCCTCAGGCGGGGTTATCTTTTTGCGGCGACATCTCTCCAGATCCCCTCGGAATCGCGATGTCAATCGAAAACTCATCTGCTAGGATGTCGGCATGACGCTTTCGGCAAAGCTGGGATTCGCAAGCCTGCTCCTGATGGCAAGTTCTGTCGTTACGTCTTCTTTGAGGTCGCCCCTCAGTTTTGCGGCCGCAGTGATCGCTCTTGTGCTCGGATCGATTGCCGCGCAGCGCGGGAGTAAAAGGTGGCTTGCCGTTCCCCTGTCCATCGTCGCGTTGGGTGGGTTGCTCTTCTTCGTCAGCTGGCAGGCAAGTTGATCTACTCCCGCAGCGCCGAAAGGCTATAAAGGACAATAAATAAGGAACTATCCCACGTTAGGTGCAAGAACAACGACGCGCCGAACGTGGGGCACCCAGTTTCTCGCGGCTGGGGCGCACAATTCCCGCTGCGTCACCGGCGCGCTGGCACTGCGGAATTAGGCGCGACAGCCACTTCTCTGGTAAACTTGAAGTTCTGAGTTCAAAGAGCAGGAAGAGACCATGTCCATTCATCCAGTTATGCAGCGCCTGGCCGACAAGCTCAAGCGCACCGATCTCCCCGAGTTTGTTCCCGGCGACCAGATTCGCGTCCAGGTCAAGATCAAAGAGGGCGACAAAGAGCGTCTGCAGGCCTTTGAGGGCCTGGTGATCGCCATCAACAAAGGACCGCAGGGCACCTTTACCGTGCGCAAGATGAGCTTTGGCCAGGGCGTGGAGCGCATTTTCCCGTTCAACTCCAAGGTGATCGACAAGATTGAGAAGGTGCGCAGCTACAAGGTGCGCCGCGCCAAGCTTTTCTACCTGCGCGGACTACGCGGCAAGGCCGCCCGCCTCAAGGAAGTGGACCGCGTGACCGGCAAGGTTCGCGCGTAGCTTCAGTTCTGTCCCGCTTTTTTCACATGCCCCCGGCTCCGGCTGGGGGTTTTGCTTTCTATACTCGACCTATGGCCCGGCCCAAGGTATGCGGATGGACGCTTGAGAGAGCTGCGCGGAAGCAGGGCGCGCTGCGTATCGCCGGCTGCGACGAGGTGGGCCGCGGGCCGCTGTTTGGGCCAGTCGTCGCGGCGGCGGTGATTCTGGCGCCGGGTTCGCGGCTGCGCGGCCTGACCGACTCCAAGCTGCTGTCTGAAAAGAAGCGCAACGAGTACGAGGGGGAGATTCGCGGGCAGGCCGTGGCGTGGGCCATCGCATCGGTCGATGCCGAGACCATCGACCGCATCAACATCCGCCGCGCTTCGCTGCTGGCCATGCGCCTGGCCGTGGAGCAGCTTGCCCTGAGCCCGGATTTCCTGCTCATTGACGGCGTGGACTTGATCGACTGGGACTGCCCGCAAAGGGCCGTGATCCAGGGCGACTCGACCAGCCTGTCGATTGCCGCCGCGAGTGTGCTGGCCAAGGTGCACCGCGACCGCCTGCTGGTGGAGCTGGACGCGCAGTTTCCCGGCTACGGCCTGGCCAGCCACAAGGGCTACGGCTGCCCGGCGCATATTGAGGCGCTGGCGCGGCTGGGGCCGACGCCGCTGCACCGCAGGAGCTATTCGCCGGTTTCTCAGTCCCTGCTACAATTCCCGGAATCCTGATTCGGCTGGAGGTTCGGCATGGCGCGGCGGCATTGGTTGTTCGCACTGACCGCGGCCTGCTTGGTCTGCGCCGGGTGCAGAGATGTGCCGAAAGCAAAGAAGCCAGACCCGACCAAGGGAAGAGTCACGGGCATCGTGATCTGCGCAGACACCGGCAAGCCCGCCCGCTTTGCCAACGTGACGCTGTCGGCCTATCCAAAGACCGACGACAAGCCAGACCAGGACAGCGCGCTGCCCGAAACCGAACGCGCCATGACCGGGCTCGATGGGCGATTCACGATTGAGGCAGTCGAGCCGGGCCGCTACTTCGCGATTGCGACGCTCGAGGGGTACCTCGACCCGAAGGTGAGCGTCGATTTGAGCCGCCTTGGAGACAAGGCAACCGGCCAGCAGCGGATTCTGGACGCAATCGATCAATGGAAGGATCATTTGGTCGAAGTCACAGTAACAGTGAACATCACGTCCGACATCGCGATGCGGGTTGAACGCGGCGCGGAGATCGAAGGCACGATCAAATACGACGACGGCAGCCCGGCCATCGGGGTGTGGGTTCAACTCTTCCACAAGACCGCGAAGAATGCGTGGATGGAGGCCGGCGGCGCCACTGGTTCAGCTTACGCGCCAACCAGTGATGGCCACGGCCGCTTCAGTCTGGCGAATATGCCTGCCGGCGAATACATTGCATGCGTGCTGCTGCCGGCGGAGTCCGAAGACATCACTCTCCGCACCTGCTTTCCGAGCGCATTCCGCAAGAAGGATGCGGAGACGATCAAGGTGTCTCCGGGACAGGTCGAGAACGGTGTGGATATCGTCATTCCGCTTTCCGGCTTGCAGACCGTGGCCGGGCACGTCTCAGGGATTCTCGGCGGGCACGTACCGGATCAAGCCACCGTGCGCCTGCTCTACGCCGATGACCGCGAGCCGGCCCGTGAAACCAAGTCGCTCGATGAGGGCAGCTTTTCGTTCCCGTACGTCCCGGAGGGCAAGTATATTCTGCAGGTCTCCGGCGCGGAAGACGTGGAGCAGAAGAGAGTAAAAACGAATCCGGATGGCTCCGTGCAAGTGGAGACGGTGCCGAACTCCGCGCGCCGCTACGCCGACAAGGAGCTTCCGATCACGGTTGAGGACGATATGGACGAAATGCAGATTACGCTGTCGCCGGTGCCGGTGGCGGGGCCCTGAGAGTTTCTTCCCAAATGAATGAATGCAGCATTCAAACCTGGCCCCTGACGGTCTTCGGGGAGCGCTTCCGCTTCGACCAGAGCGTCCAGGCCGGCCGCGCCAGCAGCAGCACAGCGATCACAATCGTGAATCGCGTCGGTGTGAGCACGCCGCTCTTCACTTGCCACCAGTAATGGACGATGCCGCAGATCACGGCGAGATAGATGAGTTTGTGCAGCAGGTTCCAGCGCTTGCCGCCCAGCTTGCGGATGGCCCAGTTGGTGGAGGTGAGCGCCAGCGGCAGCAGCAGCAGCCACGCGGCCACGCCCATGGTGATGAAGCGGCGCTTGGCGATGTCGTCCAGCATGGCCTGCACGTTGAATCCCGAATAAAGCGCGACGTAGATGAGCAGATGCACGGTGGCGTAGAAGAACGCGAACAGGCCGAGCAAGCGCCGAAATTTGACGAGCCACGCCAGCCGCGGCGAGAGCCTGCGCACCGGCGTCACCGCAAGCGTAATGGTGAGCAGCATCAGCGTGGTGTAGCCGGTGGTGAGCGCCATGGTTGAGGTCGGGTCGGGGCCGAGGCTGTTGGTGGCTGCGCCGAAGACCACGCGGGCGAACGGGATCAGGCAGGCGATCCAGGTGAGCGTCTTGAGAGCGATGAGGATAGGTCGTTTCATCGGTGAGCGAGTCAGTTGGTCTGCGAGTCAGCTAGTTCTCTGACCGCGTGATTTGGTAAGTTGAGTCTGTGCTTTCCCAGGTCCCAAAATCGGGACCTGGGGCACCCATGATTGGTACAACATCAAGCGGTCAGAGGCCTGGTTGGTAAGTTGGCGTGTTTGGCGTTTGCGTTGATTTGATGATTTGGCGAGTTGGCGCGCTCGCGCGATGGCGAGTTGGCAGGTTGGCGCGGCATTGGCGATTGTGAGCAATTGGCGAATATCTGCGATCGGAGAGTTCTTTTCAATTGAGAACCGTGCACTCCCAGGTCTCAGAATCGAGACCTGGGGCACCCATTTTTTGCGAGATCAGCCGGCCGTATTGCTAGTAGTTCTTCTTCAAATCCATGCCCGCATAGAGCGACGCCACCTGTTCGCCGTAGCCGTTGAACATGAGCGTGGTGCGGCGCTGCGCGTAAAAGGGTTGCCCGATGCGGCGCTCCGTCTTCTGGCTCCAGCGCGGATGATCGACGTTCGGGTTCACGTTCGAATAGAAGCCGTACTCGTTGGCGTTTTGGTCGTTCCATGTGGTCTGCGGCATCTTGTCGAGGAAGCGCACGGCCACAATCGACTTGGCCGACTTGAATCCGTACTTCCACGGCACCACGATGCGGATGGGCGCGCCGTCCTGGTTGGGCAGCACCTCGCCGTAGAGGCCAAACGTAAGCAGCGCCAGCGGGTTCATGGCCTCATCCATGCGCAGCCCCTCGGAGTAGGGCCAGAAGATGGTGCTCTGCGAGGCCCACTTCTCCACCTTGCCGTTGTAGTAGGAGAGGAACTGCACATACTTGGCGGTCGAGAGCGGCTCGCATTGCTTGATGAACTCCGAGAGCGAGTAGCCGACCCAGGGAATGACCATGCTCCACGCCTCGACGCAGCGATGGCGATAGACGCGGTCCTCGAGCGGGCGGAGCTTGAGCAGAGCGTCGATGTCGAAGGTGAGCGGCTTCTTCACCTTGCCGTCGACCTTGACGGTCCAGGGGCGCGTGGGCAGGCCGCCGGCGTTTTTCGCTGGGTCGGCCTTGTCCACGCCGAACTCGTAGAAGTTGTTGTAGTGGGTGATGTCTTCGAGGCTGGTGAGTTGTTCGCCCGTGGTCGACAGCGGGCTCTTCACGGTGTCGAGCTTGGCGCCGGCCTGGGCGCGGATGCGGGGCGAGATCATATCGGCCAGGCGCGCGGCGCCCAGTGCGGCGGCGCCGGTGGCCGCGGCTCCGCGCAGAAAACGGCGGCGGTTCAGATAGCGGTCCTTCGATGTGATGGCCGAGGAGGGAATGTCGGGCGGTTTGTTGATCAGCATGGGCGGCCTCGCGTTGGGGAAAAACGGGTTCTCAAGTATTAGACACCAGTGGAGTGGCCGACGTTACAGGCGAATCGAGGTGAGACCGAAACGCAGGTCCTTCGACTCCGCTGCGCTCCGCTCAGGATGACAGATTCTGTTGAGCGAACGGCCATTGGGCGTGGCGGCGGGCGCGAATGAGATAGATCAGCGTGCCGGAGACGGCGATGCCTGCGGCCACAGCCAGACCGCCCAACGCGTGGGCGCGATTGAGCAGGATGAAGGCAAAGCCGGCCATGGCAATGAGCGGCGGCAGCGGATAGAGCGGCATCCTGAAGGGCCGTGCAAGCTCGGGACGCTGCACGCGGAGCAGGATGACGCCTGCCTGTTGCAGGAAGAATTGGAGCAGGATGCGCGTGATCACCAGCATGGTGATCACCTGCGCCAGGGAGAAGAAGCAGAAGCCGGCAGCGACCAGTCCCAGCGCGACCAGCGAACGATGGGGGATGCCGTGGCGCGGATGGATGGCGGCCAGGTAGCGGAAGTAGTTGCCGTCGCGGGCGGCTGCGTAAGGCACGCGGCTGTAGCCGAGCAGCAGCGAGAAGACCGAGGCAAATGCAGTCCAGATGACCAGCGCGGCCATGAACCTGCCGGCTACGCGGCCAAACGCGGATTGCGCCAGGTCGGCCACCAGCTGCAGGCGGACCGCCGAGGAGCTTTGAGCTGCGGTGTTAGCGGCGGAGCGCAGGGCGGGCAGGGCGGCCAGGTTCATGGTGACGTAAAACGCCGCGACAATCGCCACCGAAAGCAGGATGGCGCGCGGAATGGTGCGCTCAGGCTGGCGCACCTCGCTTCCCAGATAGGTGATGTTGTAGTAGCCCCAGTAGCAATAGGTGGTGAGCAGCGTGCCCTGTGCCAGTCCGGCAAGCCCCGGCGACGTGAGCGAGGCCGGCATGTGCCATCCGCCTGTGGCCGCGGCCTGGGCAAAGCCGGAGGCGATGACGCCGGCGATGGCCGCGAGCACGCCTGCAAAAAGCACCCAGGCCAGGCGGGTGACGGCGGTAAGGTTGCGATAGAGCAGCGCGGTGACGAGCAAGCACGCGGCCGCGGCGGCAAAGTTTGCATAGTGCAGCGCGGGCAGTGCGGCAATTGGCGCGCGGTCGAGCGATGGCCAGAACCAGGCCAGAAAGCTCGACAATCCGATGCAGCCGGAGGCGATCGACAGCGGCGCGGAAAAGCTCAGCTGCCAGACGTAGAGAAAGCTGAGCCAGTTGCCCGCGCCCTTCGCGCCGTAGATCTCCTGGAGGAATGCATACGAACCGCCGGCGCGCGGAAAGGCTGCGCCGAGTTCCGCCCACACCAGCCCGTCAGCCACGGCGATGGCCGCGCCCACCAGCCACGCCCATACGGAGAGCCGGTAGCCGGCGGCAGCAATGACCAGCGGCAGCGTAATGAAGGGGCCGACGCCGATCATCTCCAGCATGTTGAAAAGCACGGCGGAGCGCAGGCCGATGCGGCGCTGGAGGGCTGGGGTGCTGGCGGAGGTTTGAATGGGTTCGATCATTCGGAGGCTGGAGCGATTCGAATCGTGAAATGTTCCTCAGGGGCTAAAGCCCGCGTCTTTATTGGGCTTTTTTCGGCACGACTGAAGTCGTGCCCTGTTACAAAGCTGGGTTCCGGTTTGCCTCATGCTGCTTGCCATCCTGGCGAGTTCTGCGATTGGCAAGATGCCGTCGCCGCATTTGCTGAGGCGGGGTGGCTCACCGGATTGTACACTGACGGGAAGTATGTTCATTCGCCTCAGAGTCTTTCGCGCAGCAGCGGTTACGGCCTTTACGGGCCTGAGTTTTCCTGGCCTCATGTTTGCAGGCGTTCTGGCAGGCGCGCATCTTGCTGCCGCGCAGGCGCCTGCTGTGCCTGCGCCTGCGGTCCCGCGCGAGCCCAGCGACATTGCCCTGCCCATTGCCGAAGACCGCGGCCTGGCCGGCCTCGAACAGGAGCTCAAGCGCCTCTCCACCACCGCCAGCGCGATGATGATCGTGGCGCACCCGGACGACGAGGACGGCGCGCTGCTGACCTATCTTTCGCGCGAGCTGGGCGTGCGGGCCACGCTCTTCACGCTCAACCGAGGCGAGGGTGGGCAGAACGAGATGTCGCAGGACCTTTATGACGCGCTGGGCCTGATCCGCACCAATGAGCTGCTGAAGGCCGATGAATACTATGGCGCGAAGCAGCTGTGGGGCACCGAGGTCGATTTCGGCTTTTCAAAAACCCAGGAGGAGAGCTTTGCGCGCTGGGGACACGACCGCGTGCTCTATGACGCCGTGCTGGCGGTGCGGCGGGAGCGGCCGCAGGTGATCGTGTCCACGTTCATCGGCGCGATTACCGACGGGCATGGGCAGCACCAGGTGTCGGGCGAGATCGCGCAGGAAGTATTCAAGGCGGCCGGCGATCCCAAGGTCTTTCCCGAGCAATTGAAAGATGGACTGGAGCCCTGGCAGCCGCTGGCCGTGTATGGCATGGTGCCGTTTGCGCCGGTCACCGACAAGGGCATGTTTGACTACGCCACGGGCAAGTGGGCGCCGGCCAGGTTCCACAACTATGTGACGGATGAGTGGCTGACGGCGGTGCCTTCGACCGATGTGACCATTCCGGTGGGCACGCTGGACCTGGTGCTGGGGCGCAGCGCCGAGCAGATCGCGCGCCAGGGGTGGGGCGAGCAGAAGTCGCAGAACGGCGGCGCAAATCCTACGCTGAGCGGGCCGGGTTCGTCGAACTATCACCTGTGGGCTGTGGCGCCGAGCGCCAAGGCCGCCGCCACCGACGTGCAGGGCAGCGGCGATCTGTTTCACAACAAGCTGGTGGCGATCGACAACAGCATTGCCGGGCTGGGCAAGCTTGCGCCGGACGCGCCGGAGTGGCTGACGAAAGGACTGGACGAGATCGATAGCGGCCTGAAGCGGATTCGCACGGCGGCGATGGGCCAGACTGGCGTCGAGGTGGCGCGAGGGCTGGCTCCGAGCTACCGGCTCACGCTGGAACTGCGGCATCGCGTGGCGGCCAGCGACCTGGACGAGACGGCCAAAGCCGGCCTGCTGCTGGAGCTCGATGCTAAGATTGCGCAGTTCCAGTCGGCGCTGCGGCTGGCGCTGGGGCTCGATCTTGCCTCCTTCACCGTGCGGCCGGGCAATGCGCAGGGTGGGCCGTTCCGCGGCGCCTCGGCCGACGAGACCCCGCGCAGCGTTTCGCCCGGCGAGGAGTTTCGCGTGCGCATCCATGCCGCGCAGGCCACGTCTCACACGCGTCTTACACGGGTGTGGCTGGAGAGCCGCAGCGGCGACCCCTGGCAATCGGAGAGCAAGACCGACATCGATCCAGCTGCGCCCGTCACCGACGCCACGTTTACGGTGCATGCCGCGGACAACGCGCAGCCCACCGCGCCCTATTTCGCGCGGCCGTCGATTGAGCAGCCTTACTACGACCTGACGGAGCCCGAGTGGCGGCTGCGGTCGTTTGCACCCTACCCGCTGGGCGCGTGGGCGGAGTTCACGTTTGACGGGCTGCCCATCCGCATCGGCGAGGTGGTGCAGACGCTGCAGCGTGTAAATGGGCCGGGCGGCATCTTTGAACCATTAGTTGTGACGCCGGCCATCGGTGTGCGCGTGGAGCCCGAGGCGCGCATTCTGCCTCTCGACGGCTCGGCGTTGCCGGTGCGGGTGACCGTGCACGCGCAGCGAGCCGCCGATGGCAAGATTGATCTGAAGCTGCCGGCGGGATGGCGCTCGGAGCCGGCTGAGGCGCAGTTTCATCTTGCGGCGGCCGGAGACACGGAACCGATCCTGTTTTCAGTCACCCCGGCTGCGCACCCCGACGAGAACCTGGCGCCGGGCGGAACGGGAGCCGGTGCATACAGCATTGATGCGGTGGCGCACTCCGGCGGGCGCACCTATGAAACCGGCTGGCAGAGCGTGGGCTATGCCGGCCTGCGGCCTTACAACCTCTACCGCACCGCCGCGCTCAATACACGCAAGATCGATGTGAAGCTGGCGTCGGGGCTGCTCATCGGCTACGTGATGGGGCCGGGCGACCTGGTGCCGGAGGCGATTGAAGGCATGGGAGTGACCGCGCATCTGCTCAGCGCCGCTGACTTGACTTCCGGCGATCTATCCGCATGGAACGTGATCGTGATCGGCATCCGCGCGTATGCCACGCGGCCGGAGCTGACCGGCGCGCAGCCACGCCTGGACGACTTTGTGCGCAACGGCGGCACCATGGTGGTCGAGTATCAGAGCGCCACCTTCCCTGCCCCGTTGCCGCTGGCGATCGGGCGTTTTCCGGAGCGCGTGGTGGACGAGACGGCTCCCGTGAAGCTGCTCGACGAAGCGAACCCGCTGCTCAACGTACCCAACAAGATCACGACGGCGGACTTTGACGGCTGGGTGGAGGAGCGGGGACATTCGTTCCTGGAGTCGTGGGACCCCGGCTATACGGCGCTGACCGAGACGGCCGACGCCGGCCAAGACCCGCAGCGCGGCGGGCTTGTGGTGGCGCATCCGGGCAAGGGGACGTATATCTATGTGTCTTACGCGCTCTACCGGCAGTTGCCGGAGTTGGTGCCGGGGGCGTACCGGCTGCTGGCGAATCTTTTGAGTGCGGGACGGTAGATTGCGGGGTCCGTCGCGCAGGCCAAACGCAGGTCCTTCGACTCCGCTGCGCTCCGCTCAGGATGACGGATCCTTTTTGGAATGGGCATTGAGGATGCCGGATTTGTTTTGCAATGGGCTTGCGGAACAGCGCATCAGCCGGCGCTGATGGCGGCTACCTCGTAGTCATTCACGCGGGGGATGGTGAAGCGCAGTGTGCTGCCGTCCAAGTGAAAAGGCACGCTTTGCTCCGCGCGCAACAGCTCTACGGCTTTGACCCG
>Ga0302324_100023767_pt1 | contig 11838 bp, 9 predicted proteins | sample Palsa_T0_1_FD_201949 | JGI IMG/M metagenome (GOLD analysis project Ga0302324, IMG submission 201949) | Peat permafrost microbial communities from Stordalen Mire near Abisko, Sweden - Palsa_T0_1 | ecosystem: Environmental > Terrestrial > Soil > Palsa > Peat permafrost | place: Sweden: Abisko... | reverse complement strand
GAGCTTGCCGCCTCACTCCCTGCCGGCTCGGGGAGCGACGCGGCGGTCCGAGGCGCGGCTGTCGCCAGCTCGGCTCTCACCGCCGGCCCTCTCCTCGCCGAAGCTCGCCGCCTTACCGCCGCCTTCGACAGCGCCATCGCCGGGCGCGACGCCGACGGCGCGACCGAAGCCGTGCTCGAAATGGAGGCCACGTTGCACGCCTGGTCGGCCGATACGTTCGAGTCGGACGAGCTCGACCGGGCCCGGGCCGCTCTCCGCCGGATGATCGTGCGCCTGGGCGAGCTGGCTGTCCCCGGTCTCCGTGACCCCCGTGAGGTGCTGGCTCCTTGGGTGGGGGCGCTCCTGGTCGAGCGCGCTGAGGCTCGGGAGGACGGCCGTTTTGCCGACGGCGACCGCATCCGCCAACGCCTCGAGGATTTTGGCGTGGAGGTGCGCGACACCTCTGCCGGCACCGACTGGGGCCTCAGAGAGACCGCAGGCGCCTAAACCCGCAACGAGCCCGCCGAGCTCGGGCCCGGCCACCGGCAGGGTCGCGCGAGGCATGCTGGTGTGATGGCGAAAGCGACCCACGAGGGCCAATTGCCCGTGCGCCCCTACCGCGACAGCGACCTTGAGGCCATCTACGACATCTGCGTCCGCACCGGCGACAACGGTGGGGACGCCACCGGTAAGTTCGGGTTCCCTCGCCTGCTGGCCGACATTTTCGCTGCCCCTTACGTCTACCTGGAGCCGAGCTTGGCGTTCGTCCTGCCCGACGCGGCCGATCGCCCGGTCGGTTATGTCCTAGGGACGGCCAACACGGCTGGGTTCGTACGCGCTTACAGAGAGAAATGGCTACCCCTGATGGCGTCGAGCTACCCCGTCCCGGCGCCCGGTGTGCCGGTCCGCGACGACTGGCTGCTGGAGGCTTTCCACCGGCCTGAGCGCATGCTGATCACCGGAGTCTACGATTTCCCCGCTCACCTGCACATCGACATCCTCCCGTCGCACCAGGGCGGGGGCAACGGACGCCGCCTCATCGAGACGTTCATGGCCGCCGCGGCCATCGCCGGTGCCTCAGGCGTCCATGTCACCGTTGCCGTGGCCAACGCCCGCGCCCACGGTTTCTACCGGCGGGTGGGCTTCGAGCCTCTGCCAATCGCCGGCGACGGCCCGGTCGTGAACTACGGGCGGTTAACGCAGGTAGGCGAGAAAGGGCCCATGTAGCCGGCGGTACTCGGAGAGCAGCTCGCGGGCTTCGGTGATGCCAGGTACCAAGGGGTGGAGGGCCAGGGCAATTTCGGCGAGCTCGCCGTTACCGGTCACCGCCGCTTCGACCAGCGTGCGCTCGTACTCTTTCATTTGGGTGACCAGGCCGCGAGCGGAGCGGGGCAGCTCGCCGGCGGCCCGAGGCTGGATCCCACTGCCGTCGACCAGGGACGGCACCTCCACCACGTCGTCCGCGTCGAGGAACGGCATGCTGGGCCCGTTGCGAGTGTTCACTATCACGTCCGCCGGCCGTCGGGAACTGAGGCCTGCGATGACCTGGAGCGCCACTCCTTCATAGCCACCGATCTGGGCTCCATCTAGCGGGGCGGGGCCCTCGGCGGTGCGGAGGGAGCGCGCCTCGGCTTGGTGGTTTTCGCCCTCGGTGTCGGTGCGCATATATGTGTCGCGGCGCACCCCCAAGAGCAGTGAGTAGGTCGCCCAGGCATCTTCTACGTCGCCTTTTTCGAACGCCCGGCCGATCCCCCCCAGGAGCTCCTCGTTGAGGCGCAAGACGTCCTGGCCGCGGCTGGAACCGGCCCGTGCCACGCCTGCCACGTAGCGCCGGGGGTCGTAGTAATAAAAGACGTACTCGGTGGGTAGCGCCCCCACCTGCTGCACCATATCGGTCTCGAAGGCGGCAAAGCGGTGGTCAAACTGGCGGAGCTCTTCGTAGCGTTCGAGCAGCTCGCCGATCCGCTCCTCTCCCTCGACGCGGAACGACGTTATCCAGCCCAGGTGGTTGAGCCCTGAGTACTCTGACTGCACCGCTTCGCGCTCGGCGCCCAGGAACTCGCCCAACCGCTCCAAGGTGCCATTGGGCGTGTCGCAAACGCCGACCGCCGGCACCCCTCCGTACAACGAGATCGCTTGGGTGATGATCCCGGCCGGGTTGGTGAAGTTGATCAGCACTGCTCCCGGCGAGCACTGGGCGAGCGTCTCGCAGTAGGACAGGACCACTGGGATGGTGCGCAGCGCCATGGCGGCGCCGCCCGGCCCGGTGGTCTCCTGGCCGACCAGGCCCCGCTGCAGGGCCACCTGTTCGTCGGTGACGCGGCCTTGGTCTCCTCCCACCCTGATAGCCGAGAACACGAAGCTGGCGCCCGTAAAAGCCTCGGCCGGGTCAGCGGTTTGGGTAACCATCCCCGGGTGGCCCAGGAGGCCGGCGAGCTCGACCGACAGCCTTCCTGTGGTCTGCCGGCGCACCGGGTCGGGCTCGAACAAGCTGATCTCGTCGAAGACGTTGGCGCCCCCGGCCAGCACAGCCCGCACGAACGCGGGCATACGTACGCCGCCGCCTCCAAGAATGGCCAGCTTCACAGTCGGTGCTCCTTTTCCGGTTCGCGCATTTCGCCAGCCGATCCCAACCTGGCCACAGCCTCCGATCCGGCGGTGTTGCCGGCAGCCACCGCCTCCAACAACCCGGCGCCGCGTACCAGTTTGGCGATCACGGCTCCGGCGAAGGCATCGCCGGCTCCCGTGCGGTCCTGCACCACCACGTCCCGGAGGCCCTCGCTGACCTCTGTCACTTGGCCCCCCTCGGCAGCCACTGCGCCAGCCGGGCCGCGCTTCACCACCACTCGCGGGCACCAGGCCCGGGCTATGGCGATGCCGGCAGCCAGGTCCGGTGCGCCGGTGAGACGGAGCAGCTCTTCTTCGGTAGGCAAGAAAAGCTCAGCCAGCCGGGCGCACTCGACGACGGTCTCGGCGAAGGCGTCGATCTCGCCGAAATTGGTGTCGAGGGCGACTCGGGTGCCGACCGTTGCCGCCTCGGCCATGAGCTCGGCGACACCGGGGCCAGGGTGCAGGTAGCACCAGGCCGGCCGTACCCGTTCCAGGACGTCGGCCCAACGCTTGACCTCCGCCTCCTGTCCGGGGGGCCGTGGCGGCATATGGCTGATAAAGGCGCGGTCCCCGTCGAAGTTGAGCGCCACCGTTATCCCGGCGATGGGGCCGCTCAACCACTCCGAGGCCGACAGGTCCACGCCCTCCCGGGCACAGTGCTCTTCGACCAACCGGGAACCGAGGTCGTCCCCGAGCAGGGTGGCCAAACCGGCGGCGGCGCCGGCCCGACTGGCGGCTACCGCAGAGTTGATAGCCCCCCCACAGGAGAAAGCGAACGAGTCGATGTAGATCTCCTCGCCGGGCAGCGGTAGGCGCTCGCACTCGCCGAAGACAATCTCCAAGAAGACCGACCCGAACGCCAACATCTCCACGCCGCCGCTCCGGCCCTGCGTCGCGACTGCCGTTGCCTTAGAGGGATTAATTTGACCGGGCACAACTAAAGGACTGACATCTCGACGCTTGCAGTATGGCCCATCTGGGCTACGTGGCAGGCGGCCAGCTGCGAAGGCGCCACCTCAGCCAGCTCCGGCGTAACGCGGCGGCAGAGGTCTATGACGAGCGGGCAACGAGGAGCGAACGGGCAGCCCGGCGCGGGGCCCACGACTCTGGGGGGTTCGCCGGCGTCGGTGCCACCAGACAGGTCGAGCGGCGCCCGGGGGTCCGGCGCCGCCTGCAGGAGCAACTGGGTGTACGGGTGGCGGGGATCGGACAGCAGTTGCTCAGCTGGCCCCTGTTCGACGATGTGGCCGGCGTACATGACCATGGCCCGGTCGGCGACGTAGCGGGCACTAGCGATGTCGTGGGTGATGTAGAGGAAAGAGACGCCTTCTTCTTCCCTCAGCTTGGCCATCAGGTTGAGCAAGCCGACGCGGATGGACACGTCCAACATGGACACCGGCTCATCGGCGATGATCAGCTTTGGCCGGAGGGCCAGCGCCTGGGCGAAGCCGACCCGCTGGCGCTGGCCGCCGCTCATTTCGTACGGGTACTTGGCCAGCATGGTCTCCGCCGGGACTAGGCCCACCGCTTCCATGACCCGGACCGCTTCAGCGTGGCGACCTTCTCCGTCAAGTTCTCGACGGTGCAGTTTCATGGCCCGCATGATCCCGTGGCCGACACGAAAGACGGGGTTCATCGAACTGAACGGGTCCTGGAACACCATCGGTACCTTGCTCCGGTAGGCGAGCAGTTCCTTCCTTCGATGGAGGCGGGCGACCGAGCGTCCCTCGAAGCGGATCTCGCCCGCCGTCGGCTGGTAGACCTTGGCCAGCAGGCGGGCGACCGTGCTCTTACCGCTCCCGCTTTCGCCTACCAGGGCGACGATCTCCTGGCGCCCGAGGGCGATGTCGACGTGCTCGACGGCGTGCAAGGTGCGGTGGGACAAGAACCCACCGAGGCGGAAATAGCGTGTGAGCCCGGCAGCCTGAAGAAGAGGCCCGCTAGCGCCATTCTCCGGAGCAGCGCCTACCTGGACGCGAACTGGGCTGCCAGTCAAAGAGGCGGCCGTGTCCACCGCCACCGGCCTGGTGGGGTTTTGCAGCAGCGTCTTGTCGCGCAAGCCGCCCTTGCCAGGCTTGTCGTAAAGGAGGCACCTGACGCTGGTCTCACCCCTCTGGTACAAAGCCGGGGCCTCTGTTGAGCATTCGGGTGCGGCCCACGGGCACCGCGGGTTGAAGCGGCACCCGCTCGGGGGAGCGGCCAGGTTGGGCGGAGAGCCGGGTATGCCTGTCAGCAGTACCTTGGGCCCCCGTACCGACGGGAAGGCATCCAGTAGGCCACGTGAATAGGGGTGGAGGGGCTCAGCGAAGATGTCGGCGGTAGGCCCCAGTTCGGCCACCTGGCCGGCGTACATGACCATTAGGCGGTCGGCGAAGTGGCTGACCAGGGACATGTCGTGGGTGACGAAGATGACGGCGAAGCCGAGCCGTTCCTGAAGCTCCTTGACCTGGACCATCAGGGATCGCTGAGCCACCACGTCGAGAGCGGAGGTCGGCTCGTCCATGATGACTAGGTCGGGTGTGAACAGAAGTGCCATCGCGATCATCGCCCGTTGGCGCATCCCACCCGAGAGCTGGTGAGGGTAGCTGTTCAGGTGCACAGGGTCGATCGAGACCAGGCGCATGACCTCGCGAGAACGCTGATCGATCTCCGGCCTGGTCATTTCGGTGTGCGCCCGGCAAACGTCGCTCAATTGTTGGGCAACGGTCATGACCGGGTTCAAGGCGTTCATGGCGCTCTGCATCACGACCGAATAGTCCCGCCAGCGGACGTAGCGGAGCCGCTTCTCCGTCAGGTCCACCATGTTGTGGCCTTTGAAATCGATGGTGCCGCCGGTTATCAGCGCCGGCGGGTTGAGCAGGCGAGCGAGGGAAAAAAGGAGCGTCGATTTTCCGCACCCGCTTTCCCCGACGATGGCCAGGAACTCGCGCCGGGCCAGGTCCAGGTCCACATTGTCGACCGCGCTCACCATCCCCGTGTCGGTGTCGTAGCCCACCGATAGGCCCCGCACTCGCAGGATGACCTCGTCACTAGGCACTCGCGCGTCACTAGGCACTGGCGCCCGCCTCGGGGGTCGGCGTGAGCCGCTGCGCTCGTTGTGCCCTCGGCCGCGAGGGGCGCAGAGCGGGGTTGGAGATCTCGTCGAACGCGTAGTTCAAAAGGGCAAGGGCGGCGCCCAACAACGCGACGCAGACGCCAGGCATGAGGGCCCACAGCGGTGAGCCCGTGACCAAGGCCTCGTTGTTCTCCGCCCAGTAGAGCATCGTGCCCCAGCTCTGCAGGTTGGGGTTGCCCAGCCCGATGAACTGCAACCCCGCCGCAGTCAGGACCGCGTACACCGCAGTCCCAAGGAAGCTGGCCACGATGAGCGAGGTCATGGTGGGCAGTATCTCGACCGCGATTATGTAGCTCCGGCGCTCACCTCGGACTTGGGCCGCCTCCAGGAACTCGCGGTTGCGCAGTGACAGCACTTGGGAGCGCAACTGGCGCGCTCCGTAGGACCAGCCGACTGCGCCGAGCACGATGATCGTCACGCCGGTCCCGGCGCTCTTCAGGTAGGCACTGATCACGATGACCAGAGGAAAAATAGGGATGACGAGCAGTACGTCGGTCAGCAGCGACAGCACTCCGTCCCAAACGCCACGGAGGTAGGCGGCAGAGACCCCCACTATCACCGAGACCGAGGTCGCGAAAGCACCCACCGCGAAAGCGATAATCAGGGACTGCCTTGTACCCCAGATCAGCTGCGACAGGACGTCTTGGCCGGTCTCGGTGGTACCGAACCAGTGCGACCACGACGGCCCGAGCGAGGGCGCGAATTCCATAGCTTGGCCGCTGTAGGGCGCTATCTCCCCGGGAAATATACCGAGCACGAGGAAAAAGACCAGCAAGGCCAGGCCCACTGAGGCTTTATGGTTGTGGCGTAGAGCTCGCCAATATCGGTTCCGGGGCCGCCGCGCTAATGACGGGCCGGGCCCCGCGGTCGAGTTGCCTGCCCCCACCGTGGAACTGGTCAAGGTCGTCATCAGCGAAGCTCGCGCGTCCTCGGGTCGAGCACGGCCGTCAGGATGTCCGAGACGAGGATGGCAAGGAGCACGGCCACGGTGATCAGCAGGAAAAGCGCCTCCATGAGGGCGTAGTCCTCGGACTTCACCGCGTTGAGCAACATGTACCCCACGCCTGGGTAGTTGAACACGTACTCCACCAGGATCGCCCCGCTCACCACGAAGCCGAGTGACATGGCGAAGCCGGTTAGGTTGGGCAGGATGGCGTTCCGGCCGGCGTAACCCCACATAACCGTCCATGGTTTCAGCCCCTTGGCGCGGCCCATGCGCACATAGTCCTCGGCCAGCACGGTGATAACCGTGTTCCTCATCGTGAGTATCCAGCCGCCGATGGCGGTGACCACGAGCGTTAAGGCGGGTAGCAGCGAGTGGGACAGCACGTCCCCGATGAAGTGCCAGTTGAGCCCCACCTGGTCGTTGATGCTGTAACCCCCGCTTTCCGGGAACCACTTGAGCTTGTAAGCCAAGAGCCACACGAACAGCAGCCCCACCCAGAAGTAGGGGAACGCGGACGTGACCACGAACACCGGTGGCAGGATGCTGTCGAGCTTGCTGCCCCGGCGCCACCCGGCGACCAGCCCGATCAGCGTGCCCAGAGCGAAAGCGATCGCGGTGGTGACACCGACCAGCCCCAAGGTCCAGGGAAGGGCCTGGAACACCTCGTAGCTGACCGATCGCATGTCGAACACGATCGAGTCGCCAAAGCGCGCGTGGGCGATGTTGCCGAGGTATTGGAAATACGACGAGACCAAGCTCTCGTGGGTGTTGATGCCGAACGCGATCTCAAGAGCTTTTAGGGCCGCCCCGTTCACTTGCCCTTTGTACTGCGCCATCATGGCCAGTGCGGGGTTGCCCGGCATGAGGCGCGGGAGCATGAAGTTGAAGGTCACCGCCGCCCAAAGGGTGACGACGAAGAAACCTATCCTCCGTATGACGAACTTCACTCTCGCGCCTCATGCATAGCGGGCTGCGCTTCCTAGTTCTTGGGGTACAAGTGGTCCAACATGACGCCTACGTCGGGGGCGATGTAGATGCCCGGTTGGGCGTACGGGTTGCTCGGGGTCGCCCAGCCACCGGTTTGCGCGGTGTTGTACTGGTACCAGTCGACCTCTTCGACGACGGGGATCACGGGGACCTGGGAGAGCATTACGGCTTCCAGCTCATCGGTGATCTTGCGCTGAGTCCCCGGGTTGGTCGTGGTCGCGTACTCGTTGATCAAAGCGTCGGTAGCAGGATTGGAGTACCGCTCCCAGTTGGTGGACGCCGTTTGCCCGATCGGGGCCGAGTTCGCTGAATAAAGGATCTCACGGAGCTCGTAATAAGGGCTCGGGCCGCCGAACTCGGCGTTGTAGCCAAGCTGGTACTCACCGGTGTAGAGCTTCGAGTCGAACGTCGACCCCGTCAGGTTCTCCGGCGTGATCTGGATGCCTACTGCCTTGAGCTCCTGTTGGATAATCGAAAGGTCGTTGACCCAGTCGGTGTTGCCACCAACGTCGATGATGGAGAAGGACAGCTTCTGGCCGTCCTTTTGCATTACACCGCCGTTCTCTGTAAAGCCGGCCTTTTCCAGTACCGACTTGGCTTTGGAGGGGTTATAGGTGTAGCCGTACTTGCTTGCCAGGCCCTGGTTGACCCAACTCGAGAAGGTGGGGGTAACGATATCGGTCTGGTTGGCGGGCGGCTCGTACCCGTACTCGCCGATGCTAGATACGAGCGGGCGGTTGATGGCGTAGGCCATCGCCTGGCGGACGGCCAGGTTGGCCAGCAGAGGGTTCTTCAGGTTGAAGAAGATAGAAACGTTGGCAATCGGCGGGAACCAGTCGTGGTTGTTCGGGCTCTTCGAGAGGTAATAGCCCTTTATGTTCGGGATGAACTGGCTACCCCACTGGGCCGTCCCGTTAGCGAGGTCTTCGTTGGCCGGCGGGTTGGAAAGGAACGAGGGGTAGTAGACGGTTTTGTACTTCGGCAAACCTGGTTGCCAATAAAGTGGGTTTGCTGTATACGTGATGTTCTGGGGGGTGCACTTGCCTACCGTGTAAGGCCCCGTACCGATCGGTGCGGCGTCCAGGTAGGTCGCCGGGTCCGAGATCTTGGACCAAATGTGCTCCGGTACGATCGGGGTTTCGTCGGCGATGTAATAGAAGTAGGGCGTAGCCGCTGTTTTGAACTGGAACACGACCTGGTTGGTCCCCTTCAGGCTGACGCTCGAGAGCACCGACCAAACCGAGTTGAGGTCGAGGGCGGGGTCCTTCTTCAGCAGGTCGAAGGTGAAAATGACGTCGTTGGCGGTGAAGGGCACGCCGTCGGACCACTTGACCCCGGCCCGGATCGTGAACGTCAGCGTTTTGGTGTTGCTGGACCATGCGTACGCGCTCGCTAACCAGGGAGTTGTTTTTCCGCTCTCCAGGTTGTCGACGAAGACCAGCTCCTCGTAGACCTCACCGAATGTCAAGCCGTCGGTGACGACCCCTTCGTTGAACGGGTTGAAGCCGCACGGCCATGTCTCACCGGCCTCGTTGTCGAGGGTGAGAGCGGGGCCGGAACTGGCGTTGGCGATCACGTGGCTGTCGGGTGCGGATTTGGCTGAGGCCGACGCTGCTTGGAACCCTACGCCGCCGAGTACGCCGGGAACGACAAGCCCGGCGGTCAGCAGCGCAACCAATTTTGAACGTTGCTTCATGCTTTATTTTCCTCCTCTAGTCAATGTGCCGTACGTGACGGTCTTTTATTCGGGTGGAGTGCTCGAGAGCACTTGCTTCTTGTAGACCTAGCGTTATGGCCCCGACAAGGGCGGCATCGTAGGGGTACGCCCCGGGGACGAGTTCGGGTGGGAAGGGGCAGAAGGAACCCAGGGCTCGACGCAGTTGTGGTTCTATCCGTGCCCAGGAACGGATGATCCCACCCCCGACGGCCACTCTCGTCGGGTTGAGAGCGGTGCAGAGGTTGACGATGTGAAATGACAGCTCTCGTACGAAGCTGTCCACGGCGGCCGCCAAGCCGTCGTTGTCGGGTTCGGCCTCGAAGACCTGGGCGGCCGTCAGGCTTACCCCTGTGACGCGTCCTGCGGCCGCGGCAAGCGCCATCCCGCTGACTACGTCCTCCAGCCTGGTCATGTCCACGAGGTCGAGGTCGTTGACCTGGCGGAGGTTGTAGCCGATCTCGCCGGCAGCGCCATTGGCACCGTTTACCACCCGGCCTCCGCACACAATGCCCACGGCCAGGCCCGTCCCCAGGTTCAGGTAGATGGCGGGGTCGGCGCCAACCAGCGCGCCGGAACGAGCTTCTGCCTCGGCCGCCGCCTTGACGTCGGTGCGGAGGCTCACCGCTCGGCACTGGAAGGCGTCGCTAAGTTCCCGCCGCAATGCCAGCCTTTCCCAACCGGGTATGGCCGGGGCAAGCAGCACACCGTGGTCAGTCGGGATCCCGAAGGTGCAGGCCCCGATGGCCACCAGGTCCAGCTCGATGGCGGAGGCGGCCATGAGCTGTCGGGCGCAAGCTACGGCTTGGGCGAAGTTCCACCCGGCGCCGCGCTCAGGCTTCGTGATGACCTTGGCGTCGGCCAGCCGAGTGCCCTCGAGATCGGCGATCGCGACGCCGATCTTGCTCCCCCCGAAGTCGAATGCCAGCACTACCGGTTCGCCCAAGGTGCTCCCTTGCCATCGTCTGCGGGACCATCGTTTGCGGGAGATGGAGCGCCTCAATAACAAGGGGCCCCACCATTTCGGGGGTTCAACTAATAGGAAGCTATCCTATCTATTTATGGGCCCGCAAGTCAGCCACGGCACGCGGAGCCTGCCGGTGACTGCACCCAGCGGGACGGGGACGTTGGCCGGTCGGCCCGGGTTGATGCGGGCGCTCAACGAACGCCTGCTGCTCGAGCAGATCCGGGCTGTGGGCCGCGTCTCGCGGGCGGAACTGGCGCGGGTGACGGGACTATCCAAACCGACGGTCGCTCTCGCCTTGACCAATCTCGAAGAGGACGGTCTCGTGAAGGTCGCAGGGCTCCGTACCGGTTTGCGGGGCCCGGCCGCGGTGCTCTACGAGATCTACCCTGACGCCGGCTTTGTGCTCGGGTTGGACGTTGGCCGGGAGTACTTGAGGGGAGCCTTGGCGGACGTCGGCGGCTCGGTCCGCGCCCGTTTATCTCGCGAAGCCCGCAGCGCGAACGCTAAGGGCCGGGTGGCCGAGCTGAGAGAACTGGCCGACGAGCTGGTCACGGCGGCGGGTATTACCCGGAGCCGCGTGACCCAGGTTGTGGTGGGCAGCCCCGGTGTTTACGACGCCGGCAAGGGGGCCTTTACGATGGCAGCGAACGTCCCCGGATGGGAGAGCCCCAAGATCCTCGCAGAGCTACAGCGTTCTTTGGGCGCGACGACCATTGTCGAAAATGACGTCGACCTGGCCGCTTTGGCTGAGCGCGACCTCGGGCACGGTCGTGACCTGCGTAACTTCTGCGTGGTGTCCGTAGGTACTGGCGTTGGCATGGGGCTCGTCATCGACGGGCAGCTGCACCGGGGTGCCCACGGCGCCGCCGGCGAGATCGCCTACCTGCCCCTGGCTGGCCCGGAGGTGAACCCTGCGGAGGCGCGTCGCCACGGTTTGCTCGAAGCAGTGGCATCTGCCTCGGCCGTGGTCAGGGCCGCTCGTACCGCTGGCGTCCGGGGCTCACCGTCGGCCCGCCAGGTCTTCGCCGCTGCGGCCGCTGGAGACAAGAACGCGGCAGCAGTGGTAGACGAGGAGGTGCGCCTCATCGCCCGGGCCGTCTCGTCTGTGGTCGCTGTAGTCGACCCCGAGCTCGTGGTCCTGGTTGGGGGCATCGGTCAGGCCCCCGGGTTCGCCGAGGCGGTGGCGGCCGAGCTCGCAGCGCTGGTGCCGTTCGTGCCCGAGGTCAGGGTGTCGGCCCTCGGCCACGATGCTGTGGTGGACGGTTGCCTGGTCCTGGGCCTGGAACGCGCCTGGCAGCATTTCCTCGATAGGAGCTGACGCCGGCACGATTGCGGGCCCCGGTCGGCCTGAGCGCGGCTCGGGTGGGCTTGAGTGGAACGAGTCGGAATGACTGGACCGAGTGGGCCTGAGGGGGAGTGCCGGCGCCTAAACTCTAATGGTCCCGCCCCCATCGTCTAGCGGCCTAGGACACCGCCCTTTCAAGGCGGCGGCACGGGTTCGAATCCCGTTGGGGGTGCTG